>Ga0209579_10000109_pt1 | contig 145889 bp, 146 predicted proteins | sample Coa_R1_2_FD_187152 | JGI IMG/M metagenome (GOLD analysis project Ga0209579, IMG submission 187152) | Surface soil microbial communities from Centralia Pennsylvania, which are recovering from an underground coalmine fire - Coalmine... | ecosystem: Environmental > Terrestrial > Soil >... | reverse complement strand
CGCTGGCGCGCTGGATATCGGTATCGACCGGCACGAAATAATTGTCGCCGTCGAATTGCAGACCGAAGCCTGAAAGATAAACCAGCGCCACCGCGTTTGGTCCTGCGGCCGATACTTGGCCAAGGAACTCGCGAAACGATTCTCGCAGCGTGGCCTGATCGAGGTTCCTTGCGCCGGTGACGGTGAACCCCGCGGTTTGCAGCGCGTCGGCGATCAGGCCGGCGTCGTTGGCCGGGGTCGCAAGTTTCGCAGCTTTGTATTCGTCGTTGCCGATCACCAGCGCAAAGCGCACCTCCTGCGCATTCGCGCCGAGCTGGCCGAGCAGCGTCGCCGCAGTGACGAGCACACACAGAATTGCCGTTCGCGTAAATTGAAACACTCCGAATCTCCCCGGCCGTCTATTTGATGGGCTTACAACATAATCGCCCGCAAATGTATCGTGCCGATCAATGGGTCCAAATAATGTCAATGCTGCCATTTCTTTGCTGCCGGCTTGCCGCTCATGATCGGCCCGGCGGTAATTTTCAGGTTTAGCCGATTGCCGTGGGCACCTCTATTTCGGCCGCGCAGTATCCATCGCATCGATCCGGGAGGGGCGGACTTGCTCAAGATGCAATTGCGTCCCGCCGCATAGCGCGCTAAGACGATCCAACAAACGGTTTCTTAACCCGCATGTCTTAGTTGCGGGTGCGTCGGTGGGCAATGGTTCGATTGCGGTTTTCACAGTCTCCATCTCACACTGCTGACTTTTCATTCACTCCCGTAAGGGATACAAGCTGCGTTTGTTGAAAGGGAGGTTTTATGGCCAAGAGAGCAAAAAAGCGGCGCGCCTGGACGTCGAGCGAAGTTCGCGAACTGAAAGCGATGGCGCGCAAGAAGACGACTGCGGGCAGGATCGCGAAGAAACTGAAACGCACCGAAGGTGCGACGCGTCAGAAGGCTTTCAGCATCGGGCTCTCTCTGGACTCCCGTTCCTGACAATTTGCAATCCGGCTGCACCGACCGGCGGTCGTTTGACGACATGAGCGCGCCGGGTCGCTGCATTTTTGCGAGGCGCGAGCGCGCGGCGGGTCGGTGCCGGCCACGGTGCCTCGATCTGGCCGCAATAGGAATTTAAACGGACGCCGCGCTAGATCTGGCGGCGGATACCGTTGCATTTGCGTATTTGCGCTCGCGCCGCCCGATTTACGTCGTTAACTAATGGTTGTGAAGCTGCGGCGCCGGGCCCTCAAAAAGGGTATAATCGCGGCGTTGCGGCCGGGGCATGTGCCTTTGGGCTCCCTGCGGTTCGCGCCGCAAAATCGCACCCGGGCGACACAGTGATATCGGGCTTTTTAAGGCGGTACGCATCCCAGATGGCTCAGCCTCCCGGTCCGGCGCGATTGCAGCCCGCCACTTCAGAACTCGCCGCCGCGCTCGGCGCCTGCCGGCGTGCGTTCCTCGCCATTGGTCTGTTCAGCGGCATGAGCAACATTTTGATGTTGACCGGCGCGCTGTTCATGCTCGAAGTTTATGACCGCGTGCTGCCGAGCCGCAGCGTCCCGACGCTGGTCGCGCTTTTGATCCTGGTTGTGGGTCTTTATGGCGCGCAGGGCATCATCGACACCATCCGCAGCCGCATCCTGGTGCGCATCGGCAACAGTCTGGATGAGGCGATGAGCATGCGCATCTACAACGCCGTCGTCCAGTTGCCGCTCAAGACCGGAAACAAGAGCGAGGGCGCGCAGCCGATCCGCGATCTCGACACCGTGCGCAGCTTTCTGTCCGGGCTCGGCCCAGTGGCCTTGTTCGATCTGCCCTGGATGCCGGTCTATCTGCTCATCTGCTTTGTGTTCCACACCTATATCGGACTGACCGCACTGGTCGGCGCGATCATCCTCGTCGCCATCACAGTTGTGACGGAAGTGACGACGCGGCGACCGACCCGAACCGCGACGCAGTTCGCCATGGCCCGCAGCGCCTTGCTGGAGGCAAGCCGGCGCAACGCCGAGGCGATTACCGCGATGGGGATGGTCGGCCGTATTGGGCATCGCTGGAACGATCTCAATGTCAAATATATCGCGTCCAATCAGCGCGCCAACGACATTGCCGGGGGCCTCGGCGCGATATCCAAAGTGCTGCGCCTGATGCTGCAATCGGCGATCCTCGCAGTCGGCGCCTGGTTGGTGATCAATCAGCAGTCGACGGCGGGCATCATCATCGCCGGCTCCATCCTGGGCGGCCGCGCGTTGGCGCCGGTCGATCTTGCGATCGCCAATTGGCGCGGCTTCATCGCGGCGCGGCAAGGCTGGGAGCGGCTGTCGCGTTTGCTGACGCACCTGCCGCCAGAAGCGGCGCCGATGCCGTTGCAGCCGCCGCAGCGCACGCTGGTTGTGCAGGCCGCGGCGGTCACCGCGCCTGGCGCGCAGAAGGTGATCTGCCAAGACGTCAATTTCTCGCTTGCCGGCGGCAAGGCGCTCGGCGTTATCGGGCCGACCGCGTCCGGCAAATCGTCGCTGGCGCGCATGCTGGTCGGGGTCTGGTCGCCGGTGCGCGGCACGGTGCGGCTGGACGGCGCCAGCATCGACCAATGGTCGCCCGGGGCGCTTGGACGGCATATCGGCTACTTGCCGCAGGACGTCGAGTTGTTCCCCGGCAACGTGGCGCAGAACATCGCCCGGTTCGAGGATCCACCCGATCCGGAGGCGGTGTTGGCGGCGGCCCAGGCGGCCGGCGTGCATGATCTGATCGTCAATCTTCCGGAAGGTTACGAAACGAATATCGGGGATCACGGCGGTGCGCTTTCCGCCGGCCAGGCCCAGCGCATTGCGTTGGCGAGGGCGCTCTATCGCGACCCGTTCCTGGTTGTGCTCGACGAGCCGAATTCGAACCTCGATGCCGAGGGCGACGAAGCCTTGACGAAAGCGATTCTCGGCGTCCGGGCGCGCGGCGGGATCGCCATCGTGGTGGCGCACCGGCCGAGCGCGATTGCCGGAGTCGACTACATTCTGGTCATGGCCAAGGGCCGACAGCAGCAGTTCGGGCCGAAAGAGGAGATCCTCAATCGCATGATTCAGCCGCCGCCGCCACGAGCTTTGAAAGTGGTGCCGGAACAGCACGGTGGCGCGGGATGATCGTCAAACCGGCGCGCGGTCCCGAAGCGTCCATTCGCCGGCATATCATTGCCGGCGGCACGCTCGTCGCCGTCCTTGCCGTCGGCTTTGGCGGCTGGGCGGCGACCGCCCAGATTTCCGGCGCGCTCATCGCGCAAGGATCTCTTGTCGTCGATTCGAACATCAAGAAGGTGCAGCACCCGACCGGCGGTGTGGTCGGCGAAGTGCGGGTGCACGATGGCGATCGCGTCAAGGCAGGCGACATTCTCATCCGGCTCGATGAAACCGTGACCCGCGCCAATCTGGCGATCGTCACCAAGGGCCTCAACGAACTCTACGCGCGCAAGGCGCGGCTCGGCGCCGAGCGCGACGGCGCCGACACGGTGGCGGTGCCGCGGGAGCTTGCTGATCAAGTCGGCGATCCGGACGTCAAGGCGGCGCTGGACAGCGAGCGCAAGCTTTTTGAGTTGCGGCGCGCCGCGCGCCTTGGCCAAAAGGATCAGCTCTCGCAACGCATCCAGCAATTGCAGGAACAGATCTCCGGTCTCACCGCGCAACAGGACGCCAAGGCCAAGGAAATCACCCTGATCGAGAAGGAACTTGGCGGCGTGCGCGACCTGTTTGCAAAGAATCTGGTCCCGCTCAACCGGCTCACATCGCTCGAACGTGAAGAGGCGCGGCTTCAGGGCGAGCGCGGCCAGCTCGTGGCTTCCGCGGCCGAAGCCAAAGGCAAGATCGCGGAAACCCAGCTGCAAATCCTTCAAGTCGACCAGGAGTTTTCCAGCGACGTCGCCAAACAGCTTGGCGAGACCGACAGCAAGATCGGCGAATATGTCGAGCGCAAGGTGACGGCGCAGGATCAGCTCAGCCGCACGGACATCCGCGCGCCCCAGGACGGCGTGGTGTTCCAGTCGACGGCTAATACGGTCGGCGGCGTCATCACGGCCGGCGACCCGATCATGATGATCGTGCCGCAGTCGGACGACCTGCAGGTCGAGGTCAAGGTCGAACCCAAGGACATCGACTTGGTTGCGATCGGCCAGCCGGTCGTGCTGCGCTTCTCGGCGTTCAATCAGCGCACGACCCCTGAACTGAACGCCGCCGTCTCGCGTATCGCTGCGGATACCACCAATGACCAGCGCACCGGCCAAAGCTATTACACCGTGCGCATCGCGCTCGATCAGGGCGAGCTCGACAAGCTCGGCCCGGTCAAGCTAACGCCCGGCATGCCGGTTGAAGCCTTCATCCAGACCGGCGAGCGGACGCTCGTCTCCTATCTGGTCAAGCCGTTGCACGACCAGCTTATGCGCTCCATGCGCGAGAAGTGAGCTCGGCGCATTCTCTTGCTATAATGGTCGCGGCGCGGTTGGACGCGGGGATGGGCAAGCCATGACAAGACTAGCCCGCTGGGCGCGGCAGTTCGGCGTGGCGCGAGCGGTGTGCTTGGTGCTGCTGTTTGCGCTGGTGCCGCTGCGTCTCGCCGATCCCCGGCCGCTCGAGGAATTGCGGGTCCGTACCTTCGACTTGTTCCAGGTGCTGCGCCCGCGTGTGCAGACGTCGCGCCCGGTCGTGATTGTCGATTTGGACGAGGCCAGTCAGAAGGCGATCGGGCAATGGCCATGGCCGAGAACCGTCATGGCCGATCTGATCACGCGGATTGCCCAGCTTGGCGCGGTGGCCATCGGTTTCGATATCGTTTTTCCCGAGCCCGACCGCATGTCGCCGGCGGTCGCCGAGAAAAGCTTCGCCGGCATCGATCCTGAAACCCGCGCGAAACTCGACAGCCTGCCAAGCAACGACGACGTCTTTGCCGCCGCCATCAAGCAGGCGCCGGTCGTTGTCGGTCAGGCCGGCGCGGGAACCGCAACGCCGACGCCGCCCGGCGAAATGGCATTGCAGACCGGATTCGCCGTTCGCGGTCCCGACCCGGCGCCTTATCTCGTGACCTTTCCCGGCCTGTTACGCAACGTTCCGCCGATCGAAGAAGCGGCCGCCGGCCGCGGGCTGTTCTCGATCAATCCGGAGACCGACGGCATCATTCGCCGCGTGCCGGTCATCATGGAAGCGCAGGGCTCACTGGTGCCGTCGCTGACCATGGAAATGCTGCGGGTCGTTACCAAGTCGAGTGCGATTCTGGTTCGGGTGGACGAAGCCGGGGTGCAGGCAGTTGCGGTGCCTGGCCTCGAAGTGCCGACCGATCGTAACGGCCAATTCTGGGTTCATTTCAACAAACACGATCAGTCGCGTTTCGTTTCGGCCAAGGACATATTGCAGGGCAACGTGCCGGCGGACCGGATACAAGGCCGTCTCGTGCTGATCGGCACTTCGGCGATCGGCCTGCTCGATCTCAAGACGACGCCGGTCGAGGCGGCGATGCCCGGCGTCGAAGTGCACGCGCAGATCCTCGAAAGCGTATTGACCAAATCGCTCCTGTTGCAGCCGAATTATGCGATCGGGGCCGAGCTGTTGCTCGCCGTGCTATTCGGCCTTGCCATCATCGTCGCGGCGCCACTGCTGTCGGCGACGGTTGTCGTGGTGGTCGGCGCCGCCATGGTCGCCGGCCTGATCGGGCTGTCGCTCTACCTTTTTGTCGATCACAACCTGCTGATCGATTTCACCTATCCGCTGATCTCGACCTGGCTGATCTATCTGGTGCTGACTTTCGTGAACTATTTCCGCGAGCAGAAGCAGCGTCAGCAAATTCGCTCTGCCTTCGGCTATTATCTGTCGCCGCACATGGTCGAGCAGCTGGCGCGTTCTCCGGAAAGGCTCGTGCTTGGCGGCGAAGAGCGGCGCATGACCATTCTGTTCAGCGACGTCCGCGGCTTCACCACCATCTCGGAGCACTACAAGGACGATCCGCAGGGCCTGACCCGGCTGATGAACCGCTTCCTCACCCCGCTGACCAACGCCATCATCGAGCGCAAGGGCACGATCGACAAATATATTGGCGACGCCATCATGGCGTTCTGGAATGCGCCGGTCGACGACGACGAGCAGGAAGCGAATGCCTGCGACGCGGCGCTGACCATGCAGGAGCGCGCCGCCGCGCTTAACGTCGAACTCAAGCGCGAGGCCGACGCCAATGGCGGCGTCTACATGCCGCTGCGCATCGGCATCGGGCTCAATACCGGTCCCTGCGTCGTCGGCAATATGGGATCGGACTTTCGCTTCAATTATTCGGTGCTCGGCGACACAGTCAACTTCGCGTCGCGGCTCGAGGCACGCACCAAGGACTATCGGCTGCCGCTGGTGATCGGTTCGCGCACCGCGGAAGGCGCCAAGGAAAAATTCGCCACCATGGAGATCGACCTGATCCAGGTTAAGGGCAAGACACAGCCCGAGGTGGTCTACGCGGTGCTCGGCCGCGCCGCGGTCGAGCAGGACCCGCGCTGCTCGCAATTGCGTGACCTCAACGGCCAAATGCTGGCGCACTTCCGCAAGCAGCAATGGGACGAGACGATGGCGGTCATCGAGCGCTGCCGCAAGGTCGCCGACGGTTTCGATGTCTCCGGCCTCTACGACATGTATGTCGAGCGCATCGAGACCTATCGCGCCGATCCGCCGCCGGCGGATTGGGACGGCGTCTACGAAGCGGAATCGAAATAGCGACCGGCCGCAGCCGTCGCTGTACAGGCATCGCGCACTGCGATTAAATGCAAGGGCCGGTCTGTAGCGGCGGTTGGGAGGCTGTCATGGACGCAACGCGCCCACTCATGCTGTGTGGCTTCGCCGCGTTCGGTTTTGCGCTCAGTCTTGTTGCGGCGTCCGCACAAGACAAGACTTTCGAGCTGAAGCTGTCGCATTGGGTGCCGCCGTCGCATCCCTTGCAGAAGGCGTTGGAGGCGTGGGGCGATTCGATCGCGCAGGATTCCGGCGGCACCATCAAATACAAGGTCTATCCGGCGCAGCAGCTCGGCAAGGCATTCGACCATTACGACATGGCGCGCGACGGTATCGCCGACGTGACCTACGTCAGCCCCGGCTATCAACCGGGCCGCTTTCCGATTTTCGACGCCGCCAACCTGCCATTCATGATGGCGAACGCCAAAGGCGGGACCGAGGCGCTCGACGACTGGTACCGGCCCTACGCCGCGACCGAAATGAAGGACGTCAAGTATTGCTTTTCCTTCACCCATGATCCCGGAAGCTTCCATTCCCGCACCAAGAAAATCATGGTGCCTGCCGACATCAAGGACATGAAAATCCGTCCGGCCCACGCACCCATAGCATCACTCGTCACCTCGCTCGGGGGCACCAATGTGCAGGCCGCGGCGCCCGAAGTGCGCGACATTCTGGAAAAGGGCGTCGCCGATGCGGTCACCTTCCCGTGGGGCTCTATCTTGCTGTTCGGCATCGACAAGGTGACGAAGTACCACATGGAGGCCGCGCTCTATACCACCGGCTTCGTCTGGGTCATGAACAAGGACACCTATGCGGCGATGTCGCCGTCGCAGCAGAAGGTGATCGACAACCACTGCAATCGCGAATGGGCCGAGAAGACAGCCGCGCCTTGGGCCGTTTTCGAGCATGACGGCATCGACAAGCTCAAGGCCGAGCCGGGACACGAAGTGTATCCGCTCACGGACGCGCAACTCGATCAGTGGAGAGCCGCGGCGGGACCGGTCGTGAAGACCTGGTCGGATGCGGTGAAGAAGACCGGCAAGGATCCGGATGCAATCCTCAAAGACTTCAAGGCCAAGCTCGCCGCATACAATTCCGGTTACTGAAATCCGGCGGGTCCCTCGTTGCCGGCCGGCGGCGGCTGCGAAGCGATGTACAGCCGGCCTTTTCTGCGATTAAATGGAAAGGCTGGTTGCAAATAAGTCGTGAGGGGGAAAATCCGATGGATGGTGTGCGTCGCTTAAAGTCATGCGGCTTGGCCGCGCTCGGGCTTGCGCTCAGTCTTGGCGCCGTGTCGGCACAGGATAAGCCGATCGAGCTCAAGCTGTCCCACTGGGTGCCGCCGTCGCATCCCTTGCAGGCCGCGATCCAGGACTGGGCCGACGACATTCAGAAAGCCTCGAACGGATCCATCACCTACAAGATTTATCCGTCGCAGCAGCTCGGCAAAGCGTTCGACCATTACGACATGGCGCGCGACGGTATCGCCGACTTCGTCTACGTCAATCCTGGTTATCAGCCCGGACGTTTCCCGATTGTCTCGGCGGGCGAACTGCCGTTCCTGGTTGGCCATGCTAAAGGCGGCAATCGCGCGATCGACGCCTGGTATCGCAAATATGCCGCAAGCGAGATGAAGGACGTACACTATTGCTTCTCCTTCGTGCTCGATCCGGTGGCGTGGCATTCCAGCACGAAGAAGATCGTCGTGCCGGACGACATCAAAGGCATGAAGATCCGGCCGGCCCAGGGCACCATCGCCGCCTGGGTCACCCAGCTTGGCGGCACCAATGTGCAATCGAGCGCGCCGGAAGCGCGCGACATCCTCGCCAAGGGCGTGGCCGATGCCATTACCTTCCCGTGGGGATCGATGCTGCTGTTCGGCATCGACAAGGTGACCAAATATGACATGGACGAGCCGCTCGGTTCGGTGACGTTCCAGTGGCTGATGAATCCTGCAGCCTACGCAGCCATGTCGGCGTCGCAGAAGAAAGTGATCGACGATCACTGCACGACCGAATGGGCGGCGCGGTTTGCGGACCCCTGGGTGGATTTCGAGCATGGCGGCCTCGAGAAGATCAAGGCCGAGCCCGATCACGAGGTTTATACGATCAGCGACGCGCAGCTTGCCGAGTGGAAGAAGTCGGCGGAACCTCTCAGACAGAAGTGGGCGGCCGATGTGAAGAAGGCGGGGGGCGATCCCGACGCGATCTGGAAAGAGCTGCAGGCGTCGCTGACGCAATACAACGCGGGCTTCTGACGGCACGATCACGCTGCGGCGGCTGCGCGCATGCCGCCGCCGTTGTCGCCGCCATACGGAACAGGCCCATGTCGGAAGCCGAGCTTCATGTTGCCGGACTTGCCGTACCCCATCCCTATCCTCCTCCGCCTTCGGGGGACGGCGGGAATGGGATTCGCAAGCGCAACATCATGGACCGCTTCATCGACAGCATCGAGCTGATCGCCGCGTTCTTTGCCGGCGTCGTGGCGCTCGATATCTTCACCTCGGTGCTGCTGCGGTACTTCTTCAGCGTGCAAATTCCCGACAGCTACGATTTCGGCCGCCTGCTGCTCGGCATTCTCATCTTTTGGGGCATCGCCGCGACCTCGTATCGCGGCAATCACATCACCGTCGACCTCGTCTACGCCAACGTCGGCAAGCGGATGCAGCGCTTCATCGACGTGTTCGCCACGCTGGTGCTGCTGTTCGTCGTGTCGGTGCAGACCTACACATTGTTCGACAAGGTGAGAGGCACCTATGCCGACAATGTTCTCACCTTCGATCTGCGGCTGCCGGTCTGGCCGTTTTTCCTGGTGGCATGGCTCGGCGACGTTTCGGCGGTTTTTCTGATTGCGGTGCGCACCTATCGACTGATCTTCCGGCCCGAGCTGATGGGCGGCCAATACCAGATCAAGCCGGTCGAATGAGGCCCGAATCCGTGAGGCCCATTTGAGCAGCAACGTGGTCGCCATCCTCGGCTTTGTCAGTCTGTTCGCATTGATGCTGCTGCGCGTGCCGGTCGGCATGGCGATGGGTCTCGTCGGCGTCAGCGGCTTCGCCTATCTGGTCGGCGGTACGGCGGCGCTCAAAAGCGTCGGGCTGACATCGATGCGCACCGTCACCGATTACACGTTCGGCGTCATTCCGATGTTTCTGCTGATGGGTGCTTTCGTGTCGAATTCCGGAATGAGCCGCGAACTGTTCCGCGCCGCCAATTCCTTCGTCGGACACTTCAAAGGCGGTCTCGGCATCGCGACCATTGCCGCCTGCGCTGGCTTTGCCGCGATCTCGGGGTCATCGGTTGCCACCGCCGCCACCTTCGCCACCGTCGCCTATCCGGAAATGCGGCGTTACAACTACCCGCAATCGTTCGCCACCGGCGTGATCGCCGCGGGCGGCACGCTCGGCGCCATGCTGCCGCCTTCGACGGTGCTCGCGGTCTACGGCATCATCACTGAACAGGATATCGGCAAGCTGTTCATCGCTGGCATCATTCCGGGTCTGGTCGCCGCGACCATGGACATGCTCACGGTCGTGATCATCGGCAAAGTGCGGCCGAAATTCCTGCCGTCGGCGCCGCGCCACACCTGGGCCGAGCGCCGGGCCGGACTGCGCGATATCTGGGCGACACTGCTGCTGTTCGTTTTCGTCATTGGCGGTCTTTACGGCGGCCTGTTCACGCCGACCGAGGCCGGCGGCATGGGCGCATCCGGAGCGCTGCTGATCGGAGTCGCGCGCGGCAAACTGACCGGCCCGGAAATCCGCCGCTCGCTGTTGCAGGCGGTGCGCACCGCGGCCGCGGTGCTGACCGTGCTGATCGGCGCGCTGCTGTTCGGCTACTTTCTGACGGTCACGCAGACGCCGCAGAAGGTGACGGCGTTCCTCACGGCGCTCGGGCTTGGGCGCTACGGCGTGCTGGCGCTGATCATGGTGATGTACATCGTGCTCGGCTGCCTCATGGATTCGCTCGCCATGATCATCCTGACGATCCCGATCATCTTCCCCGTGATTACGCAACTCGGTTTCGACCCGATCTGGTTCGGCGTCATTATCGTGATGACGGTGGAACTCGGGCTCATTCACCCGCCGGTCGGCATGAACGTGTTCGTCATAAAAAGCGTCGTGCAGGACGTAAGCTTCTCGACGATCTTCGCCGGCGTGCTGCCGTTCATCGTCACCGATCTGATCCGGCTCGTGATCCTGATTGCCTTTCCGGTTCTGGCGCTGTGGCTGCCGTCGCATATGATGAAGTGAAAGCGCTCGTGGGCCGGGTGCGTGAGGACACCAGGGGGAAAACAATGGATCTGAAACTATCCGGCCGCACGGCGCTTATTACCGGCAGTTCGAAGGGCATCGGCCTGTCGGTCGCGCAATGGTTCGCCCGAGAAGGGGTGCATGTCTGCATGGTTGCGCGCTCGGGCGAGCGGCTGGAACAGGAGGGCGCCGCGATCGGCAAGGCGACCGGCGTGACGGTGCGCACGATGGCCGCCGATCTTTCCGACGCGGTGGCGCGCGAGCGCGTGTTCAAGTCCTTTCCCGACGTTGACATCCTCGTCAACAATGCCGGCGCTATTCCCGGCGGAACGCTTCAGGACGTCGATGAGGCCTCGTGGCGAGCCGGCTGGGACCTGAAAGTTTTCGGCTATGTCGGGCTGACGCGTCACTATCTCGGCATGATGCAGGAGCGCCGCCGCGGCGTGATCGTCAATGTCATCGGGCTCGGCGGCGAACGGCTCGACGCGACCTATATCGCCGGCGCGGTGGGCAACGCCGGTCTGATGGCGTTCACGCGCGCCATCGGCGGCAAAAGCCCGCAGTTCGGCGTGCGCGTGGTCGGAGTCAATCCGGGTCCGGTCCTGACCGATCGCGTCGAAGTTCTGGGCCGCAAGCGCGCCAAGACGCAATACGGCGACGAGAACAGGTGGCGGGAGAGTTTTGCGAAAATGCCTTATGGCCGGCCGGCGTCGTGCGACGAGATCGCCGCGACTGTCGTCTTTCTTGCCTCGGACCTGTCGTCGTACACGAGCGGCACCATCGTCACGATCGATGGCGGGATCGCGCACAGCGGCGGTATGCCGTAAGGGATGCTGAGCTAGCTGCGTCCGCCGCCGGCAAGAACGGCGCGGGTGGCGCGGTCGGGGCCGAAATCGTCGACGCTGTCGATCGCGAGCAGGTCGGCCAGCCGGGTGCGCGCGCGATTGACGCGGCTCTTGATGGTGCCGACGGCGCAACCGCAGATCGACGCGGCGTCTTCGTAGGAGAAGCCGGACGCGCCGACCAGGATGAGAGCCTCGCGCTGATCCGGCGGCAGCTTGGCGAGCGCGGTACGAAACTCCTCGAATTCCACACGGCCGGTCTGTTCAGGATGGGATTTCAAGGTATCGGCGTAACGCCCGTCGGCGTCTTCGACCTCGCGCCGGCGCTTGCGATATTCCGACCTGAACAGGTTGCGCAGAATGGTGAACAGCCATGCCGGCATGTTGGTGCCAGGCTCGAAGGAATCGATGTGGGACAACGCCCGCAACAGCGTTTCCTGTACCAGATCGTCGGCACGGTCGATGTTGCCGCACAGCGAAATGGCGAACGCCCGCAGGCTCGGCACGGTGGCCAGCACTTGGTCGCGTATCGCAGGATCCAGCTTCATGCGTGCAATGCCCCTGATTCCTTAGTCCTTGTCGCTCAGCCTGGAGATGAGATCGTTAATGTGCTGCGGCACACCCTGGCTGACGACATCGTCGTACATGGCTCGCAATTGCTGTCCGATCCGGGCCTGGACCTCTCGGCCAAGGCGGGCTTCCGGCTTATGAGAGGGGGTCACGGGCTTGGCCATGGGGTCACGGTTTTGCGAGTTTTCCGCCTCCGCTTTGTCATGGTCCGGCACCGTTGCCTCAAAATTTGACCTACGGTTCTTCATTTCTTCATTTTTCCCCCGTTCGCCCATCTGCCGACAGCCCTTGTTACTCAACGAGCCAACGTGCGAAAACGCTTGGTCTTGCCGATTGTTCCCGGATTCGGGAACTTTATTGGGAACTTTTTTTTGCCGGCCTCGTTTTAGCCAGGTACCGGGTCCCGAAATGGGGAGGGAATTAGTGTCCACGTCACAAGCCGTACTGCAGCATCTGCCGTTTTTGCGCCGTTATGCCCGGGCTTTGACCGGGAATCAGGCCTCCGGCGACGCCTATGTGGCCGCCACCCTGGAATCGCTCATCGCCAGCCCGAGCATGCTCGGGGAAGGCTCAAATTCACGGGTCAGCCTGTATCGCCTGTTCACCAAAATCTGGAATTCGCTGCCTGTGAACGGCAAGCCCGATGCCGGCGCGATAGAGTTTCCCCCCGAGCAGCACATCACCCAGATCACGCCGCGGCCCCGCCAGGCCTTCCTGCTGGTGGCGCTTGAGGGCTTTTCCGAGGAGGACGCTGCGGAAATTCTCGATTGCGACCTCGCGACGTTGCGCGGCCTCGTCGAGGAATCCGGCCGAGAGCTTGCCGCCGAGATCGCGACCGATGTCCTGATCATCGAAGACGAGACCTTCATCGCCATGGATATCGAGGCCCTGGTGGAAAGTCTCGGTCACAATGTCATTGGTATTGCGCGCACGCACACCGAAGCGATCGCGCTCGCCAAGCAAAAGCGGCCGGGTCTCATCCTTGCCGATATTCAGCTTGCCGACGGCAGTTCCGGCCTTGACGCGGTCAACGAGCTCCTGGGCTCGCTGGAAGTGCCGGTGATTTTCATCACCGCCTATCCGGAACGGTTCCTCACCGGGCAGCGGCCGGAGCCGGCGTTCCTCATCGCCAAGCCGTTCCAGCTCGCGGTCGTGTCGGCGGTGGTCAGCCAAGCGCTGTTCTTTGGGCGCAAGGCGCGCCAGCGCGGACGGCAGCCGATCGAACGTCAGCCGACAGCGTAGTCGGTTTCCACGCTTTTCGCGGCGCGATGGCCGGGCATTGCCCGGCTATCGGCGTTTACGGCCGCCCCTTGGGAACTAAAAATTAGGGCGCAGCCGATCGGCATATCGGCTGCGCCCAAGATGACCGGCCTGGCACGGGGGGAGGGGGAAAGGATGGCCGGTCGCCATGACAAAGCGCGAGCGCCTTCTTGGTTCCTGTTGGTCAGCGGGCCAACTGAAAGGGGGCATGGACCGCGCCGTTCACGCGGCAGTGAGCTCCCGCCGGGCGCAACGCAATCACGAGTGAGTGACCGAGGGCGGCGAATGGAACTGCCGATGTCCACGTCCGTTGGACGGGCGTCGGGGTGCCGGCTGGGGCCGTTCACACTCCCGGAGCAGACGAGTTGCTTCGGCAGGCCGGAGACAGTCCGATGGCAAAGCAGTTGTTGTTGCGCATGGTGAGCGGGGTTGGCCTGCTGACGCTCGCGTTCTTTTTCGTTGGCGTCGATCCGTTCAGCGCGGGCGCGGTCTTGAGCAACTCGTTCACGGTGGACCGGACGTTGAAGGGCGATCGGCTGCCGGTGACGATTGCGCCGGATTGGCAAAGTGTATTCCGTGAGCCGCTGTCGCGGCCACGCGTGCAGATGCCATTTGCCTGCGACGCTGCCTTCAGCATGATTTCATCCTCGGCAGCAGCCAATTACTTCGGCCGCTGCATGGCCTGACCGTCCGGGTCATTCTCGAAAAGGTCCCCGCCGGAACCGCGTGCGCCAGCGCGCGACACAGGCCCGGAGTCGCGTTGAACAGCCTGCCGGGCCGCACCGCGATTTGTTTGGCGGAACCTTCGCGCCACATCGCGGATTATTGGAATCGAGTATCGGCATTTTTCAGCACGGTGGAGCGTATCATGGCAGCGAGCCGGCGGCGTCTTTGCAGCGCAGTTCTGTTCACGAGCCTTCTGACAATTCCTGTTGCGCCGGCTTTCGCCCAGGCGCTGGCGTTCGGGCCCGCCGAACACGACCCTATGACCTTTCCGCAATATGCGCCGCAGCAACCGGGCGACACGTTGCCGGATACCGACGAACTGGCCGCGCCACTTCGCCGCCAGGTCGTGGCCTATGACAGCAACGAGCCGCCGGGCACGATCGTTATCGATACGGCGCATACATTTCTCTATTTGACGCTCGGTAACGGCAAGGCGCTGCGCTACGGGATCGGCGTTGGCCGCCAGGGCTTCACGTGGTCGGGAGTCGAGACGATTTCGCGCAAGGCGGAATGGCCCGACTGGATTCCGCCCGCGGAAATGGTTGCCCGCCAGCCGTACCTGCCGCGCTGGGTCGGCGGCGGCCCCGGCAATCCGCTGGGCGCCCGTGCGCTTTATCTCGGCAACACCGATTACCGCATTCATGGCACCAACGATCCGACGACCATCGGCAAGCGGGTCTCCAGCGGATGTATCCGCTTGCGCAACGCTGACGTCGAGGATCTCTACGAACGCGTCGGTGTCGGTACCAGGGTTGTCGTGCTGCCGAACAACCAGCAAGGCGCGTCCGTCGACGGCGGTAACGGCGCACGCATGACGGCGGAGATTCAAGTCAGGCCCGTCACGACGCCCGCGGCAAGGCCGACGCGCGTGAGTTTGACCGGCATCTACTGATACCAAAGCCGGCATTTGTTCCGCCGAAACCAGGAAATATTTTAACACAAGTCCAGGAGGCTGGGATCGCGAGATCGAAAGCTCCGACCTTACGCTTTGGTCGTGACTACACGATATTTACGGAGGAGGGGTAAGGTGAAAGTGTAGCGACATGAGTGCGAGCTATCGCATCGCGCGAGAAGCAGGGAGGCAGTCTTGCCGGACCATCGGCCGGCGGAGCAGAACACCAACGAATCTGCTGGTGCCCATGGCGAACGAGTAACCCTCGAAAACGAGTTGCGCAGCCGCGCCAGGCAGCAGGAAGCGCTGGCACAGCTCGGCGAGCGCGCATTGGCCGAACCCGATCTCGATCGGCTTTTGAACGATGCCGTCAGCACTGTCGCGCTCACGTTGTCGGTCGATTTCGTCAAGATCCTCGAATTACTGCCAGGCGATACTGAACTTCTGCTGCGCGCCGGGTTCGGCTGGAAAACGAATCTGGTCGGATCGGTCGTGACCTCCACAATACCGAACAGTCATGCCGGCTTCACGATTGCTTCCGGCACTCCGGTAGTCACCGAAGATTATGCGGCCGAGACGAGATTCGAAATCGCCTCCTATCTGACCGACCACAAATGCGCGAGCGGGGTCACGGTGAAGATCGCCGGTCGCGACGGACGCGCCTACGGCATCCTGGGCGTCTGCACCCGGAACAGGCGCCACTTCGGTCCGCAGGACATCTCCTTCATCGCGGCGGTCGCCAATCTTCTGGCCGGCGCCATTCAGCGCCGCCAACTCGAGCAACGCCACGAATTGATGATCCGCGACATGCGGCATCGGTCGGGTAATCTGTTCTCCCAGTTGCTGGCGCTGTTCTCGCAGACCGCCAGGAATGCGCGAAGCGTCGCCGACCTATCCACCAAATATCAGGCCCGCGTGCTCGCGCTGGCCAATGCGCACCGTCTCATCACCGAAGGGGGCTGGAAATCGACGCCGATCATGGACCTTCTCTATACGGTGCTGGGGCCGTATCTCGACCATGTATCGTTCAGCGGTCCGAATGTGGAGCTCGAGCCGGATCCGATCTTCAATCTGAGCGCCGCGCTGCACGAGCTTGCCGCCAATGCCGCCAAACACGGCAGTCTCTCGCGATCCAGAGGCCAGCTCGAATTGAGCTGGTCGGTCGGACGCACCAAGCGCGGTATAACGCTGACGCTCGACTGGGTGGAGAAGAACGGTCCGCCGGCGCGGCGGCCGCGCCGGCTCGGCTTCGGTTCGCGGCTGCTCGGTCTTGTCATCGAGCGGCAGTTGAACGGCGAAGTGCATCAGACGTTCGGCCGCAGCGGGCTTTCGGTGCACATGGTCGTGCCGCTGACCCACGAACGCTGGCCGACCGCGGGTTCAACCACCGGCGGCGATCCATAAACCGTTCAGGGGTGCACGTCTTCGGTGAACCATTCGGTCGGCAAATCGTGGCCGGCGCCGCTCTCCTTTGCCTTGCGGTAGAGCAGGGCGCCCGCCGCGGCGAATTGATAGCCGAGCCCGAGATTATTGAGAAAGCAGGTGACCTCGCCGTCGGACTGACGGCTTTCCGCGCGGCCGGTGATCAGATCCGGCAAGGTCGGCAGTTTGGAAAAATCCATCGCGTCGGCGTTCGACCAGCCGCGGCCATGGGCGGTCTCCGGCATTGCCAGGTCTTTGGTGGCGGCAAGGATCGGCTTTGAATCACGGACGTGGATGGCGACGCGATCGGCGCGCTTGACCGCCTTCGGCTCGATCTCCGGTACTTTGATCGAGCTCAAGTGCATGCCCGGTTCGATCCAATGTTCGAAAAAAATGTTGTCGAGACTGTTGCTCGCGCACATGACGATATCGGCACCCCTGATCGCTTCTTCCGGCTGCGCGACAGGCACGACCTCGATACCGAGCATGTCGCCCATCTGTCGCGAGAATATCGCGCAGTTGTCGGCGTTCGGACTGAAGCAACGAATGGCCACAATGTTACGGACCGCGCAAGCCGCCATGAGCTGTGCGCCGGCCTGCCAGCCGGAGCCAAGAATTCCGACCGTAGCGGCATTCTTGCGCGCCAGATATTTGGCGCCCAAGCCGTTGGCGGCGCCGACGCGCATGCGCTGCATGGCGCCATCCGGAAAGATCGCAAGCGGTTCGCCGTTCTCGGTCGAGAACAGAAGGACGAGACCGACATAGCGGTTGCCCGGCGCCGCCGGAACCTTCTCGCGCCGGATGTTGTTGCCTTTCTTTGGCCAGGTGACGATGTCGGAATTGATGCGCACGGCGCCGACGCCGAATTTCGGGACCACGCCGTCCATCGATTTCAGGCTGTACAGCGCGCCCTCACGCGAGGTCGGCGTGAGGGTGTCGGAGCGGGTGCGCGACACGCCGCGGCCCTCGGCAAGCTCGACATAGGCTTCCTCCAGCACCGCGATGCAGTCCGGCATGGTCAGGAGCTTGCCGACGTCGTCATTGGACAGGATCAGAGTCATGACTGCCGCACGTTCGCCGATGGATTAAGCCCCCAAGCCGCATCATAATAACGGGCCGCCGAATAGATAGTCGTCAGGGAGACCGCTGTGCCGCAGGAAGCCGATCCGTTCAAGCTGTTCCCCTACCAGGCGATCGTCGATCGTCCCCACCTGGCGTGGCCGAATGGCGCCCGCGTCGCGGTCTGGGTTATTCCCAATATCGAGCACTTCCACATCGAGATCGGCGGCAACGCGCCCGATATCCGCAATCACTCGCGGCGGGATTACGGCAACCGCGTCGGCGTCTGGCGGATCATGGAGACGCTCGCCAAGCACGGCGTACGCGGCACGGTCGCGCTCAACGCCGAGGTCGGCCGGTTCTATCCGCGCATCATGGAAGAGGCGGTGAAACTCAAATGGGAATTGATGGGTCATGGCCTGACCAATTCCGTGGCGCTGACCGGCATGGCCAAGGAGCAGGAAGCCGCCGTCATTGCCGAGGCGCGCGAGGTGATCGAGCAATGGGGCCAGAAGATGCGTGGCTGGCTCGGGCCGGGGCTGGGCGAGACCTGGCACACGCTCGACCTGTTGCGCGACCACGGCGTCGAATATGTCTGCGATTGGGTCAATGACGATCTGCCCTACCGCATGAACAACGGGCTTTATTCGATTCCCTACTCGATCGAGCTCAACGACATGCCGCTGTTCAACATGCCGAGCATTGATATCGCGGAATTCGAGCGCCGCATCTGCGATACGTTCGATGTGCTCTATGAGGAGGGCGGAAAAAATGCGCGGGTGATGGCGATCGCGCTGCATCCGTTCCTGATCGGCGCGCCGCACCGCATCCGCACCCTCGACCGGGCGCTCGGCTATGTCGCCTCGCACGGCAAGGTGTGGTTCGCGACCGGCTCGGAGATCATCGCCGCATATCGCGCGCAAGAGGGAAAGTGACGACGACATGAGCGAGCAAACGTCAGCGGACCTGCCCTCCGAAGGCGCCGTAAGGGCGCGGCGTACCCCTTTCGAGCGGGTCGCGCTGTTGCTGCAAGGCGGCGGCGCGCTCGGCGCCTATCAGGCGGGAGTCTATCAGGCCCTGGCGGAAGCCGGCCTGCAGCCGGATTGGGTCGCCGGCATTTCGATCGGCGCGTTCAACTCCGCGATCATTGCCGGCAACCCGCCGGAGCAACGCGTCAGCCGGCTTCGCGAGTTCTGGGAAACCGTCAGCGCGCCGCCGTTCCGCCTTCCGTATGTCAAATCATTCCAGCCGCGTGGCGATATGAGCCATCAGATCGTCAATCAGGTTCAGGCGATGAACAGCCTGTTGTTCGGTGCTAACGGCTTTTTCGTGCCGCGCATTCCGCCACCGCTGCTCTGGCCGCCTGGCAGTCCCGACAAGGCGAGTTACTACGATAATAGCCAGGCCAAAGCGACGCTTGCACGTTTGGTCGACTTCGAGCGGATCAACGATGGCGGCATGCGCTTCAGCGTCGGCGCGGTGGATGTCAGCTCGGGCAATTTCACCTATTTCGATTCCACCACCCACAGGATTCGGGTCGAGCATGTCATCGCCAGCGGTTCGCTGCCGCCTGGTTTCGCGGTCACCGAGATTGACGGCCAGCACTATTGGGACGGCGGGCTTATTTCCAACACTCCATTGCAATGGGTGCTTGAGAGCCAGCCGCGGCTCGACACCCTGGCTTTCCAGATCGACCTGTGGAACGCGCGCGGCGAGTTGCCAAAGGACATGATCGAGGTCGAAGTGCGCCAGAAGGAGATCATGTATTCGAGTCGAAACCGGGCGGCTACCGACGAATACAAACGCGCACAGAAACTTCGGATCGCACTTGCTCATCTCATCAGTCAGCTTCCGGCGGAGCTGCGCGACGGCGACGACGTCAAGCTCCTTGCGCAGGTCGCGAATGACAAGGTCTGCAACATTGTGCATCTGATCTATCGCGCCAGGAAATACGAAGGCATCGCCAAGGATTTTGAATTTTCCCGCGCTACGATGGACGACCATTGGACAGCCGGCTACAGCAATGCAAGGGCCAGCCTGGCGAACCCCGAGGTGTTCCAGCTTCCCGACCGGCAGGAAGGAGTGCGCACATTCGACGTCGGCGATAATCGCTCGGCATGAGCTCTGACCGGCCGGCGGCCGATCGCGAGGCTTATTTCCGCGCCTCGCCCACGGTGTGGATGCGCTTGTTGTAGGCGGCGCCGGTGATGCCGAACAAATCCCAGCGCGTCAGATAGGCAAGCAGGAAGGGATGGCAGCCCATCTCGTAGAGGCGCGCCACGTCGCCGCTCAGCAGTGCGTTGCGCTCCCCGGCGGTGAGATCGCGTGAGGCGATCGCGGCGGCGGGATCGCGCTTGACCGCCTCGCGGAATGCAAGATCGTGCAAAGCGTCGTGGCACAATTTGTTGACGGCATAGACGCTCATCGTCAAAAGCTCCTAATGGGGCGTGATCTTTTCCGAAAACCGGTGGCCACCCTCGGATCAAGTCCGAGGGCAGGCTTTTTCGGGATCATGCTCTAATTCCAGCGCCACGCCACGAAGGCCTGGCCGTGATCGTTCTGCGGCAGGATCGTCACCGGCTTGCGCGCGCCGACGGCGCCGAGCATGGCGATCCAGTCGAGCAGCTCACCGCCGATATTGCCGGCGGCGAGCATCCGGTCGGTCGTCGCCTCGGCCACAAGATCGTCGATCCGCGCCTCCCGCAGCAGGTCTTGCACATGCTGCGACCATTGCGGATCGGGAGTGCCGGCGATGCGTTCGCCGGGCGGAATTTTGGGTCCGCCGATCTCCAGCGAAAAGCTGCCGCTGCCGATGACGGCGACGCGCAGCGGCTGCGGCCATTCCCGGATCGCTGCCCGCACGGCTTCGCCGAGTGCATAGCAGCGCTGCGCGCTCGGCAGCGGCGGCGCCAGGCAGTTGATGAAGATCGGTAGCACCGGAATCTTCATTTGCGGCGTGATGAAATGCAGCGGCACCATGACGGCGTGATCGACCTCGAAATCCTGTACCAGCGCGATATCGAAACCGCCCGCGATCGCGCTGGAGCGGATATGCGCGGCCAGCGCGCCCGGCACCGCGACGTTGTAATGCGGCATCGGTGTCTGGTCGTTCGGTCCCGCCATCGCCTCCGCGATGCCGATGGCGAAGGTCGGAAAATTATCCAGGAAGAAGGTGTTGAAGTGATCGTCGGTGAAGATGACAAGAACGTCCGGCGCCACTGCATCGATATGCTTGGCCATATCGGCGTAATAAAGCGCCGTTTCGCATTGTGGCCCGTCGCGGGCGACGAGGGCCGGCGCACCCGGATTATGCGGCATACCGAAGCCGGCGACGATTTCGGCCATCTCAATCCCTCCGTGCGGCGCAGTTTCTTGGGCTGATCTTACACCGCCGCAAGGCCCGCAACAGCGTCCCCTTTTCTCGCGCGATGTATCGGATAGAGTGCCGCCCGCAATCAGGGAAGGGAAGCCCGCAATGAGCGACGAGGTTGTCAGTTTCCAATCGGCGGGCTTGCGCCTGCATGGCGTGCTCAGCGTGCCGGAAGGGGTGCGGCCGGGCGAGCGCCGCGCCGCGTTCCTGGTGCTGCACGGCTTCGGCTCCAACAGCGAAAGCCCGACTTGCATCACGCCGGCGCGCGTGCTCGGCGAATTCGGCTATGTCACGCTGCGCTTCGACATGCGCGGCTGCGGCAAAAGCGAGGGCGAGTTCGGCCGCGTCATCTGCCTCGAACAGGTCGAGGACACCGGCAATGCGCTGGAATTCCTCTCCAAGCACCCGGCCGTCGATCCGGACCGCATCGGCGTGATCGGCTCGAGCTTCGGCGGTGCGGTCGGCGTCTACGCGGGCGGCACCAATCCGCGTATCGCCGCCGTCGTCTCGAACGGCGGCTGGGGCGACGGCGAACGAAAATTCCGCGGTCAGCACCCAACGCCGGAAGCCTGGGCGAAGTTCACAAAGATGCTCGAGGAGGGCAAGGCTCACCGCGCCCGCACCGGAAAATCCCTGATGGTGCCGCGCTACGACATCGTGCCGATTCCCGACCACGTGCGGCAGAACCTGGAGAGGCAGAAGGTCGGAATGCTGGCGCCGAATTCGGTCGAAATGTTTCCGGCCGAGACCGCCCAGAGCATGTTCGATTTCCGCGCCGACGTCGTCGTCGGCAAGATCGCGCCGCGCCCGCTTCTTCTCATTCATGCCGCCAAGGATTCGGTGACGCCGACCGAGCAGTCGGTGGAAATGTTCAAACGCGCCGGCCAGCCCACCGAGTTGCACCTGTTCAGCGGGCTCGATCATTTCCTGTTCGCCGAGAAATCGACGCGGGTGTGGAACATGATGCGGCAATGGCTCGACGGCTATTTTCCGGCGACGAAATGAGCCAGCGAAGCATCGTGGTCGGTCACGAGGAACTCGGGCGCTTCATTCGCGAAGTGCTGATGACCACCGGCGCGCGGGCGAAAGACGCCGAAATCGTCGCCGACGGGCTGGTGTGGGCCAACCTGCGCGGCGGCGACGGCCACGGCGTGTCGCGGCTGCCGCGCTACCTGAAAATCATCGAGCACGGCGAGATCGATCGCAACGCCGAGCCGAAGCTCTCCCACGACCGCGCCGCGACTTTCGTGCTCGATTGCGGTCATGGCTTCGGGCCGGTTGCCGTGATGCAGGCCGCGGCGCTCGCCGTCGACCGGGCGAAAAAGACCGGCGTCTGCTTTGGCCTCATTCGCGAGACGACGCATACCGGCGCCATCGGGCGCTACGCCCAATGGATTGCGCAACACGATTGTGCCGCAGTCATCATCGGTGCCGGACCGACGCTGATGGCCTATCACGGCGCGCGGGTCGCCAGCCTGTCGACAAGCCCGATCGCGATTGCGGTACCGAGCGGCAACGGACCGATCGTGCTCGACATGGCGACCAGCGCCGTCGCCAACGGCAAGATTTTGCAGGGACGGGCCACCGGCCAGCCGCTTCCGGACAACACGGTGCTGACCGCCGAGGGCGAGGCCACCACCGATCCGAACAAGGCTGAAATCCTGCTGCCGCTCGGCGGCCCGAAAGGCGCCGGGCTCGGCCTGATGTTCGAAATGCTGGCGAGCATACTGGCGGCGGCGCCGATCCAGGCCCGCGCGCTCGGTCCGGAAAAGCGCACCCGTCACACCGGCAACACCGCGATGCTCGTCATCGATATCGAAACGTTCCGGCCGCTTGCCGGCTTTACCAGAGACGCCGATGCGCTTGCGGCCATCATCAAGGCACTGCCGCGGCAGGCTGGCTTCGACGAAATCACTTTGCCGGGCGAACGCTCGCAGCGCACCGAGACGAAGCGGCGCAAGACCGGCATTCCGATCCCGGCGAAGCTCTGGGACGAGCTCGAGACGATCAGCAAATCACACAAGGTCAGAATGCCGGAGCTGTTCTCGGCGTCAGGGCAGGCCGGGTCCGCTTACAGCTCGCCGTGATGCACCGGCACAAAGACGTAGCCGCTTCCGGCTTTAGTGGCGTGCCCCACTCCCGGAAACGGCAGGTGGCCGCCGGAAAACAACAGCCGGTCGGTCGCCACCATGTCGAATACTTTTTTGCGGTTCTTCAGCGCCAGAGCCGCATCGGTATCGAACGCGACCGAACGTTCGGGGTCGGGGAATTGCAGCGCCGCGTTGTGCACGATGTCGCCGAAGATGAGAAAATCGCCGCTGCCGGATGAGACGCGCACCATGGAGTGGCCGACTGTGTGACCAGGTAGGAACACGGAGGTCACGCCGGGCGCAAACGTGGTGCCGTCTTTGTAGAGTTGCAGCTTGCCGGCGTCGGCATAGGGCTTGATCGCCTTCTTGGCGAGATCGAAGAACACCCTGAATTCCTCTGGAGCCTTGCCGCGGATTTCATCGGAGGTCCAGAACGCGTGATCGTCGCCATTGACGTGAACGACGGCATTCGGAAACAGCATGCCGCCATTGGCGTCCATCAGTCCCGGGATGTGATCCGGATGCGGGTGGGTGATGACGACGTCATCGATCGCGCCGAGGTCGACGCCGGCGGCGGCCAGATTCTTCGGCAGCCGTCCGACGCTTGGGGCAAAGTGCGTGCCGCCGCCGGTGTCAACGAGCACGAGCTTGCTGCCGGTATTGATGAGCCAGGTGTTGAGCGGAGTCGGGATGTTCACGGTCGGCAGGTGGGCGTCGCGCAAGAGCTTCTCCGCGCCCGCCGCGTCGCCGACAAATAGCGCGGCGTCGAGCGTGAGGCTGCCGTCGCTCACCACCGTCACCTCGTATTCGCCGACCTTGAGCCGGAAGTAACCGGGCGCCTGAGTGCCGGCAAAACTGGTTGCCATGTCGATGCTCCTTGCGTGATCGGATGGGGGGCGTGCCGTCTACTCTGGTGCAATATTCATATCTCGGCCAGCCTCCACCGCGATAGCGCCGCCGCGTTGTCCAATCCGCCATTATCGCGTTGGAATCGCGGGATTTTTTGTACCAGCTTGAAGACTCATTTGTCATGCTATAAAAGCGAGAAAGGATGTAAAATAAATAATAGATGATGCTTTTTGCATGATTACAGCCGCGCAGCTTCGCGCCGCCCGCGCCTTGCTCGGAATCGACCAGCGCAAACTGGCCGAGCGGTCCGGTCTGTCGCTTCCGACCATCCAGCGCATGGAAGCGAGTGACGGCGTCATCCGCGGCAATGTCGATTCGCTCATGAAACTCGTTGCCGCGCTGGATGCGAGCGGCATCGATCTCATCTCCGACAACGCCACGAGCGTTGCCGGAGGCCGCGGCATTCGACTCAAGAGGCCGGCGGCATGATGCTGACGGTCGTCTTGTGGTGCGCTGCGGCGTTGCTCGCGCTTGCGCCGCTTGCCGTGATAGTCGCCCACATGGCAAAGGCGGCTCCGATCGTTTACGGCCTGTGCGCAGCCGCAGCACTGATATCGCTGCTGGCCGCGTTGAAACAGCTGCTCGGCGCCGCGCCGGCCGAAAGCATGGCGCTGCCGCTCGGCATCCCGTGGGTCGGCACGCATTTTCGCATCGACGCGTTGTCCGCTTTCTTCCTCGCGGTCGTCGATCTCGGCGCCGTCACGGCGAGCCTGTTCGCAATAGGCTATGGCAGCCATGAAGCGGCGCCGTCGCGGGTGTTGCCGTTTTATCCGGCGTTCCTCGCCGCGATGAACCTTGTCGTTCTGGCCGACGACGCTTTCACCTTTCTGGTGTCCTGGGAGTTCATGTCGCTGACGTCGTGGGCGCTGGTCGTTTCACACCACCGCGTGCGGGATAACGTGTATGCCGGTTACGTCTATATCGTCATGGCGAGCTTCGGCACGCTCGCGCTGCTCCTTGCTTTCGGTCTGCTCGCCGGTCCCGACGGCCTCTACACATTCGCGCAGATTCGCGCCGCACACCCGACGGCGGGATTTGCGGCGCTCGTGCTGTTCCTCGCTCTGATCGGCGCCGGCTCCAAGGCCGGCCTGGTGCCGCTGCACGTGTGGCTGCCGCTCGCGCACCCGGCGGCGCCGAGCCATGTCTCGGCCCTGATGAGCGGCGTGATGACGAAGGTTGCCGTTTACGGCTTCGTGCGCATCGTCTTCGACCTCGTCGGCGGGCCGGCATGGTGGTGGAGCATGGTCGTGCTCGCGCTCGGCGGCGTCACGGCCGTGATGGGCGTGCTCTATGCGCTGATGCAGCACGATCTCAAGCGGCTGCTCGCTTATCATACGGTCGAGAATATCGGCATCATCTTCATCGGGCTCGGCCTGGCGCTGGCGTTCAAGGCGTACGGCATGGACTCCGCGGCGGCGCTCGCGCTGACCGCCGGCCTGCTCCACGTCTTCAATCATTCGGTGTTCAAGAGCCTGCTGTTCTTCGGCTCCGGCGCCGTTCTCACCGCCACCGGCGAGCGCGACATGGAGCATCTCGGCGGTCTCATTCACAATATGCCACAAACGGCATTCGTGTTCCTGGTCGGGTGCGTCGCCATTTCGGCGCTGCCGCCGCTCAACGGCTTCGTCTCGGAGTGGTTGACGTTTCAGGCGGTTCTGCTGAGCCCGCAATTGCCGTCATGGGGGCTGAAGCTTCTGGTTCCGGGGGTCGGCGCGCTGCTGGCGCTCTCCGCCGCACTCGCCGCAGCCTGTTTCGTCAAGGCGTTCGGCGTGACGTTCCTCGGCCGTCCCCGCACCTTGGCCGCCGAGCGCGCCGCGGAAACCGACCAGTTCTCGCTCGCGGCAATGTATTTTCTCGCCGCACTGTGCCTCGTCGCCGGCGTCCTGCCCGGCTTGTTCATCGACGCGCTGGCGCCGCTCGCCGACATCCTGGTCGGCAGCCGCATGCCGGTGCAGACCGGCGTGCAGTGGCTCTCGATCGTGCCGATCGCCGCCGGCCGCAGCTCGTATAACGGCCTCCTGGTTTTTCTGTTCATCGGCATTTCCGGTACGCTTGCGGCCTTCGCGATTCACCGCCTCGCGTCGGATCGTCTGCGCCGCGGGCCGGCCTGGGATTGCGGCTATCCCGATCCGAGTCCGGCGACGCAATACACCGCATCAAGTTTTGCCCAGCCGATCCGCCGCGTTTTCGGCACGTCGATGTTTCGCGCCCGCGAGCTTGTCGAAATGCCGCCGCCTGGAGATATGCGGCCGGCGCGCCTCGTGGTCGTCGTGCGCGACCTGATCTGGGACGCGATCTACGCGCCCGTCGCCGCCGCAATAGGTTTTTCGGCCGACCGCCTCAACGTTCTGCAATTCCTCACCATCCGCCAGTTCCTGAGCCTGGTGTTCGCGCTGCTTGTGATCCTGTTGCTGGTGCTCGCGATATGGCCATGATCCTCGACTTCGCCGTTCAGGGCCTGCAGATGCTGCTGGTGCTCGCGTTGGCGCCGCTCCTGACCGGCTTCGTGCGCAAGGCGAAGGCGCGGCTCATGCGCCGGCAAGGCCCGCCGCTGATCCAGCCCTATCGCGATCTGATCCGGCTGATGCACAAAGACGTGGTGCTGGCGTCGAACGCCTCGTGGCTGTTCCGCGTCATTCCTTACCTGATCTTCGCCGTCACCTGGGTCGCCGCCTCGCTGGTGCCGACATTCCGCATCGGCTTGTTGTTCTCGTGGTCGGCGGATCTTATTGCCATCATCGCGCTGCTCGGCAGCGCGCGTTTCTTCCAGGCGCTGGCCGGGCTCGATGTCGGCACCAGCTTCGGCGGCATCGGCGCGAGCCGCGAGGTGATGATCGCCTCGCTCGCCGAGCCGGCCATGCTCATGATCGTGTTCACGCTGGCGCTGATCGCCGGTTCGACGCAGCTTTCCAATATTGCCGAGTTCATGGTCTCCCCGGCGGTCGGGCTGCGCGTATCGTTGGCGCTCGGGCTGCTCGCGTTGATCCTCGTGGCGATCGCCGAAAACGGCCGCATCCCGGTCGACAATCCGGCGACCCATCTCGAGCTCACCATGGTGCACGAGGCCATGGTGCTGGAATATTCCGGCCGGCATCTGGCGCTGATCGAGCTCACTGCATCGCTCAAGCTCATCCTCTATGTCTCGCTGATCGCCTGTCTGTTCGCTCCCTGGGGCCTGAAGCCGGAGGGCGCCGGTATTGCCGATTTCACGATCGGCATTCCGGCCTATCTCGGCAAGCTCGCGGTCGGCGGGTTCCTGCTCGCGCTGTTCGAGACATCGATCGCCAAGATGCGCGTGTTCCGGGTGCCGGAATTCCTCGGCGTCGCGCTGATGCTGGGATTGCTCGCCGTGCTGCTGCGCTTCGTGTCGGGGAGCTTGTGATGTCCAGCCTTCAATTCGATATCGCCCACCTGCTCGCCGGTTCGCTGGTGCTGATCAGCTTCATGGAGCTTTATCAGGATCGCCTCTACGCGTTGCTCAACGTCTATGCCATGCACGCGCTGGTGCTGGCGCTGTCGGTCGCCTGGCAGGCTTTCGTGCAGGACGCCCCGCACCTCTACGTCACCGCGGCGCTGGCGCTGGTGTTCAAGGCGATCGTCATTCCGGTTGCCCTGCACCGGATCGTCGTGCAGCTCGGCATCCATCGCGAGATCGAGAAAGTCGTTGGCGTCGGCCCGGCGATGCTTGCCGGCATGGGCCTCGTCGCGCTGTCGATGGTGGTGATGCTGCGGGTGACGCACGATTCCGATCCTCTGGCGCGCGAGGATCTCGCCTTCGCCTTGTCGGTCGTGCTGCTCGGGCTCCTGATGATGGTGACGCGGCGCAACGCGGTGAGCCAGGTCGTCGGCTTCATGTCGCTGGAGAATGGCCTCGTGCTGGCGGCGACCGGCGCCAAGGGCATGCCGCTGGTGGTGGAGATCAGCGTCGCGTTCTCTGTCCTCATCGCCTTTATCGTCATCGGCATCTTCCTGTTCCGTATCCGCGAGCGCTTCGACAGCGTCGATCTGCAGGCCATGGACCGATTCCGCGGAGAGCGGCGATGAGTTTCGACGCGTCGGACGCCGTGCTGTTGATCCCGGCCGCCGCGGCGGCGGCACTCGCGCTGCTGCCGGGTTACCGCATCACGGCGCGGCTCAACGTGCTGGCGACGCTTGCCACTTTCGTCGCCGCACTGTCGATGTTGTGGGCGAGGCCGGAGCCGGGGCTTTACCTTCGGGTCGATGATCTCAACAGCACGTTCATCGTGCTTACGACATTCGTCGGCTTCACGACCAGCGTCTTCAGCGCAAGCTATATCGGCCACGAGCTCGAAACCGGCCGGCTGACGCCGACGTTCCTGCGTTTCTACCATGCGATGTATCAGGTGCTGATGTTCGCGATGAACCTCGCGCTCCTGGCCAACAATATCGGCGTGATGTGGGTCGCGGTCGAGTTGGCGACGCTGACCACCGTGCTCATGGTCGGCATCTATCGCACTCATGAGGCGCTCGAGGCGGCCTGGAAATACTTCATCCTCGGCAGCGTCGGCATCGCGCTCGCCTTGTTCGGCACCATTCTGGTCTACATGGCGGCCCGCCCGGTGATCGGCGAAGGCCTTGCCGCCATGGTCTGGACCAATCTGATCGCGCATGCCGCCGCTTTCGATCCGGCGCTGCTCAACCTCGCCTTCGTGTTCCTGCTGCTCGGCTACGGCACCAAAGTGGGGCTCGCGCCGCTGCACGCCTGGCTGCCCGACGCCCATGCCGAAGGCCCGACCCCGATCTCGGCGGTGCTGTCGGGCCTGCTGCTCAATATCGCGCTCTACGTCTTGCTGCGCTTCAAGATGCTGCTGGCGGTCAATCCGGCCGCGCTCGCGCCGGGGCCGCTGATGGTGACGCTCGGGCTCATCTCGCTCGTGTTCGCGGCGTTCATGCTGTACCGACGCCGCGACATCAAGCGCATGTTCGCCTATTCGTCGATCGAGCACATGGGCATCATCGTGTTTGCCTTCGGCATGGGCGGTCCGCTCGCCAATTTCGCCGGACTGCTGCACATGACCATGCATTCGCTGACCAAATCGGCGATCTTCTTCGCCGTCGGTCACGTCGCGCAGGTCAAGGGCACGCAGCGCATCGCCGACATGGGCGGCCTTACCGAGACCAATCCGCTGCTCGGCTGGGGCCTGATCCTCGGCGTCGTCGCCATCGCCGGCATGCCGCCGCTCGGCATTTTCATGAGTGAATTTCTGGTGGTGAGCTCGACCTTCGTGCGGTCGCCCGGGCTCGCGATCATCCTGGTTTTCGGCATCCTGGTCGGTCTTGGCGGCTTGTTCCTGCGGCTCAACACCATCGTGTTCGGCGAACCGCGCGGACCGACCGCGGAGGCGAAGGCTTCTTACGTGCCGTTGTTCGCGCATCTTGCCCTGGTGCTGATGGCCGGACTCTATATGCCGGCGGCGCTGGTCGCCTGGTTCGAAAACGTCGCCAAGCTCCTCGGATAGAACTCATGCCGGCACTCACCGACATTGTTGCGCAAGGCCGCCGGGTGGATGGTCACCGGCCGTGGCCGCGCGTCATCGTGACGGCGCAGGCGTGGCGCGCGGTGACCGGGGAACTTGCGGCGGGCAATATCACCTTGCTCGGCCTGTGGGGCGATGCCGGTGTTGTCCATATGGCTGCGCTCGACGAGGCCGCATGCACCATTGCCGTCGTCAGCATCGAATGTCCCGATGGGCGTTTTCCCTCGGTTGGCGTGCTGCATCCGCCGGCAATCCGGCTCGAGCGCGCGATCCAAAGCCTCTACGGACTCGAGCCGGTCGGCGCCGCCGACACGCGGCCCTGGCTCGATCTCGGTTTCTGGGGTGTGCAACATCCGCTCGGCGCGTCCGCACCGACATCCGGGGCGCAACCCGCTTACGCGTTCCTGCCGGTGGACGGCGAGAGCCTGCACCGGATTCCCGTCGGTCCGGTGCACGCCGGAATTATCGAGCCCGGACATTTCCGCTTCACCGCCAACGGCGAGACCGTGGTGCGGCTCGAACAGCGTTTGGGCTATGTGCACAAGGGCATCGAGTCGCTGATGTCCGGCGCCACGATCGAGCAGGCGGCACGGCTGGCGGGCCGCACCTCGGGCGACAGCACCGTCGCTTATGCGTTCGCCTTTGCGCAGGCGGTGGAGGCCGCGCGTAATATCACGGTGCCGCCGCGGGCACGTTACCTGCGAGCGCTGATGGCGGAGCTGGAGCGGCTTGCCAATCACCTCGGCGATATCGGCGCCATCTGCAACGACGCTTCATTCACCATCATGCACGCGCATTGCGGCATTCTGCGCGAGCGGGTGTTGCGTGCCACCGATCGATGTTTTGGCCATCGGCTGATGATGGACCGGATCATTCCTGGCGGTGTCGCCTGCGACATCGCGGCCGGCGGCGCCGAATTCCTGAAGGGGACGCTTGCGGACTTGCAGCCGCGCTTTCGCCGGCTCGTCGAGCTTTACGACAATACCGCCTCGCTGCAGGACCGCACGGCGGAGACCGGCATCGTGCGCGCCGAATTCGCGCGCCAGTTCGGCGCCGGCGGCTATGTCGGCCGCGCCAGCGGCCGCGCTTTCGATGCGCGCGCAGCGCTGCGTTACGCGCCTTATGACGAGCTTCAGTTCGAAGTTGCGGTGCTCGGCGCCGGCGACGTCAATGCGCGCGTCTGGCTGCGCATCCGTGAGGTCGAGCAAAGCCTCGCTTTGATCGGCCAAATCCTGGCGAGGATGCCAAGCGGTCCTGTCGTTTCGACGGTAACGACTATGGCGGGAAGTTCGGAAGGGTTCGGCCTCGTCGAAGGCTTCCGCGGCGACGTGCTGGCCTGGGTGCGGCTTGACGGCGACCGCATCGAACGCTGTCACCTGCGCGATCCATCGTGGTTTCAGTGGCCGCTGCTCGAGACCGCGATCGAGGGCAACATCGTGGCCGACTTTCCGCTTTGCAACAAATCTTTCAATTGTTCGTATTCGGGACACGACCTGTAGGGCAACGCCATGCGCAGAACGCTGTTCGAAGGTTTGTCGCGCCGTCCGCTTACCGAGCCGCCTCCGGCCGCGGACGACGCCGCGCTCGCGGAGTTGAGCGCCAGCGTCGATCGCGCCGCGCGGCGGCGGCTTGGCCGCAGCCTGTCGATCCGGCAAGTCGATGCCGGCTCCTGCAACGGTTGCGAGCTTGAGATTCATGCGCTCAATAACGCGTTCTACGATCTCGAGCGCTTCGGTCTGCGCTTCGTCGCCTCGCCACGCCACGCCGACGTGCTGATGGTCACCGGCCCGGTCACCAGGAATATGCGGGAGGCGCTGGAGCGCACCTACAACGCTACGCCGGACCCGAAGTGGGTCGTGGCGATCGGCGATTGCGCCGTGGATGGCGGCATCTTCTCCGGCAGCTATGCGGTGGTCGGCGGCGTCGGCGCCGTCGTGCCGGTCGATCTGCATATTCGCGGCTGTCCGCCACGGCCCATGCAGCTGCTCACCGGATTGCTCGCACTCCTCGAATAGAGGGTGGCTCATTCGCTACGCGTCGGCGAGCTTCAGCCCGATATAGCGGTCGAGCGTGGCGTGGTCGGCAAGCAGCGCTGCCGATGGCCCGCTATGCACGATGCGACCGCGCTCCAGCAGGATCGCATTTTGCGTCAGCGACAGCGCGATATCGGCGTGCTGCTCGACCAGGATGAAGGCATTTGAGCCTTCGCTGGTCATCCGGCGGATGGCGGCGGCGAGCTCCTCGACCACGATCGGCGCCAGGCCCTCGAGCGGCTCGTCGAGCAAAAGCAGCGCCGGATTGGTCATCAGCGCCCGCGCGATGGCCAGCATCTGCTGCTCGCCGCCGGACAGTTGATTGCCGAAATTGCGCCTGCGCTCCGCCAGGCGTGGAAACAGGTCATAGACGGACCCGAGGTTCCAGCGGCCGCCGCGCGCCGCGACGGTGAGGTTTTCCTCGACCGTCAGCGTCGAGAAAATCTCGCGCTCCTGCGCTACCCAGCCGATGCCGGCCTGGGCGCGGCGGTGCGGCGCGCGCGCCGTGATGTCCTCGCCGCGCCACTCGACGCGGCCGCGAGCGATTTGCGTATAGCCCATGATGGTGAGCAGCAATGTCGTTTTGCCGACGCCGTTCCTGCCGAGCACGGCAAGCCCGGCCTGTTCCGGCAGATCGAACGCGATGCCGTCGAGCACCACAGCGGGGCCGTAGCCGGCGCGCACATCGCGAAGCGCAAGCAGCGGTGCCGTCATGGCACCGCCTCCTGGCGCGTCTTGCCGAGATAGACCGCACGCACCCTCGGGTCTGCGGCGATCTCGTGCGGCGTGCCTTCAAGCAGGACGCGGCCGCCGACCATCACGATGACGCGCGAGGCGAACCGGAATACCAGATCCATATCGTGCTCGATGAACAGCACCGTGATGTCTTGCGACAGTCCGGCGATCGCCGCGAACAATTCGCGGCTTTCCTCGCGCGGGACGCCCGCTGCCGGCTCGTCGAGGAGCAGCACCTTCGGCCGGGTCGCAAGCGCCAAGGCGATTTCGAGGAGGCGCTGCTGGCCGTAGGCCAGTTCGCGGGTCAACCGGTGGCAAACCGGCCCGAGCGTCAGGGCGCGAAGAATATCGTAGGCTTCGTCGATCTCGTCCCGATAGGCCGTGAGCTGCCGCCACCAGATTTGCGCGACCCGCCGCCGCTCGCATACCACAAGCGTCACCGATTCGAGCGCGGTGAGATGCGCAAACAGCGAATTGATCTGATAGGTGCGGACAAGGCCGCGCCGCACGCGCTGCTCCGGAGGCAGCGCGGTGATGTCTTCCTCGCCGAGACTGATGCGGCCCGCATCGGGCTGCAACATGCCGGTGATGAGATTGATCAGCGTGGTCTTGCCGGCGCCGTTTGGGCCGATCAGCGCGTAACGGACACCCGGCGGCAAGGTAAGTTCGATGTCGGCGGCAACGACCAGCGAGCCAAAACTCTTGTTCAGTCCGCGGGTCGTCAGCGCAGACTCGCTCACGGCGCCGTCCTTGCGCGCCGGGCCAACAGCGACAGGCCGCCGAGCAGGCCGTTCGGCAGCAGCATCACGACGGCGATCAGCAACAGCCCGATCCAGAAATACCAGTATTGCGGATTGAGTCCGGAAAACTGGTCGCGCGCCACCATATAGACCGCGGCGCCGATCAGGCCGCCATAGAGCCGGCCGGTGCCGCCGAGGATGAGCATCACCAGCACGTCCGCCGAGCGCTGGAAGCCCAACGCTTCCAGCGAAACCGTCTCGGTCGTTTGCGCCAGCATGGCGCCGGCAATTCCGGCGATGACGGCAGCGATCGTATAGACGGTCTGAATGTGCGCATGGACCGGCGCACCGATCGCCGGCATGCGCGCGGTATTCTCGCGGATGCCGCGCAGCGCCAGTCCGAACGGCGAATGAATGAGCCGCCGGGCGACGAGGAAGACAAGGAACAGACCGGCCAGCGAATAGCAGTAGGCGGTATAGCCATAGAGATCGAAGCGGAACTTGCCGAAGATCGGCAGCGTGTGGATGCCCTGCAGGCCGTCGAAACCGCCGGTCAGCCAGCCCGCGCTGTTGGCGGCTTCCTGCACCACCAGGCCGATGCCGAGCGTGATCATGATGAGCGCAAGGTGGCGAAACCGGGCCACGACGAAGCTTGTAACATAGCCGAACAGCCCTGCGGTCAGCGCGCCAGCCGCAAGACCGAGGAACGGATCGCCCCAACCGCGCGTCGAGAGCAGCCCGGCCGTATAGGCGCCGATGCCGAAATAGGCGGCGTGGCCGAGCGACACGATTCCGGAAAAGCCGAGGATCAGGTCGAGCGACAGCGCAAACAGCGCGGTGATCGCGATCTGGCTGGCAAGCACCAGATAACTTGGCGTGAGCACGAGCGGCAGCAGGGTGGCGAGCCAGAATGCGATCTCGCTCCAGCCCCAGCGAAATTGTGCCTGCAAATGCCGCACCGGGCCGGCGGTCGTCTGCGTCGACACGCCTAGCGCCTTCCGAAGATGCCGGTCGGCCGCCACATCAGCAGCACGATCATCACCAGATAGATGAGAAAGGCGCCGATGGCCGGAACGTAATACTTGCCGGCGACGTCGCTGACACCGAGCAGCATCGCGGCGGCAAACGAGCCCGAGATCGAGCCGAGGCCGCCGACCGACACGACGATCAGCACGTAAATCAGATAGGTCAGCGCAAAAGACGGATCGAGTCCCACCAGTTCGATGGCGAGCGCGCCGCCGAGCCCGGCGAGCCCGCTGCCGAGCGCGAAGGTGACCGCGAACAGTCCGTCGACGTTGATGCCGAGCCCGCGCGCCATGCGCTGGTTGTTGACGGCAGCGCGCACCTGTGCACCGAAGCGGGTCTTCTCGATGGTGAAGACCAGAAAGAACGTAATCAGCAGCGCGACACCGACAAGGAACAGCCGGTAAACGGTGAAGTTCAGGCCGGCGTAGTTGATGGACGTGCGCAGATAGGCCGGCAATTGCACCGGCTGATTGATCGTGCCGTAGATATAGGCCGCCGACGCAATCGAGATGAAGACGATGCCGATCGTCAGCAGGCACTGGTCAAGTTCGGTCGCGTTATAGAACCGTCGGAAGAACAGGCGTTCGAGCACCACGCTCGCCAGGGCGGCGGCGATGAACGCAGCCGGCAGCGTGGCGAAGAATGGCCAGCCGAATGCGTTCATCAGCGTGACGGTGACATAGCCGCCGAGCATGGCGAAACTGCAATGCGCCAGGTTGACGAAATTCATCATCCCGAGCGTCACCGACAGCCCGACCGACAGCAGGAACAACAGCATGCCGTAAGCCAAGCCGTCGAACAGCACGCCGAAGACAGGAGGCATTTGCCGGTGGCCTGCGGTGCAGACGCGCGCCGCTTTAATGCTTCATGCGCTCCTTGGCCGGATCCTTGACGTTCGGAACACTGTCGAATTCGATGTTCTGGAGTTTATCGCCGACCTTTTCGACACGGCGAATGTAGACGGTCTGGACGATATCGCGCGTTTCAGGATCGATACTGATCGGACCGCGAGGGCTTTCCCAGCTCGCACCCTTGGCCGCCGCGATCAGCGAATCGCCGTCGGTCTTGCCACCGCTCTTGGTCAGCGCCTCGTAGATCAGGTGCGTACCGTCATAGCCGCCGACTGCGAAGAAGTCGGGGTTGCGGTGGTATTCGTCGTTGAAGGCTTTGACGAACTCCTGGTTCATCGCCGACTTGTGCGAGTAATCGTAGTCGGAGACGGTGATGATGCCGAGCGCTGCGTCGCCCATGCTCTTGAGTGCGGTCTCATCGCCGAGCGCATCCTGGCCCAGGACTTTTGTTTTCATGGGGTCGATCCCCCGCTCGGCCAACGCCTTGCCGACCGCCGCAGGCTGAGTGCCGCCGGGGATCCAGATATAGATCGCGTCGGGGTGCGCATCCTTCGCGGCCTGGATGAAGGCCGAGAAGTCCGGGTTTGCAACCGGGAATCGGACCGACCCGACGACCTGGCCGCCGCCTTCCTTGAAGCCGGTCTGGAACCATGTTTCGGCGTCGATCCCCGGGCCATAATCGGAGACCATCGTGTAGACGGTCTTGATGCCGTTCTTGGCCGCCCAGGTGCCGAGCACGAAGTTCAACTGCGGTGTCGTCGACGAAGTGCGCGCGATGTAGGGCGACTTGGTCGTGATGATCGCGGTTGCCGCGTTCATGACTACCATGAATTTCTTGGCTTCGGCCGAAACGTCGGCCGCCGCCAGCGCGTTCGGCGTCAGCGAGAAGCCGCCGAAGATGTCGGCGTTGTCGCGTACCACCAGTTCCTGCGCCAGCCGCTTGGCAACGTCCGGCGCAATGCCGCCGGTATCCTTGCGGATGACTTCGAGCTTTTTGCCGGCGACGGTGTCGCCATGCTGCTTCATGTAGAGCTTGAGGCCATTGTCGATCATATTGCCGGTGTCGGCGAATTGTCCGGAATACTCGTTGATCATCCCGATCTTCACCGTACTCTGCGCGTTCGCCGAGCCCACGGCAGTCAAAGTCAAAGCCATGCCGGCGGCGCACATCAGCAATTTTTGCATTATCCCCTCCCAGATCGCGTTATGTGAACGGTCGTCTTAAAGCATATCCTCGTTCAGGTCGCACGCGAGCGCAATGCGCGTTTCGTCTCGTGTCTCGCGGTGGGCGGCAGCCCCCATGCCCCTTGAATGAGAGCGCCGGGCGTGGTCCAGAAGGGCGAAGGAATGCACCGCCAATGGACCGGCAGCCGACATCGGCAGGCACCATCGACCAGGACGAAGTCGCGCGCTTTTCGCGGCTTTCCAGCCAGTGGTGGGACCCGCACGGTCCGATGGCGGCGCTGCACAAATTCAATCCGGTACGGCTTGGCTATATCCGGGATCGCGTCGCTGACCATTTCGGCCGCGACCCGAAGCGGCTCGACAGTCTCGCCGGCCTGCGCATCCTCGATATCGGCTGCGGCGGCGGCATCCTGTCGGAGCCGCTGGCGCGCCTTGGCGCCGCCGTCGTGGGTGCCGATCCGTCAGACAGCAATATCGCGGTTGCGCGCGACCATGCGGCACAATCGGGTCTCGCGATCGACTATCGCAACACCGCCGCCGAGGCGTTGGCGGAAGCCGGCGAGGTCTTCGACGTGGTGCTCGCCATGGAAGTGGTCGAGCATGTCGCCGATGTGGGTCTGTTCGTCGACGTGACGACGTCGATGGTCAAGCCGGGCGGGGTGATGTTCGTTGCCACTCTCAACCGCACCATGAAGAGCTTTGCGCTGGCGATCGTCGGTGCCGAATACATTCTGCGCTGGCTGCCGCGCGGCACCCATCAATGGGACAAATTCGTCACTCCCAACGAACTTGAGATCGCCATCGAGCAAAGCGGCATGCAGCTCATCGGTGAGACCGGCGTCGTCTATAATCTGCTCGCCGACCGCTGGCAGCTCTCGACCGACATGGATGTGAATTACATGGTCGTCGCGGACAAGGCGGCGTGATGATCGCGTCCTGGCTCTGGATCGTCTTCACCGTCACAGCCGCGTTTTTCCAGACCTTGCGCAACGCGATGCAGCGCGAACTTACCGGCAAATTGGGCACGGTCGGCGCGACCCATGTCCGGTTTCTGTTCGGCTTTCCGTTCGCGCTGCTGTCGCTGTTGGGCGTGATGGCCTGGACCGGCGTGCCGCTGCCGCGTCCGGGATTGAGTTTCTGGCCTTGGGTGATCGACGGTGCCGGCGCCCAGATCGCCGCCACCGCGACCATGCTCATGGCGATGAACGAACGCTCGTTCGTCGTCACCATCGCTTACATCAAGACCGAGCCGATCCAGGTCGCGATCTTTGGTCTGATCTTTCTCGGCGATGCGGTGACGTGGCCGATGATGTCGGCGATCCTGGTTGCGACAGCCGGCGTGATCGTCATGTCGGTCAAACCGGGCGGGTTGGTGGGAGGCGTCCGGCCGACCGTCATCGGACTGATCTCGGGTGGCTTGTTCGCGCTGTCGGCGATCGGCTATCGCGGCGCAATCCTCAATCTCGGCCTGCCGAATTTCGTCATGGCTGCCACTTTCACGCTGGTGGTCGGCCTGGTGATGCAGGCCGCGACGCTGTCGCTTTATCTTTTGTTGCGCCAGCCGTCGGCGATGATCGCGATCCTGAAGTCCTGGAAGCCGTCGCTGTTCGCCGGATTGATGGGTGCGCTGGCCTCGCAGTTCTGGTTCCTCGCCTTCGCCATTGCCACGGCGGCCAGCGTGCGGACGCTGGCCTTGATCGAAGTGCTGTTCGCGCAAATGGTGTCGCGCTTCATGTTCGGACAACGGACCACGGCGCGTGAAGCGGTCGGGATGGCGCTGGTCGTCGTCGGCGTGGTGCTGCTGATATTCGCCGAGGGCTAGAGCGAAGTCGATTCAGACTAAATCGACTGGCGCGCTGACATTTTGTTTCACTTCGGCAGATAGGCATCGGTGTAGAGCTTCGCCATATCAAGCTCACCCTCAACCAGCCTCATCTCGCTGAAAGAGCGTTTTAAGGTCGCGAGCGATTCGGCGTCGAAGCGGCAATCCTTCGTGAACATTCCAATGGTGAGATCGTATTCCCGCGACATCACACTTTCGCTGAAATGGTTGAGCGCGCTTTCGATCTTCACGGTCTCGGCCTTGTGCGCCTTCATATAGTCGATCGTCTCCATCCAGGCGGCGAGGAAGGCGCGGATCGCGTCGGGATTTTTCGCGATGAGCTGGTTCGAGGCGAAGATCGCGCCCGAAGCGACGTTGCCCTCATAGCTCGAGACCGGCGCGAGCAGTCGTCCATCCTTCGTTTCCTCAAAAGCGAGGAATTGCGCGGTGTTGCCGATCACGGCGTCGACCTGGTGCGTGCGCAGAGCGGCAAGCGACGGGACGGGCCCGCCGCCGATCGCCACCGTCGTTACGCCGTTCGGCCCCCAGCCTTGCGCGCGCGCCAGCTCGTGGCCGGACCAATCGCTGAACGAGCCGTTGCTCGAGACACCGATGACCTTGCCCTTCAATTCGGCGAGCGTCTTGATCGGCGAGTCCCACGGCACGCCGACGCCGAGAAACGGCGCAGGCGCCGTGCTTTCGCATACGGCGATCATCGGCGCGCCTTTGGCGATGAAGGCCATCTCGGTGCCGGCGCCGTCGCCGATATCGATCGCACCCGCAGCCATCGCCTGCGCCATCTTGCTGCCGCCGCCGAATTCGGTGATCTTCAGGTCGAGTCCGTGTTTCTTGAAGATGCCGAGCTGATCGCCGACATTGACAGGAATGAGAGCGTCCGACGTCGGCGACGCTTTGCCGACGGTCAAAGTCTCATCGGCGAAGGCGGGCAGGGACGCTGCGACCGCGAAGGCCAGTGCGATGGCGGCGATCGCGGCCCGAGAGCCGTAGTGAAGCAATGCCATATGAAATGCCTCCCCTCCGCGCTTCACGCGGTGCGCTTGGCGTCAATGGTATATGATCTATCGGGGAGAAGCATGGCCAACCTGAAGCTCAGTCTCGCCATCACCAGAAATCCGCGCACGCGGCCGATCATCGACGGGCGCGTCACGCCCGATGGCATCGATTTCGTGCAGACCGTCCTCGGTCCTGCGGAAATCTTCTGGCGGCAACTACGCTTCGCCGAGTTCGATGTCTCCGAAATGTCGATGTCGGAGCTGATGATGATCCGCGCCCGGGGCGACGAGCGGTTCATCGGCATACCGGTGTTCACGACGCGGCGCTTCTACCATACCGGCGTCTCCGTGCGTAAGGACGCCAGGATCGAGAGTCCCGCCGACCTGAAGGGCAAGCGCATCGGCGTGCCGGAGTACGTGCAGACGTCGGCGCTCTGGACCCGCGGCGTTCTCGAAAGCGAGTTCGGCGTCGCGCCCGCGGACATGACGTTCTTCATGGAGCGCATGCCGGCGCGCAGTCATGCCGGCGCCATCGGATTCAAGGCGCCATCCGGAGTTACCGTCAATCAGATTCCGCCGGAGAAAAGCATCGGGTCCATGATGCTGTCGGGCGAGCTCGACGCTTGCATGTCCTATATTCTCAAGCAGTCAGACCCGATCGATCGCAGCAGCGCCGATCTCGGCAATCATCCCGATATCAAGCCGCTGTTTGCCGATTCCGCCGCCGAAGGCATCCGCTACTACAGGAAGACCGGCATCTATCCGATCAATCACGGCATGGTCGTCAAACGCGCGGTGTTCGAACAGTCGCCCTGGGTGGTGCTCAACATCCTCAAGGCATTCAACGAGGCCAACGACATCGCCGACAGCGAGCGGCGCGAGCACGTCGCCTATCATCTCGAGACAGGTCTTGTGCCGCCGGAGTATGGCAAGGTTCTGGGGACGCGGATCGTCAGGCACGGGGTCAACGCCAATCGCGCGACGCTCGAAACGGCGGCGAAATATTCCAACCAGCAGGGTCTGACACCGCGGGTCATGGCGATGGAAGAGCTGTTCGCCCCGAACGCGCTGGAGTCGTAAGCCCGCGAAGGCGGCTAGTTCTGCTCGTCGGGCAGCACCGGCAGCGGATGAAACTCGATGCCTTCCTCGTGCAGCGCCTTGGCCTCGTCCGGCGACGCTTCGCCGTAGATCGAACGGTGCTCGGTCTCGCCGTAGTGGATCTTTCGTGCTTCCTCGGAGAAACGCGGGCCGACATAGCTGGCGTTCTTAGTGACGTGGTCGCGAAGCTCTTTCAGCTTCTGGCGCAGTTCGCGTTCGTGCGGCGACATGATCGCGACCGGCGTCCTCGGCGGCGCGGCTTGTGGAGCCGGCGCGGGGGCCGGCGAAGGCGGCGTTGGCGGCGTCGGATCGATAATGTCGCTGCGCGCCAGCCGCGGCGCCATGATGGTCTTGTCGACCTTGGCGGAGCCGCAAACCGGGCAGGTCACCAGTCCGCGCTTGCTCTGCTTGTCGTAGGCGGCGGAGTTCTGGAACCAGCTTTCGAACTCGTGGCCGCGTTCGCAACCGAGCGTGTATCGGATCATGAAGCGCCCCGCACGGCGTGCAGGTAGGTCGGCTCCGCCATCGGCTCGACCAGCTCGAACCGGCGCCCGTGGCCCAGCGAGGGCACTTTGCCGCGCGCCGCCGCCACCGCGGCCGGATCGATCTCGGCCATGATCACGCCCGGCTCGGTGCCGCCCTCGGCAACGATCGCGCCCCACGGATCGACGACCAGCGAGTGGCCGAACGTGTCGCGCCCGTTTTCGTGCCTGCCGCCTTGCGCTGCCGCAAGCACATAGCAGCCGTTTTCGATGGCCCGGGCGCGCATCAGCACATGCCAGTGCGCTTCGCCGGTCTGCCTGGTAAACGCCGACGGGATCGCGAGGAACGAGGCGCCGGCCTCGGCGAGCGCGCGGTAGAGCGCCGGGAAACGCAAATCGTAGCAGACGGTCATGCCGAGGCGGCCCCAGGGCAGGTCGGCGACGACCGCGAGATCGCCGGCGCGGTAATTGTTCGATTCGCGATAGCTCTCGCCGCCGGCGAGATCGACGTCGAACATATGGATCTTGTCGTAGCGCGCGGCGATGTCGCCGCTGCGGTCGATCACGAAGGAACGGTTGGCCGCCTTGTCGGGCGAGACTTTGATCGCCAGCGAACCGATATGAATATAGATCGCGAGCTTCTTGGCGAGCTCGCGGAGAGTTGCGAGCGTCGGGTCGTGTTCCTCGGCGACGATGCTGGCGAACAGATGCTCGCGCTTGAGCGCCAGGATGTTGGTCATTTCCGGCGTCTGCACGTAGTCGGCGCCGCCGCGTTTGGCTTCGTCGACGGCCGAGAGCAGCGCGGTCAGATTGGCCTGCGGATCGAGGCCCGAGCGCATCTGAACGAGACCGACCTTGAAGGTCGAAGGATTTGCGCTGCTCATTCCGACTTTTCCTTGGCCTCGGCAAGGAGTGGATCGAGCTTGCCGGCCGCTTCTAGCGCATAGAGATCGTCGCAGCCGCCGACATGGGTCGCGCCTATGAAAATCTGCGGATAGGTGCTGCCGCCGTTGGCGCGCTCGATCATCTGCTTGCGTACATCCCGGTTTCCGGTTGCGTCGATCTCGTTGAAGCTGACACCCTTGCTGGACAGGAGCTCCTTCGCATCGGCGCAATAGGGACAATATAGGATCGTATAGATATCGACGGCAGCCATGATGATCCGCAAGGTTTATCGAAACATTTATATGGACGTTCGGCCGGGAGTGGCAACCCTGGCGAAAATCAGCACATCGACATTGGCGGCCCCGGCGCGCAGCAGCGCCCGCGCACAGCCTTCGGCCGTGGCGCCCGACGTGAGCACGTCGTCGACCAGGATCAGGCGGCGGCCGGCGACCTCGGCTTTGCCCTCTGCCGGCACCCGGAAGGCGCCCTGCATATTGGTGGCGCGCTCGGTCTGCGACAGCCCGACCTGCTGCGCCGTCGCCTTGACGCGCTTGAGCGCGCCCGGGGCAATCGGCACGCCGCTGTCGCGCGAAATGGCGGCGGCCAGCGCCGCCGACTGGTTGAAGCGCCGCGCCCATAATCGCCGCCAATGCAGCGGCACGGGCACAAGCGCGTCCGCCTCGGCCAACAGCTCGCGGCCGGCCTCCTTCATCCAGCGCCCCATCATCGGTGCAAGGTCGAGCCGGTCGCCATATTTGAGCGCGTGGACCAGCGCGCGGGATATTTCATCGAAGCGCACCGCGGCGCGGGCACGGTGATAGGCCGGCGGATCGGCGATCGCTTCCATGGACAGGATGCCCGGACCCGGGTCATACACGAAGGGTATGCCGAGCCGCTCGCAATAAGGCCGCGCGATGAAGGAGAGCTTCGACCAGCACGCCGGACACAGGCCCTTGCCGTCGACCGTTTCGCGGCAGGCGGCGCACAGCGGCGGCAATGCGAGATCGAGCGCCGCGCGGACGACGCTTTGCAGCGCGCCAGCGGCGCGCTTGAGCCGCGCCGGAATTGCAATGTTTGCCGTGTCCGACATGGTGCAACGCTACCGCGCCGTGCCGCGCTTGTCATCGCCGCGGTGGTGGGGATCGCATGGCCGATAGCCCGGCGATTTTCGATCGTGCGCTGCTCCGGCTCCGCAGCCGCCGGGCCATGGCATTGGGTCCGGTAACGTTTCTGCTCGATCGCGCCGCGAACGACATGGCCGACCGGCTTGCCGCCGTGCTGCGGCGCTTCGACGTCGCGGTCGATCTCGGCACGCCCGGCCGAGCGGTGCGGACGGTGCTTGCCGGCCTCGCGTCGGTGGGAACGATCATTGCCGCCAAGGTAGAGCGCGGCTCCACGGTGATTGCGGATGAAGAGGCCCTGCCGTTCGGCGACGCCACACTCGATCTCGTCGTCTCGGCGCTGGCCCTGCAATTCGTCAACGATCTGCCGGGTGTGCTGATCCAGATCCGGCGCGCGTTGAAGCCGGACGGCCTGTTTCTCGCGGCCTTATTGGGCGGCGATACGCTGACCGAACTGCGCCAGAGCTTTGCCGGGGCCGAAAGCGACGTCGAGGGCGGCGCCTCGCCACGCGTCGCGCCGTTCGCCGACTTGCGCGACCTCGGCGCGTTGCTGCAGCGCGCCGGTTTTGCGCTGCCGGTGACCGACACCGATCGCCTCACCGTGCGCTACGATTCCGCCTTCGACCTGATACGCGACCTGCGGCGCATGGGCGCGACCAACGCGCTTCATGCGCGCCGCCGCACGCCGCTCAGGCGCGCAACGCTCATGCGCATGGCCGAGATCTATGGCAGCCGCTTCGCCGACGCGGACGGCCGTATCCGCGCGACGTTCGAGATCGTCTGGCTTTCCGGATGGGCGCCGCATCCCGATCAGCAGCAGCCGCTCAGGCCGGGATCGGCGAAGGCACGGCTCGCCGACGCGCTGCACAGGCGCGAGATTTCAGCGGGTGAGAAAGCCCGGCGTTGATTGCGCCGATTATTTGAGTGCCGACGAGACGCTGACGAACAGGCCTTTGACGCCCGTACCGACGTTGACGACGGTGGCGGCGATAGCGACTCCGACCCCGGAAGCGATCATCGCATATTCGATTGCGGTCGCGCCGCTCTCGTCGCGGGCGAAGCGCAGGATGGGCCGGGTCGTCGTTGTGCTCAACATCTTGTACATCGTCTTCAGCCCTTCTGGCTTTCCAGTCATATGAGCGCCGTGAGGTGCGAGATCAGCGGTTCATCGGCGGGCGGCATCGGGTAGTCCCTCAATTCATTCGGCCGTACCCATTTGAGGCGCTGCTGTTCCTGCGCCGCGAGTAGTCCTTCCCATCGCCTGCAGACATAGAGCGGCATGAGAAGATGGAAGTCGGGATAGGGATGGCTCGCGAAAGTCAGCGGCGCGAGGCACTCCTCCTTGACGGTGATTCCCAGTTCCTCCTTCAACTCCCGGATCAGGCTCTGCTCCGGGCGCTCGCCGGTCTCGACCTTGCCGCCGGGAAACTCCCACAAACCGGCCATCGACTTGCCTTGCGGCCGTTGTGCGATGAGCACACGGCCATCGGCATCGATCAGGGCGCAGGCGGCAACCAGGACAAGCTTGACGCTCACGACCGTGCCTCGATTTAAGCAGCGTAAGGTAAAGGCAAATGCAATCCGCAGAGCTACATAGCCGCATTCGGCCCGGTGGTTAATCAAAGGTCAACGCAGCAGCTCCAGAACCACGTCGGCGACGGTCTTGGGTGCTTCTTGCGGAAGGTTGTGACCGATCCCTGGCAGCACGTGCCGCTGATAGGGGCCGGTGAAGAAGGAGGCATGGGTCTGTGAGGCGGCGGCCGGCTGGATGCCGCTGTCGTCGCCATGCAGCACCACCGCCGGCACCGCGATTCTGGGTTGGCCCGCCAACCGCCGCTCGACCGGCTCCAGGGCCGGATCGCCCGGGGCGTAGCCGAAACGGTGGCGGTAGGACTGGATGGTCACCGCGACGAAGTCGGGATTGTCGAACGACGCCGCGCTGCGCGCGAAGGCGGCGTCGTCGAACGCCCAGTGCGGCGACCAGATTTGCCAGATGTAGCGGCACAGCGCGCGGCGGTTTTGTTCCAGTCCGGCGCGGCCGCGTTCGGTATGGAAATAGTATTGATACCAGAAACGATGCTCTTGGGCCGGCGCCACCGGTGTCACCGACGCAGCGATGTTCTGGATATTGTAGCCGTTGCCGGTGACGAGGCCGCGCACGCGCTCCGGCCACAGTGCGGCGACCACACAGGCGGCGCGGCCGCCCCAGTCGTAACCGGCAAGGACGGCGCGTTCGATTTTCAGCGCGTCCATCAGTTCGCGCAGATCGTTGCCGAGAGCGGCCTGCTGGCCCGAGCGCGGCGTGTCGGCGGACAAAAATCGCGTTTCGCCGAAACCGCGCAGATAAGGCACGATCACGCGGCATCCAGCCGCGGCGAGCGGCGGCACGACCTCGTCGTAACAACGAGGATCGTACGGCCAGCCGTGCATGAGAAAGACGGCTAATCCGTCTGCGGCGCCGCTCTCCTCGTAGGCCACGTCAAGGCTCGCGGTGCGAATGTGTTTGATCGCTGCGGCCATGCGCTCGCCCTACGACCGATAGTCCCCGTTGATCGCGATATAGTCCTTGGTGAGATCGCAGGTCAGCACGCGGTCGCTGCCTTTGCCGAGGCCGAGCGCGACCTTGAGCGTGATCTCGGGCTTGCGCATCGCTGCGGCGACCGTGGCTTCGTCGTAATCGGGATCGCGCGCGCCTTTGTGCGCGACGCGGATGCCGCCGAACCAGATCGACAGCCGGTCGCGGTCGGCCGGTTCGCCGGCCTTGCCGACCGCCATCACCACGCGGCCCCAATTGGCGTCTTCGCCTGCGATGGCGGTTTTGACCAAAGGGGAGTTTGCGATCGACATCGCGACCCGCCGCGCCGATTGTTTCGATACGGCGCCATCGACCACGATCTCGAGGAGCTTGCGGGCACCTTCGCCATCGCGCGCCACTTGCTCGGAAAGGTTGGCCAGCACGGCATTGAACGCTTTGCGGAACGGCACCAGCCGTGGGTCGTTCGCTCGCGTGATCTGCGGCGCCGGTTTCGCTCCGCCCGTTGCGAACGCCAGCAGCGTGTCAGAAGTCGAGGTGTCGCCGTCGATGGTGACGGCGTTGAAGGTGTCGACGACACCTTCGCGCAGCAGGGTTTGCAGGACCGGCGCGGTAATCGGTGCGTCGGTGAAAATAAAAGACAGCATCGTGCCCATGTCAGGCGCGATCATGCCGGCGCCCTTGGCGAAGCCGTTGATGGTGACGGTGGCGCCGCCAAGCCGTGCGCTTGCGGTGGCAAGCTTCGGGAAGGTGTCGGTGGTCATGATCGCCTTGGCGGCGTCGAGGTAACCTTCGTCAGTCGCTTCGGACTCCAGTTTTTCCATCACGCCCGCGAATGCGCTCGCCTTCAGCGGCTCGCCGATCACGCCGGTCGAAGCCAGAAAGACTTCGGCGATCTTGCAGCCGGCGGCCGCTGCCGCGAGTTTCGCAGTGAAGCCGCAGGCCTCGCGCCCCGTCCTGCCGGTAAATGCGTTGGCGTTTCCGGAATTGACCACCAGTGCGCGGGCACGGCCGCCTTTGACCCGGGCGCGGCACCACTCGACCGGCGCCGATGGGCACTTCGAGCGCGTGAACACGCCGGCCACGCTCGCGCCGTCATCGAATACCGCGAGCATGACGTCGGTGCGGCCCTGATAGCGGATGCCGGCCGCCGCGGTGGCGAGCCGCACGCCGGCGATCGGCGGCATGTCGGGTACGGATTTCGGAGCAAGGGGAGAGATTGTGTTCGACATGATCCCGTCATGCGCAGTCTCAATCTGCGCGTCCATGCGGCGCTTCCGACGTTCCGTTAGGTGCGATGGATTGCCCGGTCAAGTATTAGGGTGTGGACTGGTCCGCTTTACCCCCGAAAGCCGGCATCGGATCGGACACGGCTCATAGTCGGGGCGAGAAGCGTTTTTTATCGCATCCGCGCCGCTGCGCCGCCTGTCACTGCGCGGCGAGATAGCGCGCTATGGTGTCCCGCTCGCTGTCTGTCAGCGCATGCATGAATTTCGACATGTCGCCGTTGTTGGTCCTTTCATCGGTGGCGAAGCTGCGCATTGTTCCGGCCAGGTATTCGTAACTGAGCCCTGCCAGCCGCGGCGCCGGCGGGCCGCCCTCGAAATTCTGGCCGTGACAGGCGCGGCACATGACGGCCTTTTCCGGGATCGCCGGCGGCGGATTGGCCGGATGTCCTGCAGGCCACGGTTTGGCGGCGAAATAGTCGGCCAACGCGCGCAGGTCGGCGAGCGAGAAGTCGTGCACCACGGGCTGCATGACCGGGCTTTTGCGCTCGCCGCTGTGATAGTTCTGCAGCTCCTTGTAGAGATAACTCGATTGCTGGCCCCAGATGATCGGCGTCGTCTTCGGGTCGACCGGCGTTCCGCCGGCGCCGTGGCAGACGCCGCACTCTTGCGCCTTGGTGGCGATATCGTCGGCGGCACGGGCCGGTGCGGCAACAACTGCAAAACCAATCCCAGCGCCGCAAATCGTCGACAAGAGACGTGTGAACATGGCTGCGTTCCTCCCTCCCGCGACTGCGCACGGTGCCGGTAAGCGCAAGTATTCAGACAAAGCGCAACGGCGCAACCCAGTCTGGCGCCGTCGCCGCTCCCAATCATCTCTGGAAATAGTGCGCCGAGGCCCGTGGATTAGGCTTGTTCCACGACCGAAGCGGAGTCACGATACCTTAAGCCGTCGACTGTCCATAAGAATCAGTCACGACCCCAGGTGGTCGAGTTTCAAGACGCAAAACTGGATTTTCTTTAGGGAGAAAACGCGATGCGAAGCAAACTGATGTTGAGCTTCACAGCCAGTACAGCGGTGATGCTCTTCCTGCCGGCACTTCAAACAGTTTGCGCGCAGGATCAGGCGGCCTTGACCGGCATCGTCTCGTCCGCCGCCGAAGGCGCCATGGAAGGCGTCGTCGTCACCGCCCATAAAGACGGCTCCATCGTGTCGATCAGCGTCACCACCGACGCCGCGGGTCGCTACGCTTTCCCCGAGAACCGGCTCGAGCCCGGCCACTACACGCTCGCGGCCCGTGCCGTCGGCTACGACCTTGCCGCGCCCACGTCGGCAGAGGTCATCGCCGAAAAGACCTCGACGGCCGAAATCAAGCTCGAGCCGACCAAGAACCTGCCGGACCAGCTCACCAACGCCGAATGGATGATGAGCTTCCCCGGCACCGAAGAGCAGAAGGCGATGCTGCTCAACTGCATCAGCTGCCACACGCTCGAGCGCGTCGCCAAATCGACCCACGACGCCGACGAGTGGACCTCCGTCATCACCCGGATGATGGGCTACGGCGCGGTCAGTCAGCCAGTCAAGCCGCAGCCGATGCTGGATAAATCCCGCGCCGGCACGCCGGAGCAGTATCGCAAGGTGGCGGAATATCTTGCCACCATAAATTTGAGCGCGACCGACCACTGGCAGTATCCGCTGAAGACGCTGCCGCGCCCGACCGGCCGCTCGACCCGCGCCATCGTCACCGAATACGACGTGGGGCGACAGACCACCGAACCGCACGACATCCTGGTCGATAAGGACGGCGCCGTCTGGTACACGGACTTCGGCGAGATGTTCATCGGCAAGTTCGATCCAAAGACGCTGAAACTCACCGAATACCCGATCAGGAAGTTCAAGCCCAACGCACCCGAGGGTCTGCTCAGCATCGAGTTCGACCACACCGGCAAGATCTGGTTCGACACCATGTACCAGGGCTCGCTCGGCTGCCTCGATCCGCAGACCGGCGAGATCAAATATTATCCGGTTGACGCCAAGTGGAACGACGACCGCGTGCAGCTCAATTTCACAGGCCTGCACTATGAAGTCGACGGCAAGGTGTGGACCAAGTCGGTCGGCACGCAGGACATCTTCCGGGTCGACATCAATACCGGCAACTGGGAGAAGTTTCACCCCACCGACAAGCTGCCCGGCGTCAAGCACGCCGGCATCTATCAGGTGATGGCGGACTCCCACAACAATCTGTGGATGGCCGAGTTCACGGAAGGTCATCTCGGCAAGATCGACGCCAAGACCGGCGAGGTCACCTGGTACGCCACGCCGACGGCGCATGCGCGCGCCCGGCGCCTGGAGATCGACAGCCAGGACCGCGTGCTGGTGACCGAGTATCGCACCAGCAAGGTCGCGCTGTTCGACCCGAAGACCGAGCAGTTCACCGAATACGCGCTGCCGGAGTACACCTATCCGTACCGCGCCAACTTCGACAAGAACGGCGAAATCTGGGCCTCCACCATGTCGACCGACCGGGTGGTACGCATGGATCCGAAGTCCGGCGCGACGGTGCAATATCTGATGCCGTCTGACACCAACATGCGCACCGTGTTCGTCGACAATTCAACGACGCCAGTGACGTTCTGGGTAGGCAGCAACCACGACCACAAGATCGTGAAAGTGGAGCCGCTCGACTAGGTTTCGGCAGTGTGCGAGTTCGACAGTTCGCACACGCCGCCGGCAAAAGAACATAACGGGCAAGGTCGCATGGCGGCCTTGCCCGTTCGCTTTGAATTCAGATGGGGCATTTCGCTGCCGCAACATGCGATGCTGGCCGACGCCTCATTCGGGTCACAACCCGCCGCCAATTCCTCGGCCCTCCGCGCAAACTTTGCCGTCCAAAGCGGACTCTGGATCCCGATCGCGTCGCGGCCGCTGTGTGGCCATGAACGGACCAATGAGCAGTCTTGCTGGGTGGCAGAAAAGCGTGAATATTCACACTAATTCGCGAGCCACCAGGGAATTCCAGGAAACGTCTCGCAGATTGCCGATGGGGAGGGCGACATGCGTTCCACAAAATACCAAATCACAACTCGCGCGGCTGCTTGTGCATGTGTCATGTCCCTGGCGCTGGCGCCTGGTGCGGCGCAGGCACAGGAAAAAACCTACGTAATGAAGATAACCGCGCCCACCCTTAACGCATCGCCCGACACCTATGCGAGGAGATACGCGGCCGCCGTCGAAAAGGAGTCCGGGGGCCGCATCAAAACCGAGGTCTATCCGGCAAGCCAGCTCGGCTCGATCCCGAGGCAGATCGAAGGTACGCAGTTCGGGGCCATCCAGTGCGCGGTCATTCCGCCGGAGTTTTTCGTCGGGGTCGACGAGCGCTTTGAAGTACTGGCCGCCCCCGGCCTTGTCAGCTCTGTGCCGCAGGCACAGCGCCTGGCTAGCGACCCGCAGGTGCTTAAGCTGATGCTTGGGCTCGGCGCCGACAAAGGACTCCGCGGTGTCGGGCTGTTATTCGGCGAACCGAACCAAATCGTCGCAAAAACTGCGATCCGCCACCTCGACGATCTCAAGGGCAAGAAGATCCGAATCTTTGCCTCTGATTTTCAGTCCACAACCTTTAAACGGCTTGGAGCTACACCGGTGGCGATGTCGCTTGGCGATGTCTTGCCGGCGATCCAGCAAGGGGCCATCGACGGCGCAACGGGCGGCGTTGAGGCCTTCGCCGGTCTGCATTTCAACGATACGGCCAAATACATCACGATGACCAACCATGCGGCCATATTCCTGGTCGTCGAAGTCAGCCGTAAATGGTACGAATCGCTGCCGGCGGATTTACAGGAGATTGTCGGCCGGACTGCTGCCAGTGAAGCGACGGCGATCAACCCGCAACTGGATGAACTGGAAAAACAAGCTATTAAAGGCTGGTCAGATAAGGGCGGCGAACTCATCGACCTGCCGGCCGACGAGCAAGCGCAGATGCATAAAATTCTTGCAAGTGTCGGCGCCGACGTCGCTAAAACGAAACCGAATGTCGCGCCAGCTTATGAGATAGTGACTGCGGCGGCGCAGCGAGCGCAGTAGAGGCTCAATGCTCCAGGCGCACCGCGCGCTGATATAAAAGCCGCCGGCGTCGCTTCGGCTTATGCCTTCTCTCGTCCAATGCCTCTGCACAATTGCTTTTTTGCAAAACCCAAAGAATCAAAAATTCGTGGAAACCGTCGATTGGCGGGCACATCCGCGATTTTGCGAATCTTGAAAGGCGAGTGAAGCGCGTTCGGCGCGTGCGGAACAAAAATCAGCATGGCCCAACTCTCCGATTTATTTGAACAAATCGAAAAGCCTTTGACAGCGCGTTTGTTATTTGAATAAAGGCGCCCATCCCGCTCATCGTGAGGGACGTCAACCGGTGACGCCGACTGACGGAGCGGGTGCGGTTCCTGCGGGCGGAGTTCGTCGCTCTTGGCTCGCAGGCGGTTTGGGCATCGTCCCGTCCGGCGCGTGATCGGACTGCAGGGTGCCTGCTGCACTGGTGCCGGAGAGGGTTCTCCCGTTTGCATCCGGTGATTCCAGGAAGCGCGGCCCAGGCCGAGTTGGGATGAATAATCCCGGCGCATGACCGCGGAGGAGCGCCGAAAGGCGAGCGGTCCGCATATCGGATCGCGGTCAAGCTCGGACCTTGCTGTTCTCCGGGTGCGGCCACTGGACTTGATGCGCCGTTCGGCGCTCCGCCTCCCTCTTTCGGGGAGCACACAAATCGCCTCCCATCCGTTCGAGGCAAAGCTTTTCGGGCCGCTTGAAGAATGACTCGGATGCAAACCGCATCGCGAGAACGGGAAAGCTTTTTCACCTCTCCCCGCACGCGGGGAGGAGGAGGCGCATGCCGCCGCTGTTTGACAATGTGAATCGGAGAAGCCCGCGCCATCGCGGTGCGACAGTTGTCATTGCGAGCATCAGCGAAGCAATCCAGCGCTCAATGCAATTCGCCTCTGGATTGCTTCGTCGCTCCACTCCTCGCGATGACGCGAAATTACTTCTTCGCCGGTGCCGCCGGATTGAGCGCAGACGGATCGAGCGACTGCACTGGGGGCTTGTCGAGGCGTTCGACGGTTGCGGTCTTGCGCAGGTTGTCGACCATTGCGGCCTGGGCGCGGTGCTCGACGTAGTTCGTGAGCTGGGCCTTGACCTGATCGAAGGTCGGGGTTGGTTTGATGCGCTTGTCTTCGACCTTGATGATGTGCCAGCCGAACTGGGTATGGACCGGATCCGAAACCTGCCCCTTGTCGAGCTTGAACGCGGCTTCGGCAAATTCCGGCACCATCTGGTCCTTGGTGAAATAACCAAGATCGCCGCCATCGGCGGCGCCCGGGTCTTTCGATTTTTCCTTGGCGAGCGTGGCGAAATCGGCGCCCTTCTTCAGTTCGGCCGCGATCGCCTTGGCCTCGTCCTCGGTGGCGACGAGGATGTGGCGTGCATGCACCTCCTCCTCGTTGCCCATTTGCTTGACCGCCTCGTCATAAACCTTGTGCATGGCCTCGTCGGTCAAGGCGGCTTTGCCGGCGTCCTGCAACATCGCTTCCATCAGGACTCGGTTGTGATCGAAGACGAGCCGGCTGCGAACGTCGTCGCGCTCGTTGAGCTTCTGCTTCTCGGCGGCCTGCGACACGATAATGACGTCGGTCAGATAGGTGATCAGATAGTCGCGTTTCTGGTCCGGCGGCATCTGCGGCATGTTGCTGCCGATTTCCTCCTCGGCGAAGGCCAGGTCGCTGGCATGAATGTCGACCCCATTGGCACGGGCGATGACGGGGTTATCGTCCTCGGCGCGGGCACCGGCGAGCGGGGCGCAGAGAAACGCCGCCACCGCGAGCACCCCAAGCGAACGGCAAACGAGCGGACGATAGGAGGCCATGGAACTCGATCCTTCAGGCAAATGAAAAAGGCGCCTCTGACAGGCGCGGTTTGGCGCGGACACTCGCCGAATCGTCCGCGCTTGGCAATGGCAGATTGCAGGCTCGACCTAACGAGCGCGTGAAGTTGTCGCTCGCATTGACAACAATTCCACCCCCTCCTATCTCTCGACATGAATTTGGGCTCCATGCCGCCTCGCCGAAGCCGCAATAACTCAGCATTTTCCGCTGGTTGGACATGCACCCCAGGCGGGAGGCCGAAGCCCATGGCGCCCCCGGCGGTTAAAAGGATGATGCGATGATCGGCGCGGTCGCCCGCAAGCTGTTCGGTTCTTCCAACGACCGCCGCATCCGGACCTATCGGCCCCGCGTTGACGATATCAACGCGCTCGAGCCCGAACTCATGAAGCTGTCCGACGAGGCGCTGCGCGCCCGGACCGACGAGTTCAAAAAGCAGCTCGCCGAAGGCGCAACGCTCGACGACATCCTGGTGCCGGCCTTCGCCACCGTGCGCGAGGCCGCCAAGCGCACGCTCGGTCAGCGCCATTTCGACGTGCAGCTCATCGGCGGCATGGTGCTGCACGAAGGTCGCATCGCCGAGATGAAAACCGGCGAAGGCAAGACGCTGGTCGCGACGGCGCCAGTCTACCTCAACGCGCTCGCCGGCCGCGGCGTCCACGTCGTCACCGTCAACGACTATCTCGCCCGGCGCGACGCCGAGTGGATGGGACAGATCTACAAGTTCCTCGGCCTCACGGTCGGCATCATCGTGCACGGCCTCGACGACGAGCAGCGCAAGAAGCAGTACGACTGCGACGTCACCTACGGCACCAACAACGAGCTCGGCTTCGATTATCTGCGCGACAACATGAAGTACCGGCTCGAGGACATGGTGCAGCGCGGGCACATCTACGCCATCGTTGACGAGGTCGACTCCATCCTGATCGACGAAGCGCGCACCCCGCTGATCATTTCCGGGCCGCTCGACGACCGCTCGGAGTTTTACAATACGATCGATGCCTACATCCCCAAGCTCACCAAGGACGACTTCGAGCTCGACGAAAAGCAGCGCACCGTCAATCTCACCGAAGTCGGCATGGAGAAAATGGAGCAGGCGCTGCGCGACGCCGGCCAGTTGAAGTCGGAGTCGCTCTATGACGTCGAGAATGTGTCCGTCGTCCATCACGTCAATCAGGCGCTGCGCGCCCACAAACTGTTTCAGCGCGACAAGGATTACATCGTGCGCAACGGCGAGGTGGTGATCATCGACGAGTTCACCGGCCGCATGATGCCGGGCCGGCGCTATTCGGAGGGTCTGCATCAGGCACTCGAGGCCAAGGAGCATCAGCCGATCCAGCCGGAGAACCAGACGCTGGCCTCGATCACGTTCCAGAACTACTTCCGCATGTACGAGAAGCTCGCCGGCATGACCGGCACGGCGGCGACCGAGGCCGACGAATTCCAGGACATTTACGATCTCGAAGTCCTGGAAATCCCCACCAACATGCCGATGGTCCGTATCGACGACGATGACGAGGTTTATCGGACAGGCCTCGAGAAATACCGCGCGGTCATCGCGCTGATCGACGACTGCAAGAAGCGCGGCCAGCCGGTGCTGGTCGGCACGACGTCGATCGAGAAGTCCGAGCAGCTCGCCGAAATGCTGCGCCAGCAGGGCTGGGAGCAGCACGACTTCTCCGACCCGAACGCGTTCGCCGCGCTCTATTCGGGCGACGAGGGCGCCACCAAGGCCAAGGTATTCGCCATCCTCAACGCCCGCTATCACGAGCAGGAGGCCTACATCATCTCCCAGGCCGGCGTGCCGGGCGCGATCACCATCGCCACCAACATGGCGGGACGCGGCACCGACATCCAGCTCGGCGGCAGCGCCGACATGCGCATTCGCCAGGAACTGACCGACATCGAGGACCAGCGCGAGCGCGAGAAAAGTCCGCGCGCCGCCGAGATTCGCGCTCAGGTCGCCCGCCTCAAGGAAAAAGCGCTCGCCGCCGGCGGGCTCTATGTGCTCGGCACCGAGCGCCACGAAAGCCGGCGCATCGACAACCAGTTGCGCGGCCGTTCCGGCCGCCAGGGCGATCCCGGCCACTCCAAATTCTTCCTGTCGCTCGAAGACGATCTGATGCGCATCTTCGGCACCGACAAGCTCGACGGCATGTTGCAGAAGCTCGGGCTGAAGGAGGACGAGGCGATCATCCATCCGTGGATCAACAAGGCGCTGGAAAAGGCGCAGCAGAAGGTCGAGGCGCGCAACTTCGACATCCGCAAGAACATCCTGAAATTCGACAACGTGATGAACGACCAGCGCAAGGTGATCTTCGATCAGCGCGTCGAGTGGATGGATGACAAGGTGGTGGCGGAAGTCGTCGCCGACATGCGCCACAACGTACTCGACGACCTGGTCGCCAAGCATGTGCCGGAAAACGCCTACCCTGAGCAATGGGATACGCCGGGCCTGAAGGAAGAGCTCAAGCGCGTCCTCAACCTCGACCTGCCGGTCGACGAGTGGGCCAAAGAAGAGGGCATCGCCGACGAAGAGATTTTCAGCCGCGTCGAGCGGCGGGCCGACGAGCACATGGCGGCGAAGGTCGCGCAATGGGGCGCCGACGTGCTGCGCTATGTCGAGAAGTCGATCCTGCTGCAGACCCTCGACCACCTCTGGCGGGAGCATCTGGTGATGCTCGATCATCTGCGCCAGGTGATCGGGTTGCGCGGCTACGGCCAGCGCGATCCGCTCAACGAGTACAAGGCCGAAGCCTTCAATCTTTTCGAGGCGATGAGCCAGAGTCTGCGCGAAGCGGTCACGGCGCAGCTTATGCGCGTCGAGATCCAGGCGGCGCCGCCGCAACAGCCGGCGCCATTACCGGCGATGCAGGCGCACAAGGCCGATCCGACAACCGGCGAGGACGAGATGGCGCTGGCGACGGCGGGTGCCGAGACCCTGGCCCGCCACGGCATCGGTCCGGCGACCGGCATGGCCGCAGCGCGGGTGCAGCAGGCGCCGGCGCGCAATCCAAGCGACCCGACAAGCTGGGGCAAGGTCGGCCGCAACGAATCCTGTCCGTGCGGCTCGGGCAAGAAATTCAAGCATTGCCACGGGCGATACGCGTAACGGGAATCGGACGTCGGGAGTGAGTCATCAGACACAAACGTCTGACGACCGATGACCGGCTTCGCTACCTAATCTACTGGAATCCGCCCCAGCGCGTATCGAACGAACCGGCCGGCACGACGGGCTGGGCGCCTTTGAGCAGGCCGCTATTGTTCGCCGCCGGCGCGGCATTAGCCTGCTTTTGTGGCGCTGGTGCTGCCGGCGATGCGGGCGTTGGCGCCGCAGCCGGAGCCCCTTTCGACGCGTCGGCGTCTTGGCTGTCGCCCTTCTGGCTATCGTTGCTCGGCTTCGGCCGTGATGCGGTGGAGACCGGCTCGGCGCGCACAACCGCCTTCGGTTTCGCCGGCGCCGCGATCGTCGCCGGCGGCTGGGAATCGGATTGATCGCCTGAGGCGTTCGCGTCTGCCGTGGCGCTGTGCGACGAGAACAGGTTGCCGAACAAGCCGTGCGACTGCGTGCCGGAATCGGTGGACGCCACCTGGCTCGGCGCAGCGCTGGCCTTCGAGCCGAACAGGCTGCCGAAGAAGCCGCTGGCCGAACTGCCGCCGTTTGTCGACGCGGTCGTCGCAACGGTGCTCGGCCCCGTCGAAATCTGCGGCGGCAAGCGGCCGGGTTGCAATGGCGGCACGTGCAGGTGGCCGGCGTCGTCGTATGTGTAAGTCGGGTTTTCCAGCTTGGAGGCGAAGACGCGATTCATGCCGCCATCGGTGCCGTTCGACAACGGCGCAGTCGGCACGTCGCGGCTGATCAATTGAGCGAGCTGATATTCGTCGTTGCGCTGCTTGTCGTTTGCCGGGCCGGCAATCTGGGGATCGACCTGATAGGCCGGGCAGCGGCCGGAGGGCGTGAAGGTCAACGTCCTCGTGGAATTATCCGCCGGCTGCGCGTCGAACACGTAATGCTTGTCGCAGACGTCGACCTTGGGCTCCATGTGCGAGACCAGGAAATGATCGTCGCCGACCTTGAGCATTTTCCAGAACGCCATGTTCGGGCTGTTGCGATGACGCGCCAGATTTGCCGGCGTCATGCGGAACGGGTAGGCCTGAATCTGGAATTCCTTCTGGCCGCCGAGAAACGATTCGCGCGCCAGCGAATAGATCTCGCCGATCTGCTCGTCGGTCATCGCGTAACAGCCGCGCGACGAGCAATCGCCGTGGATCATCAGGAAGTTGCCGGTGTAGCCGTTTGCCCTGTCGAAGGCATTGGGAAACCCGATATTGATCGCGAGATAATAATTGGAATTCGGGTTCATCAGGCCCGGCGTGATCGCGTAGAAGCCCTCCGGGGCCTGGCGATCGCCTTCCTTGACCTTCGGTCCGAGATCGCCCGACCAGCGGCAGATCGGATAGACCTTGAGCAATTCGTAGCGGCCGGTGGTGTCCTCTTTCCAGACCTCAAGCTCGGACTCTTCCTTGAAGACGCGCACCAGGATCGGCGAATCCTTCGGCATGTTTTTTTGCTGGAGCTGCGCCAGCATCTCCGGCGACAATTCCTTCATCGCGCGCGTGGGGATTTGATAGCCGTCGTCGCCATAGCAACCGGCGAGCGCCAGGACAGCGGCAAGAGCCGCCGGCGCCAAGAGCGCGCGGACGAGGCTGGCGCGGATCAATTCGATACTCCCCGAACGATGGACGATCCCCGTGCCATCACGGTGCAATCGATAACCCTAAGAGGTGGCTTTCGCAAGGCAGCCAAACGCCAGCATAAACATGACCATGGCGGTAATGAACGAATGGTAAATTTTCGACGAATTTGACGGGCCAATCCAGGGCGCTGGTCACCATAACGTGGCGGTCTCCGGTACGGTGCATGAATCGCGGCGAGATTGTGGCAGAGGCGGTCGGTCAGCCCAGCGTGCGCCCGATCGCGGAAAATTTCTCCCGCCGCAGCCGTGCGACGGTCGCACGATCCAGCCCACGCAACTCGCCGAGCGCGTCGCCGATCGCCTGCCCGGTTGCGGCGATCGCTGCGGCCGGATCGCGATGCGCGCCGCCGCTCGGTTCGGGCACGATGGTGTCGACGATGCCGAACCGCTCCAGATCCTGCGCGGTGATCTTCATGCCGGATGCGGCCTCCTGCGCCTTTGCGGTATCGCGCCACAGGATCGAGGCGGCGCCTTCCGGCGAGATCACGCTGTAGATTGCGTGTTCCAGCATGATCACGCGGTTTGCGGTCGCCAGCGCGATGGCGCCGCCCGAACCGCCTTCGCCGATGATCGCCGCGACATTGGCGACGCCCATTTCGAGGCATGCCTCGGTCGAGCGCGCGATAGCTTCGGCCTGACCGCGTTCCTCGGCGCCGATGCCGGGATAGGCGCCCGGGGTGTCGATCAGCGCGATCACCGGCAGGTCGAAATGGTCCGCCATCGCCATCAGCCGCGCCGCCTTGCGATAGCCTTCGGGCCGCGCCATGCCGAAATTGTGCTTGAGCCGGCCCTCGGTGTCGGAGCCCTTTTCCTGGCCGATGACGCATACGCTCTCGCCGCGGAACCGGCCGAAGCCGCCGACGATGGCCTCGTCTTCGCCGTGCTTGCGGTCGCCGGCGAGCGGCACGAAATCGGAAATCAAGGCGCCGACGTAATCGAGGCAATGCGGCCGCTGCGGATGCCGCGCCACCTGCGTCTTCTGCCACGGTGTCAAATCGCCATAGAGTTCCTTGAGTGCCTGCGCCGCCTTGACCTCGATGCGGCCGATTTCTTCGTTGATGGCGATCGCATCGCCGCCGCTTTGCAGCGCGCGCAGTTCCTCGACCTTGGCCTCAAGCTCGGCCACCGGCTTTTCGAAATCGAGATAAGAGCGCATGACGCGATCAGCCTATTATTCCTGCCCCAGCGGGTGCAAATCGCGCACCAGGCTCTTCAGCCGTTCTTCGATCACGTGGGTGTAAATCTGTGTTGTCGAGATATCGGCGTGGCCGAGCAGCGTCTGCACCACGCGCAAGTCGGCCCCGTTATGCAACAGATGGCTGGCGAAAGCATGGCGCAGCACATGCGGGCTGACTTGCGACGCGCGCAGTCCAGCGACGGCGGCCAGCGCTTTCAATTCGCGCGCCAGATGCTGCCGGGTGAGATGCCCGGTTTCACCGAATGAAGGAAACAGCCATTTCGATTTGGCCGCGGATTTGGCCGCGGTTCCGGATTTTGCCAGGAGCGCGAGGTAGTTTGCAGTGGCGCGCTTCGCGGCACTGCCGAGCGGAACAAGGCGTTCCTTGTTGCCTTTGCCGCGCACGATGATGACGCGAGCATCCTCACGCGCGGCGGACAGCGGCAAGGCGATGAGTTCGGAGACGCGCAAGCCCGTGGCGTAGAGCATCTCGACCAGGCAGGCGAGCCGGGCCGCGCGCAACTGCATCGGCGCCGCCGCCTTCGGATCGTAAGCCGTGGCCGCCCGCAACAGCCGGTCGACTTCGGCAAGCGTCAGGGTTTTGGGCAGAGGCCGCGCGCGCTTCGGCCCTTCCAGCACGGCAGCGGGATCGTCTTTGCGCCGCCCTTCCGCGTACAGGAAACGGTAAAGCTGTCGGATCGCAGAGAGCCGCCGCGCCACCGTTGCCGGCGCCATGCCGCGCCGCGCCAGATCGCCGAGATAGCCGCGCAAATCTTCGGTCGCCGCATTGGCAATGGTGCGGCGAGCCGAAGACAGATATGCGGTGAAGTCGCCGAGGTCGCGGCCATAGGCGGCGAGCGTATTGGTTCCGGCGCCGCGCTCTGCCGCCAGCATGTCGAGATAGAGCGCAATCAGCCGGTCGGCGGAGTGCCGCGCCATGGGCGACTTTGCGCGAGCCGTTCCGTGGGGCATGTCCGGCACCTTCAACGGTTCTTGAAGAACTTGTCGGGCGGGATCGATACGCTGATCTCGCGCGGCTTGGGTTGCACGTAATGCGCCAGCGCATACAGCCCGCCATAGGTCGCGGCGGCGAGGATCGCGACGACGGTGAGCAACCGGAACAGGCTCGGCATGGACTAGTGTCTCGATTCCGAAGGATGCAGGTATTTGTGGCACACTGTCATGCGAACTTCGGAATCAAAGGGACACTAGCAAATATATGATGCTTGTGCGGTTTTTGGATTTGAAGTCGCTATGCGAAGCCGCCGTTGGATTGTAGGAACTTCAAATCCACCGCACTACGCGCTCGCGCTGCTCCCATTGGTGCCGGCGGACCGGACCGAGTACGATCATGTTCGCCGATAGCTTGCAAGTCGCCCGGTGATCGGCTGCGGATGTGGACGTAAATGACTGATATTGCATTTAAAAATGGCATGACCGGGCAGGCCTCGGCAGCGGCGATCCTGGCTCGATTGGGGCGGCGCTCGATCGTGCTGGTCGGCATGATGGGGGTCGGCAAGTCCTCGATCGGCCGCCGCCTCGCGGCGCGCCTCGACGTGCCGTTCGTCGATGCCGATACCGAAATCGAAAAGGCCGCGGGCATGAGCATCGCCGACATTTTCTCACGCCACGGCGAGACCGATTTCCGCAGCGGCGAGGCGCGCGTCATCGCGCGATTGCTCGACGGCGGTCCGCAGGTGCTGGCGACCGGCGGCGGTGCGGTGATGAATGCGAATACCCGCGCGGCGATCAAGGCGAAGGGCGTCTCGATCTGGCTCAGCGGCGAAATCGACGTGCTGATGCGGCGGATCAACAAGCGCAAGAACGACCGGCCGTTGCTGCAAACCGCCGATCCGGCGGCGCGGTTGCGCGAGCTTCTGGCAGAGCGCGAGCCGGTGTACGCATTGTCCGATCTCACGGTGCAGTCGCGCGAAGTGCCGCACGAGGCGATCGTCAACGAGATCATAATGTCGCTCGGCGAATTTCTGCATGCGTCCGCCGCGCCTGAGGAGAGCGGCGGATGACCGCGCCGGTCCGCGCCGACCCGACGACGGTTCGCGTCGCGCTCGATACGCGCAGCTATGACATCGTCATCGGCCGCGGTCTTTTGGCCTCGCTAGGGACGCGCATGGCCGCGCTGCGGCCCGGCGCCAGGGCGGTCATCGTCAGCGACGACAATGTGGCACGGTATCATCTCGCTGCGGCGGAAGCGGCCTTGAGCGAAGCCGGCATCACGGCAAGCCGCGTGCTGGTGCCTCCCGGCGAGGGCTCGAAAAGTTATCGCGTCTTCGAGCAAGTCTGCGAAGCGGTCATCGCCGCGCGCATCGAACGCGGCGATCTTATCGTCGCGCTCGGCGGCGGCGTCATCGGCGATCTCGCCGGTTTCGTCGCTTCGGTGCTGCGGCGCGGGCTCGATTACGTTCAGGTGCCGACGACGCTACTCGCCGATGTCGATTCCTCGGTTGGCGGCAAGACCGCGATCGATTCCGCGCACGGCAAGAATCTCATCGGCGCGTTCCATCAGCCAATCCTGGTGCTCGCCGATACCGCGCTGCTCGACTCGCTGCCGGAGCGCGAATTCCGCGCTGGCTACGCGGAGGTCGCCAAATACGGCTTGCTCGGCGATGCCGGATTCTTCGGCTGGCTCGAAGCGAACTGGCGCGACATATTTTCCGGCGGCAATTCGTCCGGGAGTTCCGCGCGCGAGCACGCCATCGCGGTGAGCTGCCGCGCCAAGGCCGCGATCGTCGCCCGTGACGAGCGCGAGACCGGCGAGCGCGCGCTCCTTAATCTCGGCCACACGTTCGGGCACGCCCTGGAGGCGGCCTGCGGCTTTTCCGACCGGCTCCTGCATGGCGAGGCGATCGCCGCCGGTATGGCGCTGGCCTTCGAGTTCTCGGCGCGGCGGCAAGGCTTGCTGCCGATGGCCGAGGCCAGGAGAGCGATTGCGCATCTGGCCGCCGTGGGCTTGCCGACCCGGCTCAGGGACATTCCGGGGCCGCAACTCTCCGTTGACCAACTGATGGACTTGATCGCGCAGGACAAGAAAGTGAAGCGCGGAATGCTTACATTCATCCTGGTGCGCGGCATCGGCCAGGCCTTCATCGAGACCGGCGTCGATCCGCGCGAAGTGCGTGTGTTCCTTAGTGAAAAGCTTGCCGAGCGATGACCCTTATCGATTGGCTGACCGTCGCGGCAATCGCGATTTGTCTCGTTGTGTCGGCTTTCTTTTCCGCCAGTGAAACGGCGCTGACCGCATCGTCGCGCGCCGCGATGCTGCGCCTGGAGAAGCAGGGCAACCGCGACGCCGGCATCGTCAACCGGCTGATGGCGACACGCGAGCGGCTGCTTGGCGCGATATTGTTCGCCAACAACCTGACCAATATCGCCGCCTCCACTCTGGCGACAGGCATACTGCTCGAAATCTTCGGCAAGACCGGCATCATCTATGCCACGCTGGTGATGACGGTGCTCATTTTCGTGATCGCGGAAGTGCTGCCAAAGACGGCGGCGTTCAATGCGCCGGACCGCATGGCGCTTGCGGTTGCGCAGCCGGTCGAAAGCACGGTGCGCTGGTTCTCGCCGGTGCTGCGAGCCGTCGAGTGGCTGGTGCGCCTGATGTTGCGCGGGCTCGGCATGCCGGTCGGCAAGATCCAGTCGATTCTGTCGCCGCGCGAGGAACTGCGCGGCGCCGTCGATCTGATGCACCGCGCCGGCGTGGTGGAAAAGAGCGACCGCGACATGATGGGCGGCTTGCTGGATTTGCGCGAGCTGACGATTTCCGACGTGATGATCCATCGCACCAAGATGGTGATGCTCGATGCCGACGAACCGGCGGCCGAACTGATCGACACCGTGCTGGCGGCGGGCGTGACGCGGCTGCCGCTGTGGCGCGGCTCGCCCGACAACGTCGTCGGCGTGCTCAATGCCAAGGAGGTCTGGCGCGCTTTGCACGCCGCCGAAGGCGATCCCGCCAAGCTCGACATCACCGCGCTGGCGAAGCCGCCGTGGTTCGTGCCGGACACCACGCCGCTATCCGAACAGCTCAAGGCCTTTCGCCACCGCAAGACGCCGTTCGCGCTGGTGGTCGACGAATACGGCGAGCTCGAGGGTCTCGTGACGCTGGAGGATATCGTCGAGGAAATCGTCGGCGACATCACCGACGAGCACGATATTGCGGTGCCGGGCGTGCGGCCGCTGCCCGACGGTTCGGTCAATGTCGACGGCGCGGTGCCGGTGCGCGACCTCAACCGGGCAATGGACTGGAACATCCCCGACGACGAGGCGACGACGATTGCCGGCGTCGTCATCCACGAGGCGCGCTCGATCCCGGAGCCGGGACAAAGCTTCACCTTTCACGGTTTCCGTTTTCACGTCCTGCGCAAGACGAGAAACCGCATCACTGCATTGCGCGTCGCACCGCTGGTGCGCAAGATGGCCGCAAGGGCAAGTTAGCGCTTCAATCAGACACCACCGCAACGGGGGAACACGCACCATGGCAAACGGCACCTACGAAACCGTCAAAATCGAGCGCGACACCGGCGCGAACGCCGGCCTCACCTGGGTCATCCTCAACCGGCCGGAGAAGCGCAACGCCATGAGCCCGCAACTGCACTTCGACATGGCCGATGTGCTCAACGAACTCGAAGCCGATGCCGCGACCAAGGTATTGGTGCTCACCGGCGCCGGCGAAGCGTGGTGCGCCGGACAGGACCTGAAGCTTTATTTCCGCGAACTCGACAACAAGCCGGCCGAACGGGCGCGCGCCTCGTGGGCGAGCCACTACTGGCGCTGGCAGAAGCTGTTCACCTATGCAAAGCCGACCATCGCCATGGTCAACGGCTTCTGCTTCGGCGGCGGCTTCACCCAGCTCATCGCCTGCGACTTCGCCATCGCCGCCGAAGACGCAAAGTTCGGCCTGTCCGAGGTCAACTGGGGCATCTTGCCGGGCGGCTTCGTCAGCAAGGCGCTGACCGATTGCCTCGGCATGCGCGACGCGGTCTGGCTGGCCATGACCGGCGAGACGTTCGACGGCAGGCACGCCGAGAAGATCCGGCTCATCAACAAGGCGGTGCCGCGCGACAAGCTGCGCGAGGAGACGGTGGCGCTGGCGCAACGCCTGATGAAGCTCAATCCCGAGGTGCTCAAGGCGACCAAGATCGCGGTGAAGAACGTCCGTACGGTGCCCCACGAACAGGCCGCCGATTATCTGCAGGCGAAGAGCCAGGAGATGCGCTTTCAGGACAAGGAAGGCGGCCGCGCCAAGGGCATGAGCCAGTTCCTCGACGACAAGAGCTATCGGCCGGGCTACGGGCCTTACGCGCGGTCGTAACCGGCGGGCTACCGGTTCTCGCCTGGCGCCGCGGCGTGAATGGCGAGCGCATGCACGCGCTCCTTGAGTTCGCTCGACAGCACAGCATTGATCATGCGGTGGCGCTCGATCCGGCTCTTTCCGCGGAACGCTTCCGACACAATATAGAGCCGGAAGTGGCTTTCTCCGCCGGGCCGGTGCCCGGCATGCCCCGCGTGCAAATGGGACTCGTCTTCCACATGCAGGCTTTCCGGCGCGAAAGCCGCGGTCAACTTTGTCGTGATAATGTCCTGCATTCCCATCGTCGGCCGGATTAGCGACCGCGGCGCGTTAACGCAATGGCCGTGACGCGCGGAAATAGACTCTGTCAAGTCTTGAAGGTTTAATCGACGCAACCGCATAATCGTAACGATGAAAACCAACTCCCCGCTGTTCGATCGGATCAGGGTCAAGCCCGATCAGGATCGCCGGCTGCAAGCGGAGCTGCCGCCGTGTCAGTGGCCGCGCTGCAAAGCGCCGGCAACCCATCGCGCGCCGAAGGGTCGGTTGCGCGCCAGCGAATACTGGCAGTTCTGCCTCAACCACGTGCGCGAATACAATAATTCGTACAATTTCTTCGCCGGCATGAGCGACGATGCGGTTGCGAAATATCAAAAGGACGATCTCACCGGGCATCGCCCGACCTGGAAGCTGGGCTCGATCGGCGGCAAGCGCGCCGCCCGCCGTGTCCGGGGCGCGTTCCGCGACGCCGACTTTGCGACTCAGGACCCGTTCTCGCTGTTCGGCGAGACCGGCGCTGCCAGCGCCGGTCGGCCGCCGCCGAGCCCGGAAGCCCGCAAGATTCTCAACGCGCAACGTCGCGCGCTCGACACGCTCGGACTTGAACCCGACGCCAAGCGGGCCGATATCAAAGCCAAGTTCAAGGTCTTGGTGAAACGTCACCACCCCGATGCCAACGGCGGCGACCGCGGTTCCGAAGATCAGCTGCGGGAGATCATTCAGGCCTACAACTACCTGAAGTCGGCCGGCTTTTGCTGATTTCACATCCGCCCGCAGGTGCCTTTCGCGGTCTTGCGCGTTTCTGCTAGATATACGGCCACATCCGACCGCCGGGAGCCCTCACCCCACCCCCTCAAGCGGGAGAGGGTAGGGTGAGGGCCTGCGCCTCGGACGTTTCCGGGGTCACGGAGGAGCAATGAGTCTCGCAACTGAAGCAGGGTCCGGCTTGCCGGACATGAAAGTGTCGATCCGGCAATTGTTCGGTATCGACAGCGATTTGGAAGTGCCGGCCTATTCCGAGCCGGACGAGTACGTGCCGGAGGTCGACACCGACTATCGTTTCGACAAGCCGACCACGCTCGCCATCCTCGCCGGTTTCGCGAGGAATCGCCGCGTCATCGTGACCGGCTATCACGGCACGGGCAAATCGACCCATATCGAGCAGGTGGCGGCGCGGCTCAACTGGCCGTGCGTGCGCGTCAATCTCGACAGCCATATCAGCCGCGTCGATCTCATCGGCAAGGACGCCATCGTGATCCGCGAGGGCATGCAAGTGACCGAGTTCCGGGACGGCATCCTGCCGTGGGCACTGCAGAACAATGTCGCGTTGTGCTTCGACGAGTACGATGCCGGCCGCCCCGACGTGATGTTCGTGATCCAGCGGGTGCTGGAATCGTCCGGCCGGCTGACGCTGCTCGACCAGAACAAGGTGATCAAGCCGCACCCGTCGTTCCGCCTGTTCGCCACCGCCAACACGGTGGGGCTTGGCGACACGTCGGGCCTCTATCACGGCACCCAGCAGATCAATCAGGGCCAGATGGACCGCTGGTCGATCGTCACCACGCTGAATTATCTGCCGCACGACAACGAGGTCGACATCGTCATCGCGAAGGCGAAGCACTACCGCACGGCGGAAGGCCGCGACATCGTCGGCAAGATGGTCCGCGTCGCCGACCTGACGCGCAACGCCTTCATGAACGGCGACATCTCCACCGTCATGAGTCCGCGCACGGTCATCACCTGGGCGGAGAACGCGGAGATCTTCGGCGACATCGGCTTCGCCTTCCGTTTGACGTTCGTCAACAAGTGCGACGAGCTGGAGCGGCCGCTGGTCGCCGAGTTCTATCAGCGCTGCTTTGGACAGGAGCTGCCGGAATCAGCGGTCAATGTGGCGCTGAGCTGAAGGCTTCGCCGTGTCGTCCAACATCAAGCCGAAGAGCACCGCCAAGGAGGCGCCGACCGAGCCGTTCAAGCGCGCGGTCGGCGTCTGCATGCGCGCGATCGCCGGCAAGGGCGATCTCGAAATCTCGTTCGCCGCCGAACGGCCGGGAATCGCCGGCAACAAGGCGCGGCTGCCGGAGCCGCCGCGACGGCTGAACGAGCGCGAAGCGGCCATTGTGCGCGGCCATGCCGATTCCATTGCGCTACGGCTTGCCTGTCATGACCCCGCGGTGCATCGCAAACTCGTGCCTGGTGGCACGCAGGCCCGCGCCGTGTTCGAGGCGGTCGAACAGGCCCGCGTCGAAGCGATCGGGTCGCGCCGCATGGGCGGCGTCGCCAAGAACCTCGCGGCAATGCTCGACGATCGTTTCCACCGCGGCAAATTCGACGAGATCACCGACCGCGCCGACGCGCCGATCGAGGACGCACTGGCCATGCTGGTGCGCGAGCGGCTCACCGGCGAGGTGCCGCCGCCGACCGCGCGCAAGATGGTCGAGTTGTGGCGTCCACTGATCGAGGAGCGCGCCGGCAAGAATCTCGACCGACTGGAGCGCGTGCTCAACGACCAGCGCCGCTTCGGCGATGTCGTCCACGATCTGCTCGATTGCCTCGACATGGGCGAGGATCGTTCGAGCGAATCCGACGAGGAAGAGGGCGAAGACGGCGACGAGGAGAACCAGAAGGACGAGCAGGGCCAGGACGGTGACGCGTCCGACTCCGCCGACAGCGAACGCATGAGCGCGGAGGCGGAGGCGTCCGCCGACGAATTGCCCGACTCCTCGTCGGAAGCGGTCGATGCGCCCGCGGCCGAGATGGCCGACGACGCCGAAATGGGCGACAGCGAGACCGCGGCCGAGCCGTGGCGGCCGCGCAATCAGCGCAACGAGCCGCGCGGGCCGGATTACAAGCCCTATACCGGCAAGTTCGACGAGGTGATCGGCGCCGAAGATTTGTGCGAGCCGGAGGAGCTGGAACGGCTGCGCGGCTATCTCGACAAGCAGCTTTCGCACCTGCAGGGCGTGGTGGCGCGCCTCGCCAACCGATTGCAGCGGCTGTTGCTGGCGCAGCAGAACCGCGCCTGGGAGTTCGACCTCGAGGAAGGCCTGCTCGATCCGGCGCGGCTGTCGCGCGTCATCGTCGATCCGATGCATCCGCTGTCGTTCAAGCGCGAGAAGGACACCAATTTCCGCGATACGGTGGTGACGCTGCTCCTGGACAATTCGGGCTCGATGCGCGGCCGCCCGATCACGGTTGCGGCGACCTGCGCCGACATCCTGGCGCGCACGCTGGAACGCTGCGGCGTCAAAGTCGAGATTTTGGGATTTACGACGCGGGCGTGGAAGGGCGGGCAGTCGCGAGAAGCGTGGCTGGCGTCGGGCAAACCTGCCAATCCGGGGCGGCTCAACGACCTGCGCCACATCATCTACAAGGCGGCCGACGCACCGTGGCGGCGCGCGCGCAAGAACCTCGGCCTGATGATGCGCGAGGGCCTGCTCAAGGAAAATATCGACGGCGAGGCGCTCGATTGGGCGCATAAGCGCCTGCTCGCCCGGACCGAGACGCGGAAAATCCTGATGATGATTTCCGACGGCGCGCCGGTCGACGATTCGACGCTCTCGGTCAATCCCGGCAACTATCTCGAGCGCCACCTGCGCTGGATCATCGAGGACATCGAGACGCGCTCGCCGGTCGAGCTGATCGCCATCGGCATCGGCCACGACGTCACGCGCTATTATCGCCGCGCCGTGACCATCGTCGACGCCGAAGAGCTTGGCGGCGTCATGACCGAAAAGCTCGCTGAATTGTTCGAGGATACGAGCGAGGAGCGCGCGCCCCGTCCGGCGCGGCCGCGCCGGCGCCTGAACGCATGAGAGCACGATCCGGAAGAGCGTAACCCGTTTTCCGAAAAGGATCGTGCTTCAACGAAAATCCGGACCCGCGATCTGCTCAACCGAACGGATCGTGGGGTAACCGGCAGATGGGGGAGGTCGGATGATGAAGCATGCTCGGCACACTTTGCGCCTTGCTGTTTGCGGGCTGATGACGCTCGCTGCGATTTCGGCCGCCTGCGCGCAGGCAGGAAATTATCCCGAAAAGCCTGTGACCATCATTTCCGACGCCGGCCCTGGCGCCAGTGTCGACGTTGCCACCCGCGTTGTCGCCGACGGGCTGAGCAAGATCTGGGGACAGACCGTGGCGGTGGTCAATCACCCCGGCGCCAACGGGAGTATCGCGGCGCGCGCGGCGAGCGAAGCCGCCGCAGATGGCTACACGCTCTACACGCCGGCCAGTTCGACCTTTATTGCTTTATCGACAGTGGCGCCCAACCTTCCGGTCAAGCTGCCGCACGATTTTCTGCCGATCGGTTTTCTCGTCGATCAGCCGATGTTCATTGCCGTCGATCCGGCGAGCGGTATCACGTCGCTGCGCCAACTGATCGATCGCGCCAAGACGGCCCCGGGGACCATCTCCACTGCGGTTTCTGGTGTCGGCAGGATCACCCACCTGACTTCGATTTTGATCCAGCAGCGCGCCGGCATTACGCTTATTCCGGTGCCTTATACCGGCGGCCCGTCGGCGGCGCTGGCCGATGTCTCCTCCGGGCGCGTCACCATGATCATCGAAGGCTACACGGGCATTATCGGTGCCGTTAATGGCGGGCAAGTGAAATTGATCGCTACGGGCGCGCCGCAGCGCCTGTCTGAATTTCCCGATCTACCGACGGTAGCGGAGACCATTCCCGGCCTGTCTGCCTCGGGTTGGGTCGTGATGGCGGCTCCCGTCGGCACGCCGGCGCCGATCATCACCAAAGTCAACGCCGACCTGACCAAAGTCGTCAGCGATCCGGATGTCAAAAAGAAGCTGGCGGTCACCGGCAATTACACGCACGCCATGACGCCAGAGGAAACAGAGGCCTTCGTCGGAAAGCAGCAGGAAACCTGGCAGCCTGTCGTGCAAAGTCTCGCCAAGCGATAGGCTTTGCTCAATCGGCGATTTCAAAGCCGAGCAAGTTGCCGCGTTCGATCGCGGATTGAACGAGGCCCGACATCTTGGCTTCCTGTGAAAACTCGTTGGCATAAGCGAGCCAGCCGGGGCGGCCTTTGCGAACCGCCATTGCCACGCGATTGACGCCGTAGCGGTCCGCGAGCACGCATGAGCCGGGTAACTTCTCCGCAAAACCAAGAAGGTGATCGCGCGGGAAGGCCAGCAGATCGGCTCTATCGTTCTCCATTAGATCGATCGCCTCGTCCGGCAGTTCAACGCCGACAAAGTCGGCCTGCGTCACGAGGCGCCGCAGCGCCAGCGCGGAGGCGTGGCTCTCCACCAATCCGATGCGAATTCCCGGCCGGTCGGCGTCCGAAATGCGTTTTATCGCCGAGCCAGCCGGCACCAGATAAGTGTAGTCGAACTGAAATAGCGGCGGCGCGAAATCCACTTCGAGCGCGCGCGACGGCTCCATGCCGAGAAACACCGTGTCGCAGGACTTGCGCTGCAAGCCGGCGACCGCAGCCTTCGGCGACGGATATTCGACGGCACGGGCGGCGATGCCAAGGCGTGCCGCCAGGATGCGCGTAAGCTCCAGCGCGATGAATCCGGTCCCGACTCCGTGAAGTTCACCGGACTTGGGATCGAGCGTGTATTGCGGCAGGAACAGGCCGACGCGGATCTCGCCCGCCCGCACAAGCTCGGCAATCCGCGGGTCGGCTTGCCGCATCAGGCGCGGTCTATCGCTCGCCGGCTTCGGTGAAAAACTTCTCGCCGTAGGCGAAGCGGTTGGGCTTGAGGAAAAAGCCGAGCAGCACGGCGCCGTTTGGCGCCACCGCCTCGTGCTGATTACCGGCCGGCCGCCAGACAAATTGGCCGGGTCCGCACCTGCCCTCATGGTCTTCGAGCGAACCCTCGATCACATAGGTCTGCTCGAGCGCGGTGTGCTCGTGCAGCGGCACGACAGCGCCGGGTTCGAGCTTGAACAGCGCCGTGGTGACGCCGTCGCCGTCGGTATAGAGCACCTTGATCCGGATGCCCGGAAACTTTGTTGCTTCCCACGGCATGCTGGGCACATCGAGATAATGCGCAACGCGCTCCGGCGCGTTCTCTGGCTTGATGTCGGAGTGCACGATCTTGCGGGCTGGCGCGGACATGGCTTCTCCTTGGAGGCGACGATGACCGTAACAGCATATTGCGCGGAAGGCGGCGCCGCCAGCGCTGCAAACGGGACGCCGGAATTCGGGAAGCGATGAGTTAAGCCGCAGTCGCGCGCTTCTTGACGACCTGGCGCTTGAGTTCAAGCACGCGCGGCGAAAGCTCGGTGTCCTTGGCTTTGAGCAGGAAGGCATCGAGGCCGCCGCGATGATCGACGGTCTTGAGCGCATTGGCCGACACCCGCAGCCGGAACGAGCGGCCAAGCGCATCGGAAAGCAGCGTGACGTTGAGCAGGTTGGGCAGAAACCGCCGCTTGGTCTTGCGGTTGGAGTGGCTCACCCGGTGCCCGATCTGGCGTGTTTTTCCGGTCAGTTCGCAACGCCAAGCCATAGTTGAAGTCCTCGGTCCAAGTTCTCAAACATCCCATGCTTCCAGCGCCGGCAAACGACGATGTGGGGATTGGGCCGGACCTATAGTAAGGGTCGTCTTGAGCGTCAAGCAGGCGCTAAACGGCGGCGCCAAACCACAGAAACGACGCATTCTCCGACAAGACAATGATCCGGTTCCAGGTTGGCACCGGGTTTTGCGTGGGGTGCCACGCCGGTCTCGTCCTGACAGTTTCCGCCCGATCCGGCGGCATTTGAGGTAAATCAGTCGCGGTGTCCCTGCTGCCGAATAGGTTTCCCTGCAATGCCGCTGCCGCCGCCTTTGCCGCGGCGGTTTGCGCCGTCGGCACGCTTGTCGCCGATGCGACGGCGCACAGCGCGGCCGCGCAGGTGCGGCTCGAAGCCGAATATATCGCCACCGTCGCCGGCATACCGATCGGACGCGGCGGCTGGGTCATCGATATTGCCGAAGACCAGTACACCGCGGCGGCCAGCGGCGGCACCACCGGCATCCTGAAGATCTTCAGTTCGGCGCGGGGCACCAGCGCCGCGCGCGGCAGCTTCAGCGGCGGCGGCCAGCCGGTAGCGACGAGCTACGTCGCCAGCATCGATTACGACCGCAGGATGGATGACGTGCGCATCGCGCTCGCCGGCGGCAATGTGACCGATTACTCGGTCGAGCCGCCGCTGCCGCCGCATCCCGACCGCATCCCGGTGACCGATGCCGATCGCCGCGGCGTGGTCGATCCGATGTCGTCGACCATCAGCCGCGTCGCCGGCAATGGCGATCCGGTCTCGCCCGAAGCCTGCAGTCGCAAGGTCGCGGTGTTCGATGGCCGCGTGCGTTACGACTTGCGCAGCGAATTCAAGCGCATCGAAATGGTCAAGGCGGAGAAAGGCTATCAGGGACCGGCGGTCGTCTGCGCGGTCTACTTCGTGCCGGTCTCCGGCTTCGTGCCGGATCGCCCGGTGGTCAAATATCTTATCGAATTGCGCGATGCGGAGGTCTGGCTGGCGCCGATCGCCGGTACGCGCGTGATGGTGCCGTTCCGCTTCGCGATTCCGACCCCGATCGGCAAGGGCGTGCTGCAAGCGACGGAATTTGTCTCGGCGCCGATGCCCCACGCCGCCGTCACCGTGAAAACGCAGTGACCGCGGGCAACGGTCAGGCGGCAGCCTCCCCGTTATCCACAGGGTCTCCGGTCTTGACTCATCGGGGAATCGTGATCCGCCAGGTTGTTAACCTTTGGGGCACGAAAGCGTCGCGAAAATGCCGCTCTGCACACCCGATCTGGTGGTCAGCGACTGCGGCTGTGCCATATATCGCAGTGAACGAACTCGAACAGCGCCGGAGTCGCCGATTCGGCCGCGATTCGTTCCAGACTCGTTCCACACGTTAAGCACAGGCCTATCCAGCGTCGCATTGTGGTACAGAACTCTGTGCTAGCTGCACCAAGACCGCGTGAATGCCGGGCTATTGATGCCGATTTCCTTTTCGCCGCCAGCCGACCGTAGCTTGCGTGCCCGTGGTGCCGGCGTCACTGCCGTGCTTGGGCCGACCAATACGGGCAAAACCCATCTCGCCATCGAGCGGATGCTGGCACATTCGTCGGGCGTGATCGGCCTGCCGCTGCGGTTGCTCGCGCGCGAGGTCTATAACCGCGCCGTCGAGCGGGTCGGCGCCGACGCGGTTGCGCTCGTCACCGGCGAAGAGAAGATCAAGCCGCCCAATCCGCGATTCTGGGTAGCGACGGTCGAGGCGATGCCGCGCGATCTCGACGTTGCCTTCCTCGCCGTCGACGAGATCCAGCTCGCGGCCGATTTCGAGCGCGGCCATGTCTTCACCGACCGCATGCTGCACCGGCGCGGCCGCGAAGAGACGCTGGTGCTCGGCGCGGCGACGATGAAGCCGATCGTCGAGCGACTGCTGCCGGGCGCCAGCATCGTCAGCCGGCCGCGGCTGTCGATGCTGACCAATGCGGGCGAAAAGAAACTGACGCGGTTGCCGCGCCGCTCGGCGATCGTCGCGTTCTCGGCCGACGAGGTTTACGCCATCGCCGAATTGATCCGCCGCCAGCGCGGCGGCGCCGCCGTCGTGCTCGGCGCACTGTCGCCGCGCACGCGCAACGCCCAGGTCGAGCTCTACCAGTCGGGCGAGGTCGACTACTTGGTGGCGACCGACGCCATCGGCATGGGCCTCAATCTCGACGTCGACCACATCGCGTTCGCCTCCGACCGCAAATTCGACGGCTACCAATTCCGCAAACTCAGCCCGTCGGAGCTGGCGCAGATTGCCGGTCGCGCCGGCCGCGCCACGCGCGACGGCACGTTCGGCACCACCGGGCGCTGCCCGCCGTTCGACAACGAGCTTATTGCGGCGCTCGAATCGCACACTTTCGAGCCGGTGAAGATGGTGCAGTGGCGCAATACCGATCTCGATTTCTCCTCGATCGGCGCGCTGCAAGCGACACTGGCCGCGGCGCCGACCGAGAACGCGCTGGCGCGTGCGCCGGTGGCCGAGGACATTCTGGTGCTCGACCATGCCGCGCGTGAGGACGACGTGCGCCAGGCGATCCGCACGCCCGCCGACGTCGAGCGGCTGTGGGACGTCTGCCAAATCCCCGACTATCGCAGGATAGCACCGGCGAACCACGCCGAGCTGGCGGTGACGGTGTTCGGCTATCTGATGCGCGACGGCAAAATCGGCACCGACTGGTTTGCCGAGCAGATCGCGCAGGCCGACCGCACCGACGGCGACATCGATACGCTGTCGACGCGCATCGCCCATATCCGGACCTGGACCTTCGCCGCCAACCGCCCGGACTGGCTGGCCGATCCGGAACACTGGCAGGGTGTCACCCGCGGCGTCGAGGACAAGCTTTCGGATGCGCTGCATGAGCGGCTCACCGAGCGTTTCGTCGATCGGCGCACCAGCGTGCTGATGCGGCGGCTGCGCGAAAACGCGATGCTGGATCCGCAAATCGACAAGAGCGGCGATGTTGTCGTCGAAGGCCATGTTATCGGCCGTCTCGACGGTTTTCTTTTCGTGGCCGATGCCTCATCGGGCGGCTCGGAAGCCAAGGCCCTGCACAATGCGGCGCAGAAGGCACTTGCCGGCGAGATCGGCGCGCGCGCCACGCGGCTTGCCGAGGCGCCGGATGCACAGTTCGCGCTTGCCTCCGATGGCACGATCCGGTGGATCGGCGCCGCCGTCGGCAAGTTGATCGCCGGCGAACAGGTCTTGCGGCCGCGCGTGCGGGTGATTGCCGACGAGCATTTGACTGGCGCGCCTCGCGATGCGGTCGAGGCGCGGCTCGACAAATTCGTCAAATCGCATCTGGAAAAATTGCTCGGTCCGTTGTTCGTGCTGTCGGCTGCGGAAGACGTCGCCGGCATCGCGCGCGGCGTTGCCTTTCAGCTCGTCGAGGCGCTCGGTGTGCTCGACCGGCAGAAAGTCGCGGACGATGTAAAGGGTCTCGAACAGCCGGCGCGCGCATCGTTGCGCAAATACGGCGTGCGTTTCGGCGCCCACCACATCTACGTGCCGGCGCTGCTCAAGCCGGGACCGCGTGCGCTTGCCGCGCAGCTCTTCGCGCTTGCCCACGAAGGTCCGCAGAGTCAAGGCCTCGAAGAACTATTGCCGCTCGCAGGCAGCGGTCGCACCTCGATTCCGCTCAATCGAGAGATCGACCCCGCGCTCTATCGCACCGCCGGCTATCGGGTATCCGGAGAGCGCGCCGTGCGCGTCGACATTGTCGAGCGCCTGGCCGATCTCATTCGGCCGGCGCTGGCGTGGCGCGAAGGCGCCGCTGGAACGAAACCGCCGGGCGCGGTCGCCGGTGGTGGGTTCACCGTGTTCAACGGCATGACATCGCTGACCGGCGCGTCCGGCGAAGACTTTGCATCGATCCTGCGCTCGCTCGGTTACCGCATGGAGCGGCGGCCGAAGCCGAAGGAGCCGCAACCGGTGACGGCCGCGCCGGCGTCGGAGATGATTGCACAGGTTGAATCTCCGCCGGCTGCCGAAATGGACGCCGCGGCCGCAGACGCCGATCGCGAGGTTCGTCACGAGGCCACTCAGGCGCCGGTCGAAGGAGCACTTCAGCCGCAGGCCGATATGGTGACGATGAGCGCCGCCGAGAGCGCGCCAAGCGTTGCGGCAGAGCCATCCGGCGAAACCGCGCCACCGCCGCCGGCTACGGAACCGGAGATGATCGAGGTCTGGCGGCCTGGCCGCGCAGCACGGCCTGAAGGAAGGCGCCGGCCGCGCTTTAAGCATCGCGATCCCGGCAACGCCGCGATACAGGGCACGCCAAAAACGACGGATGATACTGCCGCACTGGCGCCGGCCGCCGCAGCGGACGGTTCGCCGCCGACCGCAGAGCAGCCGCAAGTCGCGCCGGACCAGAGACAGCAACGCCAGCCGCGCCATCGCCGCCACCAGCGGCCCGATCAACGCTTCGACCGGCCGCAGCGCGAACGCCAGCCGCGCGAGCGCGACCGGCCATCAGGCAAGCCGCACTTCGAGCGGCGCGAGCGCGAAAAAGCGCCAGACCCGAATTCGCCTTTTGCCAAGCTTGCAGCGTTGAAGGCTCAGCTCGAGGCCGATGCTAAGGAACGCCGCTGAATGACTGAGGTATCCGATCGCCAACGCATCGACCGCTGGCTTTGGCACGCACGCATCGTGCGCACCCGCGATGACGCCGCAGCGCTGGCCGATGCCGGCTATGTGCGGGTCAACGGCGCCAAGATCGATGCGCCGGGCCGTTTCGTTCGCACCGGTGATGTGATTACCGTGGCGCTGGACCGCAGGGTGCGCGTTCTCAAGGTGCGAGGGGTTGTCGAGCGGCGGGGTCCCCCCAGCACCGGTCTGTCGCTATATGAGGAACTAAGCTGAGTTCCGGCCGATCAGGGAAGATTGACAAGCAGCGGCGGGCCGAGCCTTGCGTGCTTATGACCCATGCGATAGGAGCAAGGCTCGCAGAAAGCCGCTTTAGAGTGTGCAAATGACTTATATCGTCAACGACAATTGCATCAAATGTAAATACACGGACTGTGTGGAAGTCTGCCCAGTGGATTGCTTCTACGAGGGCGAAAATATGCTCGTCATCCACCCCGACGAGTGCATCGATTGCGGGGTCTGCGAGCCGGAATGTCCGGTCGAGGCGATCAAGCCCGATACCGAGCCTGGCGTCGAAAAGTGGCTGAAAGTCAACGCCGACTTCGCCAAGACTTGGCCGAATATCACCACGAAGAAGGAAGCGCCAACCGACGCCAAGGAGTGGGAAGGCGTAGCCAATAAATTCGAAGAACACTTTTCGCCGAATCCGGGCGACGGCGACTAGAGCCAACCTGCGGTTGTCGCGTTAACCAGTGTTAAACAATTCGGATTGCGACGCTTTCGCGTCGCCATAAGGCTTTGATTTTGGCCGAAAATGTGCTATATAGGCTGCACATAATGAAAAACGCCCCCGATATGCGGCTCCCTTCGTCTTGGGGGCTTATTTTTTCGGGGTTTTCGAGGAACCGTCAAAAAGAGGCGTGAGATCCACGCGAGAGCAGTGGCAGCTAGAACTCGTCATCGACCGAAGAAAAGTGCGGCCGGCATGAGCCGGAAGGCCAACAAAACCTCCTCCCGCGCGAGCGGCAGGACCACACAGGCTACGCGGCGAATGCCCCCAAGCAGGGCTCGCGTGGCAAAGCCCCCTCATCGGCCGAAGCCGGAGGCGGAAGGAGCAACTTTGGGAATGAACGCGAAGAAGACGACACAACGACAAGGCTTCAAGACCAACGAGTTCATCGTTTATCCGGCGCACGGCGTCGGCCAGATTCTCGCTATCGAGGAGCAGGAGGTCGCTGGCGCGCGGCTTGAGCTCTTCGTCATCAATTTCGTCAAGGACAAGATGACGCTCCGGGTGCCGACGTCGAAGGTTGCCTCGGTCGGCATGCGCAAGCTTGCCGAGACGCCAATGGTCAAGCGCGCGCTCGAGACGCTCAAGGGCCGCGCTCGCATCAAGCGCACCATGTGGTCGCGCCGCGCGCAGGAATACGAGGCCAAGATCAATTCCGGCGACATCGTCGCTATCGCCGAGGTTGTGCGCGATCTTTACCGGTCCGAGACGCAGCCGGAACAGTCGTATTCCGAGCGGCAGCTTTATGAAGCCGCGCTTGATCGGCTGTCGCGCGAAGTCTCCGCGGTGCAGCGCATCACCGAAACCGAGGCGATCAAGGAAATCGAAGCGGCGCTTGCCAAGGGTCCGCGTCGCGGTCCCAAGCCCGAGGCGGAAGATGAATCCGTCGTCGAGGAAGAGGCGGCATAACTTCAAAGTTCCGGTTCAACGAATATTGGGCTCGGCGGGGAACGCCGGGCCCTTTTTGCTATTTCTCGCGCCGCCGCGCTTCCTTCAGCGGCGCTTGGCTGTAAGCCGCTGCACTGCCGGCAAAATTCCCTTGGTTAGCCATAAATTAAGCTTCATTTGAAAGGACATAGAAAGTGGTGATGGGTGTTGGGGAGAGCGCCGGGCATGCGGCGGAAGCAAGCTTTGTGGGGCGATCGGGCCGTTTCAATTGTTATCGCCGGGCTGGTCGGCTACGTCTTGGGCGGTTGGAATCCGTCGGTTCCGCGCCCGAGCGAGCTTTCAGCGGCACAGATGGTTGCGCTGCGCTTTCCGCAGGTTTTAGGCGATACGGCCACTGTGCCGTCCATCACCCCGGCCGTGTATACGACCGGCACGGCAACAGCCGACGCGCAGTGGACGCTGCTGACTCCCGCGCCGATGGTGCCGCAAACTCCGCCGGCGCAACCGTCCATCACGCAAGCGTCGGTCACGGAATCGGCAGTTCCACAAGCGACGGCTCCGGATAGTCCCGAGGCGCCGGTGTGGGTCGCGGCTGTCGAGCAGGCTGCGCCGCCGCGTGTCGCTACGTCCGCAGCGCCGCAACCGACGCCGGTGCGGACGAGTGAAGCAAAGCAAAGTGGCGCCGTTCGCCGTCACGTCGATGACCGGCCTGGTTTCATTCTCAATGACGCGCAGATCGCCAGCATCAAGGCGCGGCTGCATTTGACGCCGGACCAGGAAGAAATGTGGCCAGCCGTCGAAGCCGCATTGCGCAATCTTGCCTATACGCGGGCGCGCGAAGCGCGCCGGCATGGCGCCGGCGCCGATGCACAACTTGCGTCCGCCGATCCCCGCAGCGCCGATGTCCAGGGGCTGAAATCAGCCGCGATTCCGCTGCTTATGAGCTTCAACACGGAGCAGAAGGACGAAGTGCGAAATCTCGCCCACCTCATGGGGCTCGATCAGCTCGCATCGCAGTTCTAGAGCATGATCCGATACAACTTGGTCGGTCGTCGGTATCCCGTCGCGCGAAACCGGACTTCAAATATCATCGCCTGAAATTACGGCCGTCCGTAGCGCGGTTTCGATGCCGGAGCTTTTACCGGTCGCAGCAGTTCGACGGTGCATTTCACCGCCATCAAGGCCAACACCGAAAAGCAAATCAGATCGCCGTATTCCATCGGATTGGCGACGCGCAAGCTGTAAATCGGATCGTAGAGAAAGAACGCGCCGCAGCCAATCGCCGCCACTGCAAACAAGATTGCCGGTGGGCCGCCAAACAGAATCGCGATCAACGCAATCGGAAACAGGTAAAAAAACACCGGATGGTGCGGGCCCACCCCCGACAGCTTGAAATACAGCAAAATCGCAGTGACCGCGGCAACCACCGCAAGTGTCACCGCGAAGGGAATAGCACCCTTCACCAAACGCATCAGTTCCCCCCAGAAGGCCATTCGGCGCATCGTTGGCCCGGACCTTAGCAAAACGGGGGACAATGGAACAGGCGAAAAGCGGTCGCCGCGTGCCTATTCGACGACGATCTTAACCTCGCTACCGGACTTCAGCTTGGCGCCTGGCTCGATCCCGTTGAGAACGCGAAAACGCTCCACGGCGCGGTCGGGGACCGCCATGCGGCTTGCCAGCTTTTCGACCGTGTCGCCCGGCCCCGCCGTTACTACCATAAGATGCAGCGGCTTTGCTTGCTCGATTTCCGCGAGCGTCATGCGGCGGAAGGTGCCGATCGACTCGCGGTATTCACGGTCGGTTTCCGGCGTGTGGCGCTTGGCGGCGAAGATGAAGCGGTAGACGTCGCTGCCGAAGCGGATGGCATAGAGGCGGAAGTCCCACTGATCGCCCTTGGCGGCCGCTGTGGCGCCCGGGAAGCCGTTAACGACGATGTCGTCCACCGTCGCCGGATCGATGTTCTCGATCCAGCCGGAGGTCAGGTAGGCGGCCAGCGTCTGTTCGGCGGGCACACGCACGACGTCGAGGCGGAGCGCCTGGCCGCCGCCATGCTTGACCCCAAGCACCGCCTGCGCGGTGTTATCGAGCGTAAATCCCTCCGGCGCGGTGAAGGTGAAGCCGAGCTTCGGATGCAGGAACCGTCTGCCGCGCACGAAGCCTTCGCTTGGATCCTCGCCAAACACGATGCCGTTGATGTCGGAGAAATAGGTCGCCCTGGCGTCGGAGAGCTGTTGCGGCGTGTCGGCGGCGGGGGCGCGATACTGGCGGGCATTGGACAGCGCATTGGTGATGCGTTCCGGCGTCGCCGGGTGCGACGACAGGAAATCCGGCGCTGCCGGATTGATGGCGCCGGTCTGCTCCGCCTTGAGCTCGGAATTATGCTCCATTGACGTCAGGAAGCGTACCGCGCCGTAGGGATCGTAGCCGGCACGCGCGGCGATGCCGATGCCGATCGCGTCGGCTTCGAATTCCTGAGACCGTGAAAAGCTCGCCAGCTTGAGTTTCGATTTCGCCAGCGCCAGCGCGCCGACCTCCGGATCGCTCACGACGTCGGCGATGGTGCGGCTTGCGATATCGGCGTTACGCGCTTCCTCTTCGCGCTGCTCGGCGTGGCGCGCGATGACGTGACCCATCTCGTGCGCCAGAACCGACGCCAGCTCGGACTCGTCGTTGGCAAGCGCGATCAGGCCGCGGGTCACGTAAATCTGTCCGGTCGGCAGCGCGAAGGCGTTGATCGATTGCGAGTTGAGCATAGTGACCTTGTAATGCTGGTCGGGCTTTTCCGATGCTGCGACCAGGCGGTCGACGGTCTGTTCCAGGATCGCTTGCAGCTTCGGATCGTTATAGACGCCGCCGTAGGCGGCCAGGATACGCTGGTGCTCGCGCAGCACCGCGGGCGCCATTTCGGCCTCGGCCGGCTTGGCCGGCGTCGGGGTCACGGCGGCTTGCGGTGCGATCGGCGGCGGCGAGCCTGTGCACGCCGCCAGCGCCAGCGCCGCGACACCGACGCACATACGCAGCAAGCGGCAAAGTCCAGTCCCCACGCGTCCCCGTCTCACCGTCACGTCACCATGTCACTTCGCGTCGGCCGTCTCGATCTGTTCAGGATGCTCCGCAGCAATCCCCGGGCTGCCTGCCGCGCCGCGCGCCTCGATCCAGCCGCGGACCCGGACACGCCGGCCCGTGAGCCCCTTTAAATCAACGCCCGCCGCGGCGAAATTGCGCTCATTTCGTTTCTGGACCGTAACAGCAAAACCCTCGGACCAGCGCTGTCCGAAATTCAGGTAGATTGTGGCTCCGCTTTCACGCACGGAAACCACCCGGCCCTCGACCAGCGCAAAACGGCCTCGCTGCGCCAGCACATCCGCAGGGGTTTCAGCGTCGAGCACGTGATAGTACGAATCGCCCCATAGGCCAAGCTTCCCGCGCCGCGCGGCCTTTTCACGCTCGAGCAGATCGGCGGCGCAGGCGTGGCCACCGACCCGGTCGCCGACCCGGGCCAAACCCGACGCGATCAATTCGCCTTGCGCGAATATCTCCTCGCCGTCGCGTACCGCGTAGACATAGCCGAACAGCCGGCCGTAACGGTCGGCCGCAAACTCGGCCTTGCGCAACACGACGGTATCGCCGCCAATGAGCGCGTCGAGCGCAGCCTTGGCCTCGGTGCCGGCCGGTCCTGCGGCGTTCAACATTGGCACTTCGACGGCGGCAAGCCGGACCTCGCGACCGTCGTCGAGAGTGAAACTGCCGCCGTCGATGATGCGGCTTACCGTGCCGCGCGCGACGTCGACGCCGCCGCACGGCGGCACGGACGGCTGCTGCGCGACCGCCGGTGGGCAGCCGCACGCCATGGCAAAGCCGGCTGCAAGAGCCGCCGCGACAATCCCGTCCCGCCAACGCCTCATCGGCACCAAGCCAAGGGCCGGAATGCGGCGGTACTGCGGCGTCGCACGGGTGCCGCAAGCTCGGCCCGGCCAAGCCATTGTGACTGGCAGGAGACCGGAGCCGTTCCCGGCGTTCAGGAAACCGGCACGACGCCGGATTGAGCGCGCATGAAATCGATGAATGCACGCAGCGCACCAGGCATCTGGCGGCGGCTCGGATAGTAAAGGAACGGCCCCGCTGCTTGGCCGCACCAATTCTCCAGAAGTTGGATCAAGCGCCCGTCGGCGACGTGCCGCGAAACGAGCACCTCGGGAAGATAGCCGACGCCAATCCCCTCGAGCACCGCGTTCAGCAAGAGCTGCCAGTCGTTCAAGACAAGCGAGCCGTCAACGGCGACATCGAGCCGCCGGCCGGCGTTCTCGAAATGCCACGACTGGATCAGGCCATCCCAATCCAAGCGCAGCCGTACACAATTATGCGCGTGAAGATCCTCCGGGGTCTCCGGGGGCGGGTGACGCGCCAGATAGGCCGGCGCGGCGACGGGCATGTAGCGCTGATCCTCGAGCAGCCGTACTGCAATCATATCCTTCGCGATGCGTTCACCGACGCGAATGCCTGCGTCGAACCGGCTGCTCACGATGTCGGTGTGCGTGTCGTCGGCGGCGATTTCGAGTTTTATGTCCGGAAATTTTGCCAGGAATCCCGGCAGACGGGGACCGACCAGCAACGATGCAGCGAGCCGGCTCACGTTCAGGCGCAGGGCGCCGCTTGGCTTGTCGCGGAACGCATTGACGTGCTCGATCGCCTTGTCGATGCCGTCCAGGACCGGCTGCGCATCGGCCAACAGGCGTTCACCCGCATCCGTCAGCGCGACGCTGCGGGTGGTGCGGTTGAGCAGGCGCACACCAAGCCGCTCTTCCAGAGAATGAATGGTCTGGCTCAGCGATGGCCGCGAGATGCCCAGTTGAGCCGCCGCCTTGGTGAAATTGCGGTGCTCGGCAACTGCCACGAAAGCGCTCAGCTCGGCAAATTGAGTGCCTCGCATTCCGGTGTCCCTGCAAATCCGGCAACCGGTCCTACATAATCAGTGGTGATCCGCCGCGCCATATCCATTCCGGACAAACGGCCGCCCTGTCGACAGGTCGTGGGCAACGCCACCGCGTTGCCCACGACAAACGACGCCGATGAACGCACGTATCTGCCGGCTTAAGGCACCTGGCCGTGTTCAGCCATGCAAGTCCCGTACTGTGCGAACTGAGCAGTCTGCCAGGCGGAGTTGCTCAATTTTGAGGCCAGGGCGCTGCACTCCTGCAACGCTGCGTCTCGCGAGGGGCCGGAGATGCCGGCGTCGTCGGGCGCATACATGAACATCCGCGGCGAGGATTGCTGCACCTGAGAATGCGCCGTCCGATGATGATGCGTTGCGGCGAACGCCGGTGTTGCAAGCAGCGTCGCCAAAGCGATCGCGGTAAAAATCTTTCTCATGTCGGATCTCCCTTTGGCCCCGGGTTTGGGGCTCAAGCGGGCCGCAGCTTGCTGCTGCGGCTCTGTTCATGAGGTGCGGGCGTCAATGCCGTTCGAGTAGAATCTCGGCGGCAAAAGCACTGTTCAGGCGCAGCGAATAATCAACGTCGCCCGAATCTTCGGTCTTGCGTTTCGGGTGCGGCTTTCTGGAGTGTTCTGTAGCGATGGTTCAAGGGGATGTCGGCCATGCTACGTGGCCGAGACGCGGTGCAATTTCTTGCTCCGTCGTTGATACGCAGTGAAAGTTTCTCCTGCGCACGTTGGCCTGTTCTGCCGATTATTTCGCCTTGATGAACAATGCATTCCGGAATTCTCCAATTAAAGGCAGCCCGGATCGAACACATCTCTCTGGCAACGGGCGACGATGAAACCGCCCTTTTGTTTCGCTGACGAGGGACCAATCATGATCGACAAATCGAAGCTCGCGCTGTCGCATCTGCTTGATATGGCGCGGCGCTTTTACGACGGCCGGATGGAGAGGGCTCAGATGCGTTTTGCGCCGACGCAGTGCCCCGATGCTCGGCCGCCGTTCAGGCGCTGGTGACGACCGCGCTCCGCATCATTCGTCAGGAAACACGAAAGAGCAAAGGTTGCGTCATGAAAGAATCATTGCTCTGTCTTCTTCAGTTCGCGCTCCGCGCCGCGATCATTGCGGCCAAGAACCGAAGCGGGAGCCTTCAGCTCTTTATTCAGTTGTTCGAAGCGATAGGGCCCCGGCAGTGGCTTGCGGCGCTGGCAGCACCGATTATTGCGCGCACCCGCGCAATCGCGTTTCCGGCTCGACCGACCGCAACGGCCGCTCAGTGTGTCGGCGGTAACGCCGGCGCCCGCGATTTCGGGCAGGTCGAAGAGGCGCTCAACTACGACGTCTCCGACGAGGCACTGGAGACGGCATCGGGCATGTGCTTGAGGATTCCAACTCTCGCGAATACCTACTGCTTCACATGCCCCACGGGCGGCGACACATGATGGTGTCGCGCACAGACGCCGCGCCAAGACCTTCGGGCCATCAATGGCGGTAACGACCGCGAGGGAGTTGCAGGGAAAAGTCGTGGTTATCGCGGGCGGCACCGCGGCGTGGAGCAGCCGCACGCTGCTGCGAAGACGGCTGCCTGAGCCTCCCGCAAGAACCGTCCTCAGGAACCGTGCCGCCAACGTCTCATCGATCCAAAGCCAGGGCCGTAAAACCGTGGTACTGCGGTGTCGCAGGCGCGACGGCGGTAGTACTTGTGCTATATCGGCGCTCGTCTCACCAAGCGCGTCGTCATGTGGTCCCGTAGCTCAGCCGGATAGAGCAGCGGTTTCCTAAACCGAAGGTCGGAAGTTCGAGTCTTCCCGGGACCGCCATCGCTTGCGGAGGGCACCCCAACCTGTCCGGGGTCTCTTCGATCGGGCGCAGGCGAGATTGTGCGGAAGTTGCCGGGGGACTTCTTAAAGGGAAATTCGCAGGCTAAAGTCCTCGGGATCTGCCCCGCAACCAGCAACGCGTATCCCCGAAATGGCCACTCAGAAACTGGACGAAGCCGCGCTTCTGCAAGCCGCGGTTCAACGCAATGAATTCCTCAATCTGCACGAGGTGGTCGCCAAGGCGCGGCAGAATCTCGATCAGAATGCCTGGGATTACATCGTCGGCGGCGTCGAGACCGAGACGACGCTGCGGCGCAACCGCATGGCGCTCGATACCCTCGCGTTCCGGCCGCGCGTGCTGCGCGACGTCAGCAAGGTCGATGTCTCGACCGAAATATTGGGTCGCAAGCTGCGGCTGCCGGTGGTGCTCTGCCCGGTCGGCTCGCTGGAAAGCTTCCATCCCGAGGGCGCCGCGCCGGTGGTCAAGGCGGCCGGCGAATTCGGCATCGCCCACATGCTCAGTTCGGTCTGCGATCCCGGCCTCGAAGGTGTCGCCGAGGCGGCGCCCGATGCGCTGCGCATGTTCCAGCTCTATGTGCGCGGCGACGCGGCCTGGGTCGACGATCATGTCGCGCGCGCCATCGCCAGCAAGTACAGCCTGTTCTGCCTGACCGTCGACACTGCCCATTACAGCCGCCGCGAGCGCGACATCGCCAAGCGCCATATCACCGGCGGCCGCCGCCGCGCCTCGGGACGCGAATTCCAGGCGGCGCTCGACTGGAAGACGGTCGATCGCATCAAGAGCAAATACAAGATTCCGCTCGCCATCAAAGGCATCGCCACTGCGGAGGACGCCAAGCTCTGCCTCGATCACGGCGTCGACTTCGTTTACGTCTCCAATCACGGCGGACGACAGCTCGATCACGGCCGCGGCTCGACCGATGTGCTGCCCGAAGTCGTCGAGGCGGTCGCCGGCCGCGCCAAGATCATCATCGACGGCGGCTTCTATCGCGGCAGCGATATCGTCAAGGCGATTGCGCTTGGAGCGAGCCTCGTCGGCCTCGGCCGCATGCAATGCTACGGGCTGGCCGCAGGCGGGCAGGCGGGCATCGTGCGCATGCTGGAAATCCTGGAGGACGAGGTCATCCGTTCGATGGGGCTTCTCGGCGCCACAAGCTTCGGCAAGCTCGACGCGTCCGCGCTGCATGCGGCGGCGCCGGTCACTCAGCCGAATGTGTTCAGCGCGTTCCCGCATCTGGAGATCGCGCCGTACCGCTATTGAGACGCCAAAGGCCGGACCGCACATGCCCGACACGTCCGTGCGCTATGCGGTCGCGAACCGGATAGCGCGCATCGTTCTCGAACGCCCGCCGGTCAATGCGCTCAGTCTGGATATGATCCGCGCCGTGGTCGCCGCGCTCAAGCGCGCTGCGGCCGACGACGCGGCGCGGGCGGTGGTACTCGAAAGCGCCGTGCCGCGGCATTTCTGCGCCGGTCTCGATCTTGCGATGCTGCTCGGAAAATCGCGCGAGCAGGTTCGCGAGTTCCTGCAAATGCTCTATGTCGAACTGCATGAGAGTCAGTGCAATCTCGGCAAGCCATCGATCGCGGCGGTCGGCGGTAGCGCGCGGGGCGGCGGCATGACGCTGGCAATTTCCTGCGACGTCATCGTCGCCGGACAAAGCGCGACATTCGGCTATCCGGAAATCAATATCGGAGTGCTGCCGGCCATTCATTTTGCGCATCTGCCGCGGATCGCCGGGCGTCACCGCGCGTTCGAGCTTCTGTTCAGTGGACGTATCTTTGATGCGCAGGAGGCCTTCGATCTCGGGCTTGCCGGCAAGGTCGTTGCGGACATTGAGCTCGACGCGGCGGTAACGGCATTAGCGGCGGACTTCGCCGCGAAATCGCCGGCAGTCGTGCGTATCGCCCGCGCCGCCTTTATGCGGCAGAACGACTATCGCCGCGGCATCGCCGATGCGGTCGAGGACTTCTGCAACGTGGTGACGACGGACGCCGCGCAGGAGGGTATCCGCGCCTTTCTGGAGAAGCGCGCGCCGCGATGGTGACTTTGCCCGCTCCAATCTCGGCTCTCGTGCCTGGTTCGATGATTGCAGGCCCTAGCGCGGCGGCCCGGCTGGTTCGAGGCCGGCGTTCCGCCATGCCTGTCCCGCGGCGGGATCGACGAGCCGCTTGATGAAGGCGGCAGCGGGCTCCGGCGCCGGGCTGCCCTTCGTGATCGCAGCACTGAATACGATGTAGTTTTGCAGTTCGGCGGGCAACGGACCGGCCAGTGCCGCGCCCTTGACCGGCACGATCTCGCTGATATTGAAAATGCCGATCTCGACTGTGCCGTCGGCGACCATGGCGACCCCGCCGCCGATAGCCGACTTGACGCTCAGTTTCGGACGTACGGTTTCGGTCAGGCCCAGCCTTTCGATCATGCGCGCTATCGCCAGGCCCGCGGAGCCGCCGCCGGTCTCGGCCGGATCGGGATAAACTATCGAATGCGCGTTGCGCAGTGTTCGGCGGAAGGCGTCGACATCCGAAATGTCCGGTTTTGCTGCGCCGGCGCGTACCACGACGCCGATGCCGACCCGCGCGACATCGACCGCGCTGTCCGTTCTCAGCATGCCGGTCCCGGTGAGCATCGTCACTACCGGCGAAGGCAAAATAACCACGTCCGCCTTATCGCCCGACCCCAAGTGCGCCTGGATGACGGCCGGCTGGGCTACGACGAATGACAAATGATGGCCAGTCTGGCTGGCAAAATCCGCCGCGATCGCCTTGGCCGCTCCGGCCGGAGCGCCTGACGAATAGACCCGGATTTCGGCCGCGTCGGCAAAGCTGGCGACTACGGCGAATACGAACGCCATAAGCGCGAGACGACTTGCGGCTGCCGTCATCTGTCCCCCAACGAACATCGCGATGATCGCATGCCAGCGCGCGCAATGGTACGACCGGTGCGTGCGGCATGATAGTCATGCATTGCATCCCGAAGTGCCGTGTTATTATCCATTCCCTGTTCAATCGGCGAGAGTTTCCATGAATTTGCAATTGAGTATCGGCATCACCAATAATCCGCGCACCTGGCCGATCCTCGACGGCACGGTGAAGCCGGAAGGCATCGACCTTATCCCGACCGTGCTGCATCCGTCCGAACTGTTCTGGCGGCAATTGCATTTTTCCGAATTCGCCGTTTCGGAAATGTCCTGTTCGTCGTTCATGATCGTGACGGGGCAGGGCGACCCGCGCTTCCTCGGCCTGCCGATCTTCACGACGCGGCGGTTTTTTCACACCACGATTTTGGTCAACCGCAAGTCCGGCATCGAAAAACCCGCCGACCTGAAGGGCAAGCGCGTCGGCGTGCCGGAATATCAGCAGACGGCGGCGCTATGGACCCGCGGCGTGCTGGAGCACGAATTCGGCGTGAGCCCGAAAGACATGGAATTCTGGATGGAGCGCACGCCGGAAAAAAGTCACGGCGGCGCCACCGGCTTCAAGCCGCCGCCCGGCGTCGTGGTCCATCAGGTGCCCGCCGACAAGAGCCTCGGCGCGATGATGCTGGCCGGCGAACTCGACGCCACGGTGCATTATCTTGCCGGCCGCAATCTGGTGGACCGCAGCCGGGCCGATCTCGCCAGCCATCCCGATTTCAAATTCCTGTTCCCCGACCCTGTCGCCGAGGGCATCCGCTTCTACCGCAAGACCGGATTATTCCCGATCAATCACCAGGCGGTGGTGCGGCGCGACGTCTACGAGAAAGAGCCGTGGGTGGCGCAGAACCTGCTCAAGGCGTTCAACAAGGCAAACGAAATTGCCAATGCGCAGCGTCTCGAACACGTCGAGTATCACATCGCCACGGGTCTGCTCTCCGGCGATGCCAAAACCGTTCTCTTGCACCATGGCGTCAAAGCCAATCGCAAGGTGATCGAGACCATCGCGCAATATTCGCTGGAACAGGGCCTGACCTCGCGGTTGATCAAGGTCGATGAGCTTTACGCGCCGAGTGTGCTGGAGTCGTAACGCGTGCCACCTGTTATCATCCGCCAACGGGTCCGGCCCGATGACAGGCTCCGGCGGATGATCCAGTAATCGCCGACATAGACCGTGAATACTGGATGTCCCGCCTTCGCGGGGCATGACACCCCGTCACTCAGCAGCTTGAGCCTTCGTTCTGCCGTCAACGGCGGCGCCTGAGGCGACGAGCGTCTCGATCTCGCGTTCCGACAGCCCGGCTTCGCGCAATACTTCAACGCTGTGCTCGCCGAGTCGCGGCTGCAACCGCTCCGAACTCGTCGGGCCGTCGCTGAAACGCACCGGCAGATCGGTGTAGAGGATCTCGCCTTCGGTCTGATGCGTCGCGCGCTTAAAAAAGCCGCTGGCCGCAAGCTGCGGATCGGTCATGACGTCATCGAGGCTCGACATCCGCGCCGCCGGAATTTCGAGCTCGCGCAAGAGAACCAACCATTCGTCCGTCGTCTTGTCGGCAATGCAGGCGCCGGCCAGTTCGTAAAGCGCGACGATGTTGCGGGCACGTGCGGCGATGCTGTCGAAACGCGGGTCGCTGTGCATTTCTGGCTTGCCGACCATCGGCCAGAATTTCCGCCAATGCTCTTGTGTGTAAGCCATCATGCACAGGTAGCCGTCCCTGGTCTTGTACGGACGGCGCCACGAGGCCAGCACGCGCGTATAGCCCAGCGAACCCATCGGCGGTACGAAGTTGTGCCCGAACAGATGTTCACCGAGGACGAACGACACCATCTGCTCGAACATCGGGATTTCGACAAACTGGCCGCGCCCCGTGCGCTCGCGCGCGAACAAGGCCGCCGACACCGCGCCGGCGATGGCCAGCGCGCAGGTCTTGTCGGCAATGATCATCGGTGCGTAGCGCGGCTCGCCGGCAATCTCCGACATCAAGGCGGCGATGCCGGACTGGCCCTGGATCACGTCGTCGTACGCCGGTTGACCGCTGTAGGGGCCGCCATCGCGATAGCCGTGCAGCGCCGCATAGACGATGCGGGGATTTTTTGCGCACACCGTCTTGTGGCTGAAACCCAGCTTGCCGACGGCTTGTGGGCGCATCGAATGGACGAACACATCGGCGCCGGCGATCAGCCGCCACAGCGCATCCTTCGCGCTGTCCTTTTTGAGATCGAGCACCAGCGAGCGCTTGGCGCGGTTGAGCCCCATGAACAGCGCCGCCATGTTCGGCGAGCGCGCCGGCCCGGTATGGCGTGGCGCATCGCCGTCCGGGCTCTCGATCTTGATGACGTCGGCGCCCATGTCGCCAAGCATCTGCGTCGCCAACGGACCGGCGACGACGGAGGTGAGATCGAGAATGCGGATGCCCGCGAGAGGTCCGGCCATTTGACTTTCATCCCAACCTTGCAAAGATCGCGCCCGCAATACCGCGCAGAGACCACGTGCAATGCAACATATCGATGCGTTCTGTCATTTTTTCCCGCAAGGCATTTTCAAGAAGTTGTCCGATACGACCGGCGGCACCAGAGACATCGGCAAGCGCATCCAGGGCGTCCGTGCGATCTACGATCTGGATGCGCGATTTCACATCATGGACGGCTTTGAGAATTATTCGCAAGTGCTATCGCTCGGCCTGCCGCCCATCGAAGGCATGGTCGGGCCCGACCAGGCGCCGGAATTTGCCAGAATCGCCAATGACGGGCTTGCCGAGCTTTGCACCAAATATCCCGACCGGTTTTGCGGTTATGTCGGCGGCCTGCCGATGAGCGCGCCGGACGAGGCCGCCAAGGAGGCCGAGCGCATCCTCGTTCATGGCAATGCCAATGGCTTGCAGCTCCACACCAACGTCAACGGCCTGTGCCTCGACGAGCCGCGGTTCTTTCCGATCTTCGAAATCGCGGCGAAGGCCAACAAGCCGATTTGCCTGCATCCAGCGCGCACCGCCGCGTTTCCGGATTTCGCAGCGGAGAAGAAATCGCGCTACGAGATCTGGACTATCTTCGGCTGGCCCTACGAGACCAGCGCCACCATGGCGCGCCTGATCTTCTCCGGCGTCATGACGCGGCTTCCCGGCCTGAAAGTGCTGGCGCATCACCTCGGCGCCATGATTCCGTTCTTCGACCTACGCATCGAAACCGGCTGGGCGACGCTCGGCAGCCGTACTTCCGACGAGGACTACAGCGGCGTGCTCAAAAGCCTCGGCAAGCCGTTGCTTGACTGCTTTAAGGACTTTTACGGCGACACCGCGCTGTGCGGCGGGCACATCGGCTTGGTGTGCGGCCTCGATTTCTACGGCCCCGATCACGTGCTGTTCGCTTCCGATGCACCGTTCGGTCCCGAGGAAGGCCGCGCCTATATCCGCGACTGCATGGCGGCGGTGGCGCTGCTCGACACGCCGGCGGCGGTGAAGGAGAAGATCTTCTTCCGGAACGCCCAGAAGCTGTTTGGCGTGAAATGAATGACTTCGTGTCCTCATCCGCGAAAACGGATGATCCAGTAATCGGCGGCGTTGAAGACTTGTTCCGCGGTTCCGGCGATTACTGGATGCCCGCCTTCGCGGGCATGACAATCAAGCGAATGCCGGCATCACCTCGCGCGCGAACAGACGCATGGATTTTTGCGCCTCAGCGAGATCGAGCGTGCCGAAATTGATTTGCAGCGAAGCGTGCTCGAATTTGCCGACGGTGTTTTCAAGCCGGCGAATGATCGTCTTGATCTCGTCGGGCGTGCCGACCCAGGCCCCGCCGGTCTCGATTTGAGAGTCCAGCGTCGAATTTTTCATCCGCGCAATCGATTCGTCGTAGCCGCGATAGTCCTTGGACTTTGCGTTTGTCGTCCACTCGCCGGCGGATTCGAACAGCGCGACAAAATAATCCTCGAACTGCGGCCGCGGAATTTCGCGCGCAAGCTTCTTGTCCTCGTGACAGAACATGTGAAAGGCGATCATCACTTCGCCGTCGCCGGGATGCCCGGCCTCGCGCCAGGCCTTGCGGTAGACCGGGATCAGGTCCTTGAGCGGACCGACCGGGATCGACATCAGCGCGTGCCCCTCCCGGCCGGCGAATTCGAACGAATCCGCTGTCCGCGTCGAGGCGATGTAAAATTTCGGCCGCGGCTTCTGCGTCGGCCGCGGCAGCGAGGTGACGTTGTCGAAAGAATGAAACCGGCCGTGGTGGCTGACGTTCTCCTTGGTCAGCAGCAACTCGATCTGCTCCAGCCCTTCGCGGAAGCGCGCCACGGATTCGTCGGGCGAAATGCGAAAGCGCCGGAACTCGTGCGGCAGGAAGGCGCGGGCGAAGCCGATGTCGAAGCGGCCGCCGGAAATGGCGTCGAGCATCGCGATCTCGCCGGCGAGTTTCAGCGGATTGTTGAAAGCCGGCACCACCGCGCCGGTGATCAGCCGCATGGTTCTGGTGCGCGCCGCCACCGCGGCGAGAAACAGGATCGGATTAGGGCTATAGCCGCCATAGCGCTCGAAATAATGCTCGACCGACCGGGCGTGGCTATAGCCTAGCGTCTCGGCCTCTTCGGCAACGGTGAGACATTCCGCGAAATATTCCGCCGCGCTTTTGTCCTTGGGCTGGAAATTGGGAAAGAACTGTACGCCGAATTTCATGCACCTTGGCTCCCGGCAGTGTCGTGAGAGCGCGGCTTGCGCCCGATATAGCGTGTCAACTCAGCAAGGTTCTGGCGTAGAATCGCGGCATCGACCACGTGCGGATCGAAATCCGGCGCGTCGAACGCGAGCATGTCCTCGTGATTGATGCTGTTCGGATCGGCGATGCTGCGCAGATAGGTTTCGTAGCCGACCGGGCCGCCGATATCGGCGGGCGGGCAGCGGTTCTCGGCACGCACGAGATTCGGATAGCGCACGTCGGGCGCCGCATCCGTTCGCGCCTCCAGCCGGACCGTATGTTCCCAGTCCTCGCCGAGCACATAGTCGTATTGAAAGGTTTCGCCGCGCGAGAGAATGTCCGCCAGCGTGGCATGCTCCGCGGGGATGGGGCTCACGTCGGCGTCGCGGTCCGGCTGTCCCCACACCCTGTCGCCGATGCGAAACTCGAACGGATGACCGTTCTGCCAGCCGATGGCGATCTGCAGCACGAAGTGCAGGTCGTCGAGGCGAATGTCGGCGGGCACCTCGACGACGCGCAGGACACGCGGCGTCACGTCGTCGATCTCAACGCTCAACCGTGCAATCCTGCTCATGGCTGTCGGCAGCGAGCCGTTATTCCGCCGCCTGCTGGAACGTCAGCATCTCGTCGCGCGGCGCGAGATCGACGATCCTGCCGTCCTTGACCACGCAAGCGAGGTTCTTGGCATCCTGCAGGATCGCGATGTCGGCGATCGGGTCTTTGTCCCACACGGTGACGTCGGCGAGCTGCCCGACGGCGATCTGCCCGACCTGGCCGTCGAGGCCGACAGTCATGGCATTGTCGCGGGTCGCCGCGACGATCGCTTCCATGGGCGTATAGCCGCCGTGCTTGACGAAGATCTCAAGCTCCTTGGCGTGCAGCTCGCCGTGCCGGGTGAACGAGTTGTTGCCGGTGTCGGTGCCGACCAGCAGGCGAATGCCGAGCTTGCGCGCCTTGTGCATCAATTCGCCGAGCAGGTCGTAGTGTCGCTGCATGCGGCCGAAATCGAGCTGCACCTGTTCGGCGCCGACTTTCTGCTGCTTGCCGAGCTCGACCACGACGGCAAGGAAGGTCGCCGTCGGCAGGATCGGCATGCCGGCCTTGGCGACGGCGTCGAGATCGCGGTCGGTGGCGAGATCGGCGTGCACGATCCAGTCGACGCCGGCTTCCGCCGCGGCGCGAGTCGAGCCAGCGCCGCGCGAATGGATCGCAACTTTCAGGTTGCGGCGGTGCGCTTCGCCGACCACGGCGGAGATTTCATCCTTCGCCAGCATCTGCGACTCGCCGGAGCGGCTGTCCGCCATCTTGATGAAATTGACGCCGTGCTTGCCTTGGCGGCGGACCTCAGTGACCATTTCGTCGGCGGTGTTGCAGAGCTTGCCGATGGAATGATCCGGCGTGCCTTCCCACGACGGCTCGTCGTCCTCGATGCAGCCATAGGTGACGATCATGCGGCCGGCGACGAACATGCGCGGTCCTTCCATCAGGCCGAGCCGGATGGCGTCACGCACGCCGACGTCGGTGAACCAGGTGCCGCCCGGCACGGAAATGCTGGTGACGCCGGAGCGCAGCACTTTCTGCGCGCTGCGGGCGGATTTCAGCGTCGAGAATTCCGGCCGCGTCGTGCCCTTGCCTTTGCCCTCGCCCTTGATCAGTGGGTAGCCGTAGGACATGTGGCAATGCGCGTCGATCAGGCCGGGCATGATCCATTTGCCGGCGGCATCGACGACGTCGACGGTCTTGCGGTCCTCAAGATGGACGTCGCCCGGCAGCGCGCCGACGCTTTTGATGCGGTTGCCCTCGATCACGATGGCTTCGCTGCGCGCCGACGGCTTGCCGGAGCCGTCGATCAGCGTGCCGTTGCGGATGACCAGGGTCTTTTTGGCGGCGCTCATGGGCTCTCCGGCGGATGGATTTGTTGTGACGGACTATACAGCGGCGCGCGACGGAACGGTATAACCACCCGCGCATGAGAACCCCCTGAAAAGGAAGGGCCGAACCCAGCAGAACTCAGTGCGCGGGACCCGCTTTGTCGGCCAAACGCAGCGGCAGGGTGAACTCTTTGACCTCTTCGATAAAGCGTTCGACCACCGGACTTAAGGTTCGATTTTTCAGCGTGACCGCGACCACCGGCCACGGGCGAGGCGGCAGCTTTACGGGCAATGCGTGAAGCGAAAAACGTTCTGCGTAAACGCGAAGCACGGATTTTGGGAACGTCGTGATGTAAGGACCGAGGCTGACTAGATTTGCACGCAGATGCGTGGAAAGGGTGGTTGTCATTATTTTCGGCGGCTGCAAGCCGCGTGCTGCGAATGCTTCGGCGATCCGGACGTAATTCCAAGTATCGGAACGGGTCAGTATCCAAGGCTCTTCGGCAAGCTCCGAAATGTCAATTTTTCGTCGGCCAACCCAACGGCTTTTTGCGCCCGCCACTGCAACCAGTTCGTCATTGAAAAGAAGCTCGACGTTCAAATCGTCCCGCTTTTCAATGTCGGGTTTGGCAAAACGGTATATCGCGACATCAATAGTGCGTTCCTGCAAAGCTCTCGACTCCGCTGTGAGCGATCCGAGATGCTCGACGTGCAGCACAACGCGTGGATAGGTTTGCGAGAAACGGTGAATCACCGCCGGAAGGATGGCGGCTGCAATTGACTCCTGACATTCGATGCGGACCTCGCCGGCGCCGGGATCGGCCAGGAACTCAATATCCCTGACGCCCTGTCTCAGCTCGTCGAATGCGGTGCTGCTGCGCGCGAGCAAGACGCGTCCATACATGGTCGGTTCGCGCACCGCGCTCCAGCAAGCGGACGCCGAGCGTATGCTCAAGCTCTGCGACGACCTTCGAGACGGCCGGTTGCGTGATGCGGAGTGCCCGGGCCGCCTTCGCCATGCTGCCATGGTGTGCGGCCAAAGAGAAAATATGCAGGTCGCGCAATCGCAGCCTGCGCCCGATTTGGCTGTCCCACTGGGTTACTGCGCGAGCCATCACTAACTAACCGGTAATAGGCATAATCCGAAAAAGGCTATTCTCGTTTTAGCTATCCGTCGCCAAGCTTTCAATTGGTTGCGGGCAAAGGCCGGCCGCCGGCACTCTCCGAGGCGAACGCCATGATATTTGCACGCCGCCGACTGCTGAGCCTCGCCGGCGCCTTCGCCGCGCTGCCGTATCTTGAGCCAGTTGCCTGGGCGGTGGATTACCCATCGCGATCAGTTCGCGTGATCGTCGGGTTTCCAGCCGGCGGCACGGCCGACATAGCCGCGCGTCTGATGGGCGCATGGCTATCAGGGCATCTCGGTCAGCAGTTCGTCGTCGAGACCCGGCCGGGAGCAGCGACCAACATCGCTACTGAGGAGGTCGCACGTGCCGCGCCTGACGGCTACACGCTTCTCTTGGTGACACAATCCAACGCAATCAATGCGTCGCTTTATGACCACCTGAATTTCAATTTCGTGAGCGACATTGCCCCAGTCGGAAGCATTTTCCGCGTTCCGGGAGTTATGGTCGTGCATCCGTCCGTTCCGGCAAAAACTATTCCCGAGTTCATCGACTACGCGAGGGCAATTCCCGGCAAGATCAACATGGGATCTGGCGGCAACGGCAGCGCGCAACACCTTTACGGCGAACTTTTCATGTTGCTGACGGGGATCAACATGACGCACGTTCCCTATCGCGATCAGCCGCTAACGGATCTAATTGCGGGCCAATTGCAGGTCATATTCAATCCGCTGCCGTCGACCATGGAGTTCATCAAAACCAATAAACTGCGCGCGCTGGCAGTAACGACGCGTCAGCGTTCGGCAGCGCTTCCCGATATCCCGGCTCTGGCCGAATTTGTGCCGGACTACGAAGCGAGCGGCTGGTTCGGCCTCGGCGCGCCCGCGAAAGTACCGATGCCGATCATCGATGTGCTGAGCGGGCAGGTGCAAACGGCGCTGGCCGATTCCGCGATGCAGGCTCGCCTTGGCGAACTCGGCGCCGAACCGATTTCCATGACACCGGCGGAGTTCAGCAAATTTATTGCCGGCGAGGCCGACAAGTGGGGCAAGGTCGTGCGGGCCGCTCATATTGAGGTGGATTAAGTCGTTCGGCGCGGTCCTAATAAAGCCCCGTCAATCCATACGCCGTGATGATATCGCCAACCTGATCGCTGCGGGCGGTATGGGCATGCACCACCGCGCCGATGTCGCGGGTCAGCTCCGCGGGCGTCCGCTCCGACCTGGGCTTCAGCTGAGCGCTGAGATAGGCGCCTTCCTCGCGGTTGACGTCGACTAGGGCTTTGCCGAACGGCAGCTGCATGCGTTCGTAGCGCCGCAATGCAGCGTTAAGGTCATCGCCGGCATCGCGGATGCTGTCGGCCAGGCAGGCGGCGTCCAGCGCCGCCTTGGTGGTGCCGGCGCCGGCGTGGGGACGCGCGACGAAGGCTGCGTCACCGGCCAGCGCCACGCGGCCGAACACCAGCCGCGGCGAGACCAGATCGTAGATCGGCTGAAAGAACGGTGCGGTCCGCGCGAAAATCTCGGCCATTTGCGGTGCGATTGTCGCGTGGGCCTCGGCCTTGATGCGCTCGATCACATCGCGCCGGATCAGCGGCGGCGGAATGCCGTTGGCGTGGCAGTGGCCGCTCGCGTCGGTGCACATGTCGGTCAGCGCGTCGGGGCCGACCGGCCGGTACCAGACGATATTGTAAGCGCGGCGGCCGACCGCGGTGTCGTTGTCTTTGCCGGGCACGGCGTAGCTGATCAGTTGCTCGCCTTCGGGCAGGCAGAAGGCATAGAGCTCAACCATTTCGCGCCACAGCGCGGGCGGCACATCGGATTCGTCGAGCGTCGCGCGCCAGGCGACATAGCCGGCATAAACCGGCTGAACATCCGGCAGGAATTGGGCCCGCACAGCGGAACGGATGCCGTCGGCGCCGACCAGGAGATCGCCGCGCTCGCTCGATCCGTCTGCGAAGATGGCGGTGACGCCGCTTTCGTCCTGCGCCACGCGTGTCAGTCTTTTGCCGAGACGGTAGCTGCGCGCCGGCAGCGCATCGAGCAATGCGCGGTAGAGCCGGGACCAGCCGCTCAGCGTTCGCGCGGTCGGCTCTTCGATCACGATCCTGCCGTTGCCGTCGAGGCAGACCGCTCGTGGCGGCGTGATGCCCATCGACTCGTCGAAGTCGACGCCGGCGCGCTTGAGGATGGCGATGAGCTGGGGGTGGGTGCCGAGTCCGACGCCGCGGCTCGCCAGTTCCTCGTCATTGCGCTCGAAGACGGCGGCGTCCCAGCCGGCCGTGCGCAACAGGTGCGCCGCGATCAGCCCGCCAAGCGAGCCGCCGATGACGAGCGCGCGGCGCATTATTCCCCTCCCCCTTGTGGGGAGGGGTTAGGGGTGGGGGTCGGGAGGCGAAGTGCAATCGTCGACGCTATCGCGTCACCTCCCGACCCCCCACCCCACCCTCCCCCACAAGGGGGGAGGGAAGCGCGCGCCGCGCCAGCGTTCACGGCAACGCCCAGGACATGCTGTCATGCCCGGGCTTGTAATCCATGTTGGTGGCGGCCGGATTGCGGTTGATCAGCGGCCGGCCATACATCGGATTGGTCTGGCTGCGCGTTTCGTGCTCGACGGTGAACAGCACTTCGCGGGTGTCGAGATCGATCACGTCCTTGAAGCGGTATTGGTAATCGTTGTCCTCTATCGTGATGAGACCGAGATCGAGCAGCTTGCGGTACGGCCGCGAGAAATTGGACAGATAGATCTGCACGTGGTGCCGGTCATACGGCGCTTCCGGCGCGTCGGTTTCGCGGAAATAGAAATATTGCTTCTCGCCAACCTGGACTTTCGCTTCGGGCCCGGCGCCGTTCTTCTTGACCTCGGCGGGTACCTCCATCACCTCGCGGTAGAAGCGGCCGATACGCTCCGCGGTGCCAGGACGAACATCGAAGCGGACATAGGGCATGCCGAGCTGGACGCGGCCGAAGCGCTCGACGTCCGGCGTGTGCACGGTGATGCGGTTGCCCCACGGGCAAACGGTTTCGACGCCGTCGTTGCTCTCGCGGAATTCGAATTTTGTGCCGTCGAGCGCCTTCTTCACCCGCTGAAGCCGGTCGAGCAGCGCCTTGCGATCCGGCATCACCAGTCCGGTCACGCCACGCAGCACGTCTGGCCTGCCCATCGGCAGGTGGAATTGGCTCATGCCGACATTGACCCACATGTTGCCGGCACCGGTGTTGAGATAGGGATCGCGCGTGTAGCCCAGCCCGGTGATGTAAAAGTGCGTCGCTTTGTGCTGGTCGTCGATGCAGACATTGACGTGGCCGATACCGACGATATTGCCGATATCCTGCGCCGCACGGTCGTATTGCTGTTGTGGCATGGGACGGTTTCCTTCCTCCCCGAATATTAGGCGCAGTGGGGCAGGCGCTCAACTGTCCGGTGAGGCTTGGGTGGATTGCGCCGAAGGTTTCAAGTGTGCGTATTCCGGATGACTGAGAGCGATATCGGGGGCCAGGGACGCGCTGTCGATCCCGCGTGTCGCCGCCCTCACGTGGCGGCAGGCACAGGACGATTGAAATCAGACATGGTCGGGGCCACGTGTTAGACTAGGTTTTGTGAGCAGGGAGAGCATCCCATGTCCACCTCCGAGGAATACCGCAAAATCGCCGAGCAGTACGACCAGCTGGCGCGCGAGGCCAAGACCGAGACGGATCGTCTGGCGTTGCTGGGCCTTGCAGAAACCTGGCTTGATACTGCCTCCCGCCAGGACGAAATGTCTCCCGCGCAGATCGCCGAGGCGCAGAGGCTCTTGCAAGAGTGGAGGCCCGAGCCGCAAACGTCTAAGACAAGCTGGTGGCAGTGGGCGCTCGGTGTGTTTCGTTAGTATCGACTGAACCGAGGGGTCCCCGAGCTTGGGCTGCCGCATGAAGCGACGCCAGTTCATTGTGCTTCTTGGCGGTGCGGCTGCAATTGCCGCCACGCCTGCCGCGGCGCAGCACTGGCCGGCGCGATCAGTGCTGGTGGTGAGCCCGTTTGCCCCTGGCACGACCTACGACCTCGTTGCGCGCACCGTGCTCGATCAAGTCGCGCGTGAGATCGGCCAGCCGTTCGTCGTGGAGAACCGGCCGGGCGGCGACGGCGCAGTCGGCGTCGCCTCGGTGGTGAAAGCCGCACCCGACGGTTACACATTTCTGCTGAGTTCGTCATCGATGAGCACGGCGGTCATTCTGCACAAATCGTTGCCTTACGACGCGTTGCACGATCTTGAACCGGTAGCTTTATTTGGCGGGGAGCCGGGCCTGTTGCTGGCGGCGCCAGGGAAGAATTTCTCGACCGTGGACGGCCTCGTAGCGGCGGCCAAGGCGAATCCCGGCAAGCTCAAGTTTGCCTCGGTGGGCATCGGCTCCGCCTCGCATCTGGCCGGCGAGCGCTTTCGCCTAGTGGCGGGACTTGATGTCCAGCACATTCCCTATGGCGGGCCGGTCGAGGCGCTCAACGATCTGACAGCTGGGCGCGTCGATTTCTATTTTGTGCCGATCGCTCCGGCTATGCCGCTGGCCGCGCAGGGCAAGGTGGTGCCACTTGCGGTCAGCACGACCACACGCTGGCCGCCGCTGCCCGACCTGCCGACGCTCGCGGAAGCGGGCTATCCCATTTCAACGTTTCTGACGTGGTGCGGGCTCTCGGCTCCGGCGAAGACGCCGCACGACATCATAGACAAGCTGAACTATGTCATCGGCAGCGTCCTCGATCTTCCGGCAATTCAATTCAGGTTCCAGCGCATGGGCTTCAAGCCGGAGCAGATGGACGCCGAGCAGTTCGGAAAATTTTTTGCCGATGATGTCGCCACGACGATCGAGCTCGGCAAGGACGCACACGTCGTGCCATCGGATCAATGAACCCGGATCGCGACCAGGCTCAGATTGTCGATCAAAATCGCGCGGCGCGCGAAGCTGCGGCCGTTGGAGAGCGACCTGTCATGGCAGGCGCGGATCGGATGCCGGTGACCAAAATCGATCCGCATTATTTGTTGACGACCGAAATCGTGGAGCGGCCGCCTGCCGAGCGCCCAAAGCACGACACGGTCGATGGTGTCATCGAGTGGCTCACAATGTCGGCGCGGTACAATCCCTCTCTGATCGCCGGCTTCGATGAATTTGCCTGGCACATGCTGGCCGCGGGATTTCCGTTGTTGCGAATGACGCTTCACGTTCGCACGCTGCATCCGCAATATCTCGGCGCCAGCTTCGTCTGGTGGCGCACCACCGGACAGACCACGCAAACGCTCGTCGCCCACGAGGTGGAGGATATGGTCGAGCATGAGAGCAACCCGGTGTGGAGGGTCGCCAGGGGCGGCGAAACGCTTCGGCGTCGCATCGATGTTCCCGACAACGAGCTCGACTTTCCGGTTCTCCACGAACTCAAGGCGCAAGGCGCGTCCGACTATTTCGCGTTGCCGGTCAAAAGCTCGCTCGGAACCAATTATATGCTGACCTACGTCACCGACCGCGGCGGCGGATTCACCGCGCAGGACATCTCCGAGCTTCGCCGCGTGTCGCAGCGCGTGCCGCTGCTCGCCGATGTGTACATGCAGCGGCGCATCGCCCGCAACATTCTCGACGCCTATCTCGGGCCCAAGACCGGCCCGAAAGTTCTGGAAGGCCAGATTCGGCGCGGCACCGGCGAGGAAATCACCGCCGTTCTTTGGTCGTCGGATCTGCGGGGATTCACCGAGCGTTCCGACCGCCTCGCCGGAAGCCGGATGATCGCGATCCTCAACGCACTGTTCGACGCACAAGCCAGGATCATCGCCAGTCACGGCGGCGAAATACTGAAATTCATCGGCGACGGTTTGCTGGCGATGTTTCCGATCGAGAATGCCGCCGAGGCCGCTGCGGCGGCGCACTCGGCGCTCGACGCGGCAATGCAGGCGGTCGCCGCCGTGCGCGGGCTTGCGGGCGATCCATCGCTGTTGAACGAGCCGCCGCTCGAGATCGTCATAGCGCTTCACGTCGGCACGGCTATCCACGGCAATATCGGCGCTGCCGACCGGCTCGATTTCACCGTGATCGGCCCCGCCGTCAATCTGGTCAGCCGGATCGAAGCCGTGGCCAAAGTGCTGAACCAGCCCATCGTCGTCAGCGACGATTTCGCGCGCGCCTATGGCGAGCCCTTGCATCCGCTTGGCCGTCATCAACTGCGGGGGCTTGCAACGCCTCACGATCTGTTTGTACCGCCTGTACTCTCATCCCGCGTCTAGGTCTTAACGCAGGTACCGCAAGCGCCTCTTGGCCTCACTTGCCCGTTCGCAAATCCTCAAACGCATCCTCCAATCGCCCAAGGGCTTCCTCGAGGATCGGGCGCGGTGTGGCAAAGTTGAAGCGTAGCCAAGTCTCGCCGCCCGGCCCAAACTGCTCTCCTGGGCTGGCAAAGATGCGCGCGCCATCCCTGACCCTGGCGGCAATCACTTCGGGCGCCACCTTGGTCCCGGAAAAATCGACCCAGGCGAGATAAGTCGCGTCGAGCCGCATCGAGCGGGCGCCGGGCGCCGCGGCCTCGATGCGCGCGTCGAACAAGTCGCGGTTCGTTCTGAGATAAGGCAGTAACGCGTCAAGCCACGCCTCGCCTGTCCGCCAGGCAGCCTCGGTCGCGATCATGCCGAATCTGTTGTAGGAGCCAAGGCCGCTTGCCGCGACGCGCGCATCAAGACGGCGTTTCAACGCCGCATTCGAGGTGATGCACGCGCCGACATGGGCGCCGGCGAGATTGAAGGTTTTCGTCGCGGCGACGCACGTGATCAGACGGTCGGCAATCTCGGGCGCGGCGGCCATTGTCGGCGTGTGCTTGGCGCCGTCAAAGACGAGATCGCAATGGATCTCGTCGGAAACCAAAATCAAGTCGCGCTCCGCGCATATTGCGGCGAGGGTGCGAAGTTCGGTGGCCGACCACGCGGAGCCGCCGGGATTGTGGGGGCTGCAGAGGAAGACGACCTTGGTTCGTGGTGTCAGCTTGCGGCGCAACGCATCGAAGTCCATCGCGTAGCGCCCATTGGTCTCGACAAGCTGCACATCGAGAATGCGCCGCTCATTGGCGAGAATGATCTTTCGGAAAGCGTGATAGGCGGGCGGAAAGACGACGACTTCATCGCCGGGCGCACTCGTGGCCTGAAGGATGAGACCCAGCCCGGAGACGATTCCGGGTGTCGGACTCACCCAGTTCGGATCGACCTTCAGGCCATGGCGACGCGCCATCCAGTCAGCGAGCGCCGCCGCCCAGCTGCCCGTGTCGGCGTAATAGCCATGGACCCCGCGCTGGATCTCGGCAGTAAGCGCAGCGGTCACCCCCGGCGGCGCGGCAAAATCCATGTCCGCAACCCACATCGGGATGGCGTCCGGCGACTTGATGCCTGAAAGGCGCGCGATGTTGTCCCACTTCGAAGCGTGGGTGCCACGACGCTCGATGACGCGGTCGAAATTGAGCATGAGACTCGGGCTCCTGGGGTCCGGCGTGATCGGCGTTGTTACGGCAATGGGCGGCATCGCTTGGGTCAGCGTCAGATGGACATGGCGGGTGTGCGCAATGAAAGGAGGGAGATAAACGCCATCACTCGGCCTGGATGCCGGCGGCTTTGATGACTTTGCCCCACTTTGCGCTTTGCTCGGTGATAAAGGTGCCGAATTCTTCCGGCGTACCCCATTGTGCCACGATGCCGAGCGCGTCGAATTTTTTCGCGGTTTCGGGCAGTTTGAGATCGGCGACCAGTGCGGCGTTGAGCTTGTCGACGATCGCTCGCGGCGTACCCGAGTGAGCGAAGAAACCTTGCCAGCTTTTCGCGTCGTAGCCCGGCACGGTTTCGGCAAGCGAGGGGACATCGGGCATGTCCGGGTCGCGCGTGTTCGAAAGCACCGCAAGCAGTTTCAGCTTGCCGGCCTGGATCAGGGGCAGCGCGGGAGTGAGATCGACGAATTCCATGGACACGTTGCCGCTGGCGACGTCGGTTAATCCCGGAACCGATCCTTTGTACGGAATGTGCCGGATTTGGAGGCCCGTCGCCATCTTGAATTGTTCGGCGAAGATCTGGTGCGGGCTGCCGTTGCCGACGGATGCATAGGTCAACGTATCGGGCTGCGACTTGGCGAGCGCAATCAGATCTTTCACCGAATTCACCGGCAACGTCGGCGAGACCACCAGGACAAATTTGGTGAGGCCGACGAGGGTAACGGGCTGGAAATCCCGGGCCAGGTTGTAGGAGATCGATTTCATCGCATAGGGCAGCAAGGTGATTATGGAGGGTGCGTGCAACAGCGTATAGCCGTCGGGCTCGGCTTTCGCCGCGAACGAAATGCCGATATCGCCGCCGGCGCCGGGCTTGTTCTCGACGATAAAAGTGCCGTGCAGTGCGCGTTGCAGCACATCGGCCTCATAGCGGCCCAACAGGTCGTTGGAGGCGCCCGGCGGGAAAGGCACGACGATGGTCACAGGCCGGTTCGGATAATCGTCGGCGGTAAATGCCGGCGCCAGCAATGCGGCTGTGATTGCGCTGGCGACCACGGCGCCGAAGGCAAGTCTGTGGCTCGTCGTTATCATTTTCCTCTCCCTTGGACTGCGCCATGTTTATACCAAAACGACGTGCGCGTGGGGGCGCAAGGGTGATAGACAGAGACCGAAATCTCACGGGTGGCGCGGGCGAAGTGTCGACGTTGTTTTCACGTATCTTCTCGGCGTCGCCCCCCGGGCTCGAAGCCGGCGGCCGCTCAAGCGACATCGACTACCGCTTGCTGGCGCCGCTGTTGCTGACGTCGGTGACGATCCAGGCGGTTACCGCGCTGGTACGGGTGACGACATCATATCGGGCGATCGAACTGCATCTGCCTGTCGTGCTGCTCGGCGTCATTTCGGCAGTATTCGCTATTCTGCCGATCTTTCTTGCGGTGTGGGTCGGCCGCTATATGGATCGCGGCAACGACGCGCAGGCGGCATGGATCGGCTCCGGTCTGCTGGTGCTGGCCTGCGCCGGCTTCCGGTTTTTCGCCAACTCCGTGACCGCGCTGTTGCTGCTCACCGCGCTGTTCGGCATCGCGCATCTGTTCATGATGGCGAGCCAGCAGATGCTCTGCATCCGCTGCTCGGGGCCGCGCGGTCGCGACTCGGTATTCGGCAATTATCTGGTGGCGAGCGCAGTCGGCCAGGGGCTTGGCCCCTACCTCATCGCCTGGTCGGCCGGCTCGGCCATGCTGCCGCCGACCGACACTTTGTTCGATTTTGCACTCGCGATCTCGGTGCTGTCGCTGCTGAGCTCGTTCGCGATGCGCCCGGCGCCGAAACTTGCGCCGCACGAGGCCAGCAAGCCGGTCGTGCCGGTGCGTACGCTCATACGCCAGAGCGGATTGATGGCGGTGCTGATCGCCAGCGTCATCACCATCACGTCGCAGGATCTGCTGACCATCTATCTGCCGCTTCTTGGCGCCGCCAACAACATCAACGCCGGCGATATCGGCATACTGCTCACAGTGCGTTCGGTGTTGGCGCTGATCTCGCGCATGGGCTACGCCAAGGTCATCCGCATCGTCGGGCGCGGGCCGCTGACGCTTGCCAGCATGCTCGGATCGGGTTTGGGCTTTGCCTGCCTGGCGCTGCCGATTCCGCTGTCCGCCATGTACGCAGCGATGGCGGTGATGGGTTTCTCGCTGGGCATCGCCACAACGCTCAGCCTGACCAACGTCGTCGATCTGGCGTCCGCCGAGGCGATGGGCACGGTGATGTCGCTACGCATCACCGGCAACCGCATCGGCCAGGTGGCGGTGCCGTTCATGGCGAGCCTGATCGCCGCCGCAACCGGCGTGGGCGGCATTTTCGTCATTATTGCGTTGAGCCTCGCCGTCTCGGGCGCCACGGTCCATTTCAGCCGTGACGAGCCCTAGTCGCTGTGCCTTCTACTAGGGTCGGTAGTAATAGCGGCCGCGCCAGTACGGACCTGGGCCGTAGCCGTAAGGGCCATAATAGGGACCGTAATAGCCGCCGTAATAGTAAGGCCGCGGAGGCGGAACGTAGCCCGGCGGCGGCGCGCCCGGCGCGACCAGAACCGGTGCGTCGGAACCGGCGACTGCGCCGGGTCCGCCGGCAGAAGCGATGGCGCTGGCAATGATGTAGCCGTTCTGACCCTGGAATGTGACCTGGCACCATCCCGCATTGCAGCCGCTGATGCCGATGGGAGTGCCCGCGGGAATGAGTGTGATGACGGTGTAGCTCGTACCCGGACCTTGCCGCAGATTGACGTTGGTGCCGGTGACCGCCGAGGGTGCGGCGCCTTGCGCCGCGGCACTCAAAGGTGCGATCGCCAAAAGCGCGCCGCACAGCATTGCCAGGTACGCTGCGAATTTGCCGGAACTCATGGCCAACCTCTTGGGTTGCAAAACACTATTGATGCCCCGATTAGACGCGAAATTACGGACAACTTTCAATCTCATTCGCGGCAGGATTTTGTCTCGTCAATAGCGGGGCAGTTTTTCCAGTTCAGGGAACGGCGCGTAAGTCGCGCCGGCGCAGAGCCCCTGTTCGTCTTTCGGCGTGTCGACGAACTGGTCGAACCGGCCCGCGACAAACACCGCCGCCATTTCCTTCATGCCGGCGTAGACGGTGGCATTTTTCTTGGCGTTGAAGCGCAAGCAGGCCACGTAGCGTCCCGGCATTGACGGGCTTGGCGGCCTGAAAACCGGCTCCGAAACGGCGGCGTCGCGGATGTCGGTCGGATCGTTGAGGTAGGCGCGCATGGCGGCCTCGATGTCGGACTTGTAGTTCGCCGGATAGGCATTGATGCCGCCATCGCCTCCGTTGGGTCCGCCTCCGGGCGGGCGAGGCGGGCAGCCGCCGAGCAGCAGCGCGGTGAGGAGCAGGACGCCCAGCCGGGCGCGGCCGCCGTTCGTGGAACCGCCGAGGCTCAAATCGGCACCGCCATCGCCTCGAAGGCGCCGTCGCAATTTATAAGGTCGACGCGCTTTTGCACGATGCGGAAGCCGTCGCCGTGGCGACGCAGCCGATGGCGCTGGCGGCCGGCAAAGACGCGCTGCGCATCGTCGCGGTACTCGACCATGATTACGGTCGAACCGATGACGTATTCGCCCTTGGCCGCGTCGCTGTCCTCGACGACGACATTGCCGACAATGTGCGCAGTACGCGATGGCGGCGTCTGCACATGGATACGCGGGTGTTCGAGCCGTTCGATCCGGGTCTTCATAAGATCGCGGTCGTCGTAGAACAGCGAAGCCTGGTCGAGCGGACTCTTCTGATCCGGTACGGCCGGCACCCAGTAAGTGCCATCCTCCGCGAACAGATCCATCCAGTCGCGGAACCGCCGCGCATCGAGCAGGCTCGCCTCGCGGACGATGAAGTCCTCGAACGCCGCCCGGCCATTGCCGCCGGCGGTCATCACGCCGCCGCGCTCATATAGCCGAGCCAGGCTTTGTACTGCGCGCGCACCACCATCTCGTGGGTGGCCAGTCCGCGGGTTACGTTGCGTTCGCGGTCGGGCTGTTCGGCACCGAGCCCGCGCGAAATATCGACCCAGTCGGTCATCGTGCTTTTCAGGCCCTTTTGGGCACGGACGAACGACTCAAGATCGTCGGTCTGCACGAAAGACGACGCCGAGTGGGTGACATTGAGCAGACGGATATTACCGAAATTCATCGATGCCGGGGCGCCGACGAGCCGGATCGGATAGACCGTCACTTCCGTGCGGTCGACAGCGATCGGCTTGATGACCCGCACATGTATGTTCAGACCCATGATCGACATGTTCGGGTAGATCAGCGAATTGTGCAGCCGCGGCGTGAGGATTTCGCCGGCGCGCGTTTTGCCGACTTTTTCGGCCAGCACTTTCTTATACGCATCGAACGCCGGGCTCGAGCGCTTGCCGTCGTCGAGCGCGGTGTTGCTGGTCCAGCCGTGGCCGTTGCCGGCGATAAAGCTCTTGCGGTCCTTCCACGATGCGGCGGTTTGTTTCTTTCCGGTCTCGACCACGGTCGCGCCTTTTTGGTCGCCTTCGCGGCGGGCGAACTGCATGCCGTCCTTGTTGACGGTCGAGGCATGGCCGAACGGTACATGATAGGAATCGAGCACGTTCTCGACCTGGAGCTTCCAGTTGCCATTGAAGGCGTAGCGGTGCATGCCGGCATCGAGCGCCAGCGCGCCGTCGGGCGCGCGATCGACCAGATCGTCGATGTTGCCCTTCACCGGCCCGATGTGATCCTCGAAGCTCGGTCCCTTGGCGGCGAGGCTCGCGAACACGAAGCCGCGGTATTCGCCGATCCGCGGTGCGCTGGCGAGGCCGAATTCGTCCTTGTTGAAGTCCGCCGCGCAGCCTTCGGGCACCGGTACCGTCACCAGCCGTCCATCGGTATCGAACGACCAGCCGTGATAGCAGCAGGTCAGGCGCTGCGCATGGCCGCGCCGCTCGTTGACGACCTTGGCGCCGCGATGCGTGCAGCGGTTGAGCAGCACGTGCACCGAGCCGTCGCGGTGGCGCACCATGACGACGGGCTGACGTCCCAGATCGGTGGTTATGAAATCGCCCGGTTCGGACACCTGGCTGGTGTGGCCGACGAACAGCCAGGCGTGGCCGAAGATGCGTTCCATCTCGAGCTCGAACAGATCCGGATCGGTATAGACGCGGCGATGCACGCGGCCGGGCTCGATGAGCCTGGCGATCTCGTCGGCATGGCCGTTGCGCATCAGGGCGTTATTCCGCCGCCTGGTGCGCGCGCTCCTGCACCTGCGTATTGACAAGCTGCAGCGGCGAGGCGGTTTCTTCCAGCATGCCCCAGCTCTTGAGCCAGTCGTAGGTGCGCTGCATCTCGTCGGCCGGAATCGGCGCCGGATCGACGACGACAAGCCGGCCCTCGCGCAAATCCTCGACTTTCAGCGCGGCGACCTCCGGGTCCTTGTTGGCGTAATAGTCAATGAAGTAGTGCATGTACGCTTTTTTATTCGCATTGATCCGCCGCACCGCTTCGCGCACCGCGCGATTGAACGCCGCATAGGTCTCGGCATCGACGCGGTTTGAGGCGACTTCGGTGCCGTGGAAAAAGGCCGAGCAGATGGTGCGGCAGCCCTTCTTCTCGGCGAGCGTGATGTGCGGCTCGGTCAGCGTGGTGGCGTCGATCTCGCCCTTCATCAGCGCGTCGAGGCGATAACGTGATCCGTTGGGCGCGCGGCACAGCTTGATCATTTCGCGCGGCAGGAAACCTTCGAGCATCTGCAGCGCGATGTAATGGGTGCCGAAATAGAACGGCACGCCGATCGTTTTGTTGGCGAGCTGTTGCGGCGTGTAAACCGGCGAATCCGGCCGTACCACGATGGCCGAATAGGCAATGATGGCGCGGCGGCCGAGCTGGCGGCTGTTCTGTCCGGTATCCTGGACGCGGCAGTAGTTGCCCCACTCGCAGGCGTTGTACATGTCGGCCTTGCCCTGTTCGAGCAGCTTGCCGTGGCTGGCGAACGGGTCGACGCCCTTCGGCGTCGTGACATGAGCCTCGACCTTCTTCTCGACGCCCGCTTCGCGGTCGGCCCATTCGATCTCGAGGCCTTCCTTGGCGAACAGGCCCTCGTCGTATGCGACCAGCTCCGGCAAGCCCTGGAATGGCGCGGTGGTCTCCAATACGAGCTTCATCATGATTGGCTCCGAGGCTGATTTTGCGTCAAATCGGTTGTCGAACCTTAGTCTTGCACGTGGGTCGAATCAACGACCGGTGCGGTCATAAGACTCGTCAGGCCCGCAATGCACATATGCTCGCGATCTCGTCGAGGTTGCGCAACTGTTCCGCAGTGGGGAAAGCCGTTATGCTGCCCAACCGGGATATTTCTCGAGATTGGCGATCAGTTGGGCGACGATCGGAACAGCGACCGTGACAAGCTTAAAACCCGTCGTATGCGCATTGCTTCTCTGCCTCGTGTCGGCGTCAGGCGCGGCCGCGCAGATCATGATCGACGTCAACCGGATCACCTGCGACGAATTCCTGCATGACACGATTACCGTTCCCGACAACCTCGCGTATTGGCTGGCTGGCTATTACGACGCCCGGATCGGCAACACCGAATTCGATGTTGGCGTGTTGAAGCACAATGTGTCCAAACTGGAGGACTACTGCCAGAGCCATCGGGACGTCACAGTCATGACCGCCGTCGAAACGCTTCTCGGCTTGAGCAGATAGCCGGAAATTTTTTACAGAAAACATCAACCTGGAATGTCAAACGTGCCAACGACGAAATCCATCTTGGTAGGACTGCTGCTGTGCCTTGCGGCAGCCGCTCCCTGCCGCGCCCAAATCACCATCGATGCGATGACATTAACCTGCAAGGACTTCTTGACCGAAACGGTCGTCGCGCCGGACAAGATCTCTTATTGGCTTAGCGGCTACTACAACGGCAAGCGCCGCAATACGAGCCTCAATGCCACCGCGCTGCTGGATTTTATCGACAAGATCCGGGATTACTGCGTGCACAATCAAACCGTGACTGTGATGAAGGCAGCGGAAACTCTTCTCGGCAACAATTAACCGGCATCATCGCCGACGCTACGGCGACACCTCTTCGAGCACGCGGCGGCGGGTTTCGATCATAAACGTGGCGGCGATGCAGCCAATGACGGCGAAGATCGAGAAAGTCAGAAATACGCCGCCGATGCCGTAACGCGGCAATGCGAAGCCGACGATCAGCGGACCGACCGTCGCTGCCGCGCGCAGCCAGAAGCTCGCCCAGCTCACGCCGAGTGCGCGCATGCGCGTCGGATAGATCTCGGCGGTGTAGAGGAAGATGGTCATGTTCATCGAGCCGAGCCACATCGAGCAGAACATGAAGCCGACCAGCATGCCGAGAGCGGTGGCGGCGCCAAACGCCCACAGCCAGATCAGTCCCGCAGCGGCGAGGAAAAACGCCGCGGTGAACCAATAGCGCCGGCCGGTGCGATCGATCATGAAGGCGCAGATCAGCGAGCCGACGAGGCTGCCGACGGGACTGAAGATCGCGTAGTTGAGCGCCTGTTGCAGCGGCAGGTGATAGACCTCGCGGTACAAAGTCGGAATCCAGCCCTGCAAGCCGTAGGCGATGATGTAACACGACGCCCACAGCACCCAGACCAGGAGCGTGCGCGACAGGTAGCGGCCCTGAAACAGTTCCTGCCATCGCGTCTCGCTGCCCAGCGATTGAACTTTCAGGTCCGTCACCGGCGGCAACGGCACCTTGCCGTCGCGCGAGACGATGCGCTCGATCTCGGTCACGATCGTGTCGGCTTCGGCGAGCCGGCCCTTCGAGGCGAGCCAGCGCGGCGATTCCGGGCAGAAACGCTGGACCACAAGCGCAACGATTGCCGGCAATGAGCCGATGATGAACATCCATTGCCAGCCGAAACGCGGCACGACCGATGCGCCGGCGACGCCCGACATCAGAAGCCCGACCGGAAAGATGATCTGATAGGTCAGGAAGCGGCCGCCGCGCCGGTCGGCGCGCAGGATTTCGCTGATGTAGGTCGAGGCGACCGGAATTTCGGCGCCGAGGCCGATGCCCTCAAAGAAGCGGCAAACGAACAATTGCTCGTAGTTTTGCGTGAACGCGCAGGCCAGGCTCATCACCCCGAACAGCGCGACGGCGATGCGGATGGTCTTCACCCTGCCGATGCGTTCGGCGATCCAGCCGAAGGTCAGGGCGCCGAGCGCCTGACCGAAATTCGCGATGCTGATGAGGCCGCCGATGCTCGTCGGCGGAATGTGCCAGTCGCGGATCAGCACCGGCAGGACGTAGGCGATGGCGAGCGAATCGAAGGAATCGAAAAAGATCGCGACGCCGAGGACGACCGTGACGGTGATATGCCAGTTCGAATAGGGCAGCCGCTCCAGGCGCGCGGCAACGGACTGCTCCGACAGCGGCAATACGTCGCTCATGTTCCCCCCGAGCGCGCCCGTTGCGGTTCAGCGTTGCGGGCGCAGGCGTTGTATTTGTAGTTGCGCCAGGAATGGGACGAGCGGATGCGCGCCCATTTTGACGATTGTCGGCAGATCAAGCTTGACCAGAGCCTCGCGCTGATCCGGCGGCAGCTGAAAACGATCGGCGAAAGCGCCGGCGTCGGCCATGTATTGCGCGCGCATTTCGGCGTCATGGGCAAGGCCGTGCAGCGCGGACGTCAGCTCGACCAGTTCGGGCTTGATCGAGGGATAATGCGCCTCGTGCTGCGTTTCGCCGTTGCCGCCGATCCAGGCGAGCGAGGCATAGTTGTGATGCCAGCTCGGATCCATCGAAACGACGTCGGGCTTGCGTTCGCCGAGCGCGCCGGCGGCGCAGGCCCAGCAACGCAGTTCGATATTGCCGGTGTCGTCGAGCTCGGTCTCGTCGTAACCGATCAGCGATTTCAGATTCCCCGCGGCGAGCTTTTGCAGCACGCGCTGGTCCCAGGTCAGTTCCGGATTCGAATAGCGGTCGGTGCCGGGAAAGTGCGACATGCCGCCCGACGACAGGATCACCGTCTTGAGGCCGAGCGCGGTGACGGTGCGCGCGACCGCCTGGCCGAACTGGTAGCAGCGTTCCATGGTCGGCTGCGGCGGCAGATAGGCGTTGACGTAGATCGGCAGCACCGGGCCGGTGTGGCCGAGATGCGTGAGCGGGATGCCGATGGCGTAATCGATCTTGGCTGTCGACGTGAAGGCCGGATCGAAATTCTGCCGGTAAAGCTGGCGCACCAGCTCGAAACCGATCTCGCTCGGGATCTTCCAATGGAATTTCCGGCCGGCGAATTCGCCGGTCGCTTCGCCGCCGACATGCACGGTGAAGGGAGGCGCGGTGGTGTGGAAGAATTGCTCGGCGTGATCGTTGGAGAAGATGATCCAGAGGTCGGGGTTGAGCGCGCGCAGGCGTTTGCCGACATCGGCCGCGACGTCGCGCACTTTTGCGACCAGCGCCTTGTCCTCGGTATCGGGCATGGTGAAGAACTGGGGCGCATGGGGCAGCATCGCGCCGCCCACCACCGTCGACAACATGGTCGCTCTCCTTTGCCGTAAAACTATCGCGGGCGGGAAGGAACAACAAGCACGCGAGGACTGTTGCGGCAGCCATGCGCGCCCGCGCTTCCCAGGTCATCGAGAACTCGTTAGTTTCACGGCCTCGTTCACAGGAGGCCAGATGGTCGAGGTGCCGATAACGCTCGCCTGCGGCAATTATGACCGCACGCAGGCGATCCGGGATGGCCGGGTGAAGATCGAGGGCTGCGCGGTCACTTATCTGCCGCTGTATCCAGAGGAAATCTTCCACCGCGTCTTCAAATTCCACGAATTCGACATCTCGGAAATGTCGTTCTCGAGCTACATCCGTACCGTCGCGGCGGGAACGTCCGCCTATATCGCCATTCCAGCGTTCGTGTCGCGGATCTTTCGCCATTCCGGCATCTATATCCGCAAGGGTGCCGGCATCGAGAAGCCCGAAGACTTGCGCGGCAAGCGCATCGGTGTGCCGGAATATCAGATCACGGCGGTGGTCTGGATGCGCGGCATGATGCAGCACCAATACGGCGTGAAACCGTCGGAAATTCATTGGCGCAGCGGTGGGCAGGAAGAGGCGGGCCGCCATGAGCGCACGCCGCTCAAGCCGATCCCGGGTCTCGATCTGCAGCCGATCGGCGATGACCAGACGTTGGTCGGCATGCTCCGTGACGGCGAACTTGACGCGCTGTTCACCGCGCGGGCGCCGTCGTCGTTCATGAAGGGCGAAGCGCATATCGGATTGTTGTTCCCCAATACGCGCGCCGCCGAGCAGGCGTACTATAAGCAGACCGGATTTTTTCCGATCATGCATCTCGTCGGTATCCGCAAGACGCTCGCCGAGAAGCACCCATGGCTGGCGACCAGCGCCTACAAGGCATTCTGTGAGGCCAAGGCGCTGGCGATGATCGATCTGCGCGACGTCAATGCACTGATGGTGACGCTGCCGTGGCTGGTCGCGGAGACCAAAGAGACCGCAGCGATCATGGGCGACGATTTCTGGAAATACGGTGCAGCCGAGAACAAGCCTGAAATCGAAGCCTTGACGCAATATGTCTTTGAGCAGGGCCTGACCGACCGCAAGGTGAAATTCGAGGAATTGTTTCATCCCTCGACCTATGACATCTCGAAGGTATGAGTGGCTCCATGGCGGCAAGCGACAATCGGGTGATCATTTCAGGTTGCGGGCCGGTCGGCGCGGTGATGACTCTCGCTCTGGTCAAACAAGGCATTCCGGTGACGCTGATCGAGCAACTGCCGGACGCCGCCGAGGACCAGCGCGCCGCCACCATTCACGCGCCGACGGTCGAAATGCTGGTCAAGCTCGGCCTCGAAAAGGAAATGTTTGCCGACGATGCGTCGGGCGGCATGGCGGCGCCGCTGTTTCATTTCCGCGACCGCGCCTCCGGCGAATTGATCGCGGTGTTCGACATCAACCTGCTGCGGGGCGAGGTGCCGTATCCCTATGTGTTGCAATGGGAGCAGTACAAGCTCGTCCATGCCGCGCTGCCCCACATCAAGGCGAGCTGGATCGGCGAGGTGCGGTTTTCGACAAAGCTCACGGGCCTGACACAGACTGCCGACTACGTGGACGCTACGGCCACAAATGCCGCGGGCGAAAGCGAAACGCTTCGCGGCCGCTATCTGATCGGTGCCGACGGCGGCAGCAGCACCGTGCGGCGTCTCGCCGAAATCGCATTCGAGGGCTTCACCTGGCCGGAACGCTTCATCAAGATCGGCACCAGTTTCGATTTCGGCGCCACCGGCCAAGGCTATTGCACGCGAAACTACTTCTCCGATCCCGACGAGTGGATCAATCTCTTCAAGGTCAAAGGCTACGGGCCGCCGGGTATCTGGCGCGGCGTGTTTCCCGTGCCGGAGCAGGAGAGCGATGAAGATGCGCTGAGCATGGCCGGCATCCAGCGCCGATTGCAGGGCATCCATCGGAAAAGCGGCGATTACGAAGTGCCGTACTACGCGCTCTATGCCGTGCATCAGCGCGTTGCCGCGACTTTCAACAAGGGCCGCGTGCTGCTCGCCGGCGATTGCGCCCACGTCAACAATCCGATTGGCGGCATGGGCATGAACGGCGGCATCCACGACGCCGTCAATCTCGCCGAAAAGCTGGCCGACGTCTGGTTCGGCCGCGCCGATACGGCGGTGCTCGACCGCTATACCCGTCAGCGCCGCAAGGCGCAGGTCGATTACGTGCAGGCGCAGACCATTCAGAACAAGAAAGCACTGGAAGAGAAAGACCCGGTGATCCGCCGCGGCCATCTCGATGAATTGCGGCGCACATCCGAAGACGTGACGCTGCACAGGAAATTCCTCTACCGCTCCTCGCTGATCGATAGCCTGAATTCGGCGAACGCGGTGGACTGAGTTGTCATCATCCGCGAAGGCGGATGATCCAGTAGTCTCTGGCTTTGGGCAGGCCCTCGGCAATTGTGTTTACTGGATGCACTGCCTGCGCTGCGCAATGAGACGACCGGGTTATGGCTTCGCTCCCAGCGCGCTCCCCCACTTCTCCTCGATCTCCCGCGCCTCATGCGCCGTGAGTGCCGACGGTGGCGGGAATTTATCGATCCAGGCGAACGGCCGGCAGGCGTCGATGATTGCCTTGGAATGCGAAGTCACGCCGCGCTCCTTGTCGTCGGGCGGAATGCGCGGGTCGAGCGCCGAACTCCAGGCGTTGCGGATGATGTCCATGCCGTCCCACGGTTCGCAGCGCGTCGCCACCGCCCACATGACATCGGCGAGATTCGACGGATCGATGTCTTCGTCCACCACGACGACGATGCGCGCCATGTAGCTGTGCGCCGCAGCGACCAGCCCCGCGCGCTTGGCGTGGCCGTCATAGCGTTGGCGCAACGCCACCACCGTCATCAGTTGCGACACATGCTGCCACGCGCCGACCACGTCGGTGACTCCGCCGGCTTCAAGAGTGCTCCAGATCGTCGCGGCACGGAACGGCAGGCCGAAATGAAAGCGCGGCGGCTTCATCGGCGGCGAACCGAGCAGGATCGGATTGTTGCGATAGTAGATGGCGGTGACATCCATGACCGGGCCCGGCCGCGCCGCGGCGGCGTAATAGCCGGTGAATTCGCCGAACGGCCCTTCCGGCAGCGTTGTCTCGCTCATCGGCAAAAACCGGCCTTCGAAAATGATTTCCGCGTGGGCGGGGAGCGGCAATCCTGTTTGCGGTCCGTCGCACACCTCGATCGGCGCGCCTTTGATCGAACCCGCAAACTCGTATTCGGAGCGGCCGTCGGGCAGATACTCAAAGCCGGCGATGAACAGTGCCGGATCTTCGCCGTGCACGACCGCGACCGGACAGCTCTCGCCGCGGTCCCAATACTTCCTGGCGATAATGGCGCCGTGCCGGCCGTTGTGGTCGAACTGCACGGTGACCTTGTTTCGGCCATGTACCTGGATGCGGTAGATCGAAGCGTTGATCCAGCCGGTGTCGGGATCGCGCATGATGACCAGCGAGCCAGAGCCGATAAATGGCCCACCGTCCTGGCGGTGCCAGATCGGCGCCGGAAAACGGCCGACGTCGACATCGCTGCCGCTCATCGTGTTGTCGCGCCATGCTGCGGTCGCGACCTTGGCTGGCGGCAGCGGACGCAAATTGGTGCGCTTCTCCATCCAGGCCTTGAGCGCGTCGAGCGGTCGCAGCGCGGGATCGAGCCCTAGCGCGAGGCTGGCGCGTTGCACATTTGTTGTCGCATTGGTGAAGATGCGAAAGCCGCGCGGATAGCCTTTGATGCCGTCGAACAAGAGCGCCGGACAGTCGGGCAGGCCGGCCGCAACTTCGGTGATACCGCCGATCTCGAAGCGCGGGTCGGCGCCGTCGATTCGGCGCAATGCCCCGAGCTTGTCGACAAGGCCGATGAATTCGCGCAAGTCCTTGTACATATCGCCGCACCCGAGATTCCGGCAAACCCGGTCACGCCTGCGCGCGACAAAGGATGGAAGTCAAGGAGTTCTTTTTCTCCGCGAACGAGTATAAAGCCTGAGCGCCGGGTAATCCCATTTCATGCCCTCCATCGACCATCTCATCCATGTTTATGGCCTCCTCGTCGTTGCCGGCGTCGTCGGCCTGGAGAGCCTCGGCATTCCGCTGCCCGGCGAAACCGCACTGATTATCGGGGGGGCTATCGCGGGACATAGCCATAGCGTCAGTCTCAATATCGTCGCGGTTATTGTGACTGCCGCAGCCGCCTCCGCGGTCGGTCGTACGTTCGGCTATTTCATCGGTCGTGAGTTCGGCTACTGGCTGCTGCTGCGTTACGGGTCTTATCTCCGCATGAATGCAAGCAGGATCAAACTCGGCCAGTATCTGTTCCTGCGCCACGGCGGCAAAATCATCGTGGTAGCTCAGTTTCTGCCGGTGCTGCGAACGATTGCGGGCGTTCTGGCCGGGGCCAATCGGATGCCGTTGCGACGTTTCATGGTGACCAACGTCATCGGAGCGGCTCTTTGGGCGACAACGTTTGGCTTAGCCGCATATGTATTGGGGAGGCAAATCGAAACCGTGGCAGGGCCGATGGTGGTTGGGCTGGGTATTGTTGCGGCCATCGCTATATTCGCGATCGCCACGTTCATACGCGGGCACGAAATGCAACTCGAGGCAGAGGCCGAACGCGCATTGCCGGGACCCCTTGAGTTGCCTTGACACTGCGCCCTCGCCGATAATGTCAGCCGTGAGACTATCGGGGGACTGATCCTGTGACCGCATCCTGGTCGACGATCGATTGCGATGTGCACATCAATGTGCCGGGGATGCAGGCGCTGTTGCCGTATCTCGACGAATATTGGCGCGACAGCGTGGTCGACCGCGGCTTGAATTCGCTGGAGTCGATCAGTTATCCGCCCAATGCGCCGCTGACGTCGCGGCCGGACTGGCGCGGCAAGGCGGGAGAGCCGGCGAACACGCTCGATGCGCTTCGCAGTCACGCGCTTGATCGCTGGAACATCGATATCGCCATTTGCAATTGTCTTTATGGCGTCCAGCTCCTGTTCAGCGAGGACATGGCGGCGGCCTTCGCCAAAGCTGTGAACGACTACGTCGCCAGGGAATGGCTCGATCATGACCCGCGGCTGCGTGCTTCGATCGTGGTGCCGATGCAGAACACGGACTATGCGGTTGCCGAGATCGAACGCTGCGCCGCCGACAAGCGCTTCGTGCAGGTGCTGGTGCTGGCGATGGGCGAGGCGCCGCTCGGCCGCCGGCAATATTGGCCGGTCTATGCCGTTGCCGAGCGGCTTGGTCTGCCGCTCGGCATCCATGCCGGATCGAGCTATCGCCATCCGGTGACGTCGCTCGGTTGGCCGTCGCATTATGTCGAGGATTACACGGCGCAATCTCAAGGCTTCCAGGCCCAGGTCGCGAGCCTCGTCTGCGAGGGCGTATTCGTCAAATATCCCAAGCTGAAAGTGGTGCTGCTGGAATCCGGTGTAAGCTGGCTGCCGGCCTTTGTGTGGCGATTGTCGAAATTCTGGCGCGGCGTGCGCCTCGAAGTGCCGTGGATCGACCGCTCACCGGCCGAGATCGTGCGCGATCACTTCCGGCTGACCATCCAGCCGTTCGACGTGCCTGACGATCCTGCCACCGTAGGCAAGCTGATCGAGCATCTGCAATCCGACGACATGCTGCTGTTCGCCTCGGACTTTCCGCATTGGCAGTTCGACGGCGACGACATCATGCCGGCCGGAATTCCGGAAAAGCTGCACCGCCGCATCCGCCACGACAACGCGCTGGCGACTTACGGCAGGCTCGCCGGGCAGGCAGCGTAAGGCTTCGCGCATGGCGAAACATGTGATCGCTGCGTTGCGCGAATTTCCGGCCGGTGCCCGCAAGCTGGTCGATATCCGGGGCCGCCAGATCGCCGTCTTCAACATCAAGGGCGAATTCTTCGCGCTCGGAAACCGCTGCCCGCATCAGGGCGGCAGCCTGTGCGAGGGCCGGCTGACCGGACTCATCGAAGCCAGTGAGCCCGGCAAATACCGATATTCACGCCGCGGCGAAATCATCCGTTGCCCGTGGCATGGCTGGGAGTTCGACGTGCGCACCGGAAAGTCCTGGTGTGATCCGTCGCGTATCCGGGCGCGGCAGTTCGCGGTTTCGGTGGCGCCGGGTGCGGCGCTGGTCGAAGGACCCTATGTCGCGGAAACTTTTGCCGTCAGTGTCGAAGACGAGTACGTCGTGCTGGAGGCGTGAGGGAAGCATGGCGCAAGGACGACTGAGATTGGCGGCGGACATCGGCGGCACGTTCACCGATATTGCCGTATTCGACGAAAAGACCGGCAAGCTCACATTCGGCAAGGCGCTGTCGACGCCGGCGCATCTGGTCGAGGGCATCAGTGCCGGCGTCGCCAAGGCCGGCAGCGATTACCGCTCGGCCGGGCTGTTCCTGCACGGCTCGACCGTCGCCATCAACACCATCCTTGAGCGCACCGGCGCGCATACGGCGCTGCTCATCACCGAGGGCTTCCGCGACATCTACGAAATCGGCCGCATCAACCGGCCCGATGCCTATAACCTGTTCTTTCAGAAACACGTGCCTCTGATCGAGCGGGCGCTGCGCTTCGAGGTGAACGAGCGCATGCTTGCCGACGGCGAGATCGACAAGCCGCTCGACGAAGCCGAGATTGCGGCGCTGGGCAAGGAGCTTGATCGGCTTGGCATCGAAGCCGCCGCCATCCTGTTCCTCAATTGCTACGCCAATGCCGATCATGAGCGGCGCGCCAAGGCAATTCTCGAAAAGAATCATCCCACGCTGTTCGTTTCCGCTTCGCACGAACTGTCGCAGGAATATCGCGAGTTCGAGCGCTGCGCGACTGTAGCGGCGAACGCCTATATCGGCCCGAAGGTGCGGCGCTATATCGGCGAGATCGGCGCGCATATGCGCAAGGCAGGCTTTGCCGGCTCGTTCCTCGTGGTGCAGTCGACCGGCGGACTTTATGAATCCGACCAGGCGCGGAACCAATGCGTGCGTATGCTGGAATCCGGGCCGGCGGCCGGCGTCATCGGCACCCGGGCGCTCTGCCAAGCGCTCCAGATCGACAACGCCATTGCTTTCGACATGGGTGGAACCACGGCGAAAGCCGGTGTCATTTATAAGGGCGAGCCGCTGACCACCGGCGCGGCGCTGATCGGCGGCTATGAAAAGGCGCTGCCGGTGCAGATCGCGATGATGGACATTTTCGAGGTCAGTGCCGGCGGCGGCTCGATCGCGCGTGTCGAAGACGGCTCGCTCCGGCTCGGGCCGCAGAGCGCCGGCGCTTCGCCGGGCCCGGCCTGCTACGGCCTGGGCGGTACCGAGCCGACCGTGACCGACGCCAATCTGGTACTCGGCCGGTTGGGCGCCGACCGCTTCCTGGGTGGCGAAATGAAACTCGACGTCGCCGCCGCGGAGCGCGCGCTCAAGAACAGGATCGGCGATCCGCTCGGCATGAGCGCGGTCGAAGCCGCCGACGGTATCCTGCGCATCGCCGCGACGACGATGTCCTACGCGGTCAAGGGCGTGACCACCGAGCGCGGCCTCGATGCCGGCGATTTCACGCTGTTCGCCTATGGCGGCGCCGGCCCGCTGCACGCGGTCGAAGTGGCGCGCGAGATCGGCTTGCGCAGGATCATCGTGCCGTTGGCACCCGGGGTATTTTCGGCATTCGGCATGCTGTTCTCCGATCTGCGCTACGATTATGTGCGGACCTGGTTTACGCCGCTCGAAGACGCCAAGTTCGACGAGATCGAAAAAGTCTATCGCGCGCAGGAGAAGCAGGGCGACGAGGCGATCGCCAGCACGTCGGTCAAGCCGCAGAAGGTCGTCATCAAGCGCGCCGCCGACATGCGCTATGTCGGCCAGGAGCACGCGGTGACGGTCGATCTGCCGATGGCGGTGTTCAAGCGCAAGGACCGCAAAGCGATCAAGCGGCACTTCGACGCGATGCATGCGCAGCGCTACGGCACGTCCGCTCCGGCCGAGCGCGCCGAGATCGTCAGCCTGCGTTCCACCGTGACTGGCCTGATGCGCAAGCCGCCGCAGCGCAAGATCGCGCGCGGCCGTGCCGCGCCGGTCGCGGCCGCGTTCGGCGGCAAGCGGCCCGTCTATTACGGCAGCCGCTTTCACGCGACGCCGACCTATCGGCGCGACGCACTCCTTGCCGGCAACCGCATCAAAGGCCCGGCTCTGATCGAGGAGTACGCCTCGACCACCGTGCTGATGCCGGGTGATGTCATGGATGTTGATTCGCTGGGCAATCTGGTGATTTTGGTTGGAGGCCGACGATGAAGTTTCACCGTCGTAGATTCCTGCATCTCGCCGGTGGGGCGGCTGTGTTGCCGACGGTCCCGCGGACTGCGCGAGCGGACGACTATCCGGCGCGTCCGGTGCGTCTCATCGTCGACTTGCCTGCCGGGCTCGCGCCTGACGTCCTGGCGCGGCTTGTCAGCGATCCGCTGGCGCAGCGGCTCGGCCAGCCGGTCGCCGTCGAGAACAAGCCGGGCGCTGCCGGCAACATCGGCACCGAATATGTCGTGCGGGCGGCACCCGACGGCTACACGCTGCTGGCAGCAATCTCGGGTAATGCGATCAATGCCAGTCTTTACCACGACCTTACTTTTAATTTCATCCGCGATGTCACCCCGGTAGGATTCATCGCTTTTACGCCGTTTGTGCTTGTGGTTGCGCCGTCGTTCCCGGCCAAGACAATTCCCGAGTTCATCGCTTACGCAAAGGCCAATCCGGGCAAGATTAACCTGGCCACGGTCGGTGTAGGCTCCGGACCGCACATGTCCGGCGAACTTTTCAAGATGATGACCGGCACCGACATGGTCGAGGTGCCGTATAAGTCCAATTTCATGCCGGATGTCCTGAGCGGGCAGGTGCAAGGCACATTTGCCGCAGTGGCTCCTTCGGGCGGTTTCATAAAGTCCGCCAAACTGCGCGCGCTTGGCGTCACCAGCGCGACACGCCTGGCGGCGTTGCCCGATGTCCCCGCCATCGGCGAATTCGTTCCGGGCTATGAAGGCAGCGGCTGGATCGGAATTTGCGCACCGAAGGGAACGCCGGCCGATGTCGTGGACAAGCTCAACAAGAACATCGATGCGGTCATTGCCGATCCCGCGATCAAGGCTCGCCTTGTCGAACTGGGCGCGGAACCGGTCGAGATGACGCCTGCGCAATTCGGCACACTGATCGCCGAGGCTGCCGAAAAGTGGGCCAAGGTGATCGAATTCGCCCACCTCAAGCCAGAATGATTTTCATCGGATGAGCGGCCATTGACGCTGGCCGGCTTCAAAAGCGGAATGAGCCAATGACACGCAAGTCAAAATTGAAACGCCCTCGCAAAGCGCGCGTCGATCCGGTCGTTACCGAGATCGTGCGCAACGGCGTCATCGCGGTGACCGAGGAAATGAAGACCAACCTCATGCGCACCGCCTACAACATCATCATCTACGAGGCGCTGGATTTCACCACTGGCCTGTTCACGCCGGATGGCGAAACGGTCTCCATCGGTATCGGCCTGCCGATGTTCATCCGCGGCATGGCGGAGACCGTGAAGGCGAAGATCAAGCACTTCGGCCGCAAGACCATGCGGCCGGGCGACATTTACGTCACCAACGATTCCTATCTGACCGGCAGCCACCTCAACCATGTCACGCTGACATTGCCGATTTTCCACAAGGGCGTGCTGGTCGGGTTTTCCTGCTGCATGGCGCACTGGCTCGACATCGGCGGCACGCTGGGAGGCATCACCACCGATATCTTCTCGGAAGGCCTGCAAATTCCGATTCTGAAGCTGCACGACCGTGGCAGGCCGAACGAGACCCTGATCGAGATGATCCGGCAGAACATGCGCCTGCCGAACCTCGCAATGGGCGATTTGCGCGCCCAGATCACCGCGGTGAAAACCGGCGAGCGGCGCTTCCTCGAACTGGTCGAGCGCTACGGACGCGAGGCGGTTCTGGGCGCGATCAAGGCCATCATGGATCACTCCGAGGCGATGGCGCGCGCGCGCACACGCACGATCCCGGACGGCATCTACGAGGCGGAATCCTATATGGACGACGACGGCATCGATATCGGAAAGAAGGTGCCGATCAAGGTGCGCGTCATCGTCAAGGGCGACGAGATGACCGTCGATCTCACCGACGTCGCGCGGCAGGTGCGCGGGTCCTTCAATTCGGGCATCACCACCGGCTATGCCTGTTCGCAGGTCGCCTACAAATGCCTGACGTCGCCGACGGATTATCCGATCAATGACGGATCGTTCCGAAGCCTGAAAGCGATCGTGCCGCCGGGCCGCATCGTCAGCGCGGTGCGGCCGGCGCCGATGCGCTGGTGGATGACCTATCCGATGACCATCGTCGATACGGTGTTCAAGGCGCTGGCGCCGGTCATTCCCGACCGCGTCATTGCCGGCCATCACGCCGATCTGGTCATCGCCGCCACCCACGGCATCAATCCGCACACGTCAGAATTCTTTCTCGCCAATTTCGGGCCGCTCGGCGGCGGCTGGGGCGCAAAGCGCAGCGAGGACGGCGTCTCGGGGACGGTGTGCATCAACGACGGCGACACTCACAATTCGCCGAGCGAGCAGTCCGAGGTGAAGTTTCCGCTGGTGGTCGAGCGCTACGCGCTTATTCCGGATTCGGGCGGCGCGGGGCATCACCGCGGCGGACTCGGGCTCGAGCGCGTCGTGCGGGCGCGCGTGCCGATGACCTTCAACAGCCACGTCGAGCGCTTCCATTGCAAGCCCTGGGGCCTCGAAGGCGGCGGCGATGCCACCGGCAATGAAGTCGCGGTGCGCATCGGCGGCCAGTGGAAGGAAGATTTCCCCAACGCAAAAGTTCTGGTGGCGCATTTGAAGCCCGGCGACGCCTTCCGCATGCGCTCCGGCGGCGGCGGCGGCTACGGCTCGCCGCTCGAACGGCCAGCGGCCGACGTCGCGGCAGACGCCAAGCAGGGCTACATCTCGCTTGCCGCAGCGAAGGATCTTTTCGGCGTTGTGCTGCATTCCGAGAGTTTCGAAGTCGATATCGCTGCCACGGAAAAGCTGCGCGCGGCGATGCGGAAGGCGGCATAATCATGACCGGCACTCCCGCTATGCAGAGAAAGAACTATCGGCGGATAGGAATGCTCCTGCCGTCCTCAAGCTCGGTGCAGGAGGTGGATATCGGCAGAGCACTGCCGGAACACATCACGCTGCACGTCGCGCGAATGCGGTTGAACAACGTGGATGCGGAGTCAACTCTGCGGATTGTCCAGGAGATCGAAACCGAGAGTCGGAAACTGGCTGATGTCGACGTTGACGTGATTATCTTGCCGGCGACCGCCCCCTCGTCGCGCAATGGCCCCGGATACGATCAGGAACTGATCAAGCGAATAAGCGCGGCAAGCGGGAAGCCGGCCACCACCGCCTCAACCGCGCTGCTTGAAGCGTTGCGTGAGCTTTCTATCAAACAAATCGCGCTCGGCGCGCCCTGGAGCGCTTCGGTTAACCAGAACGTCGCGGCGTTTCTTGAAGCAAACGGAATCAAAGTCCTCGCGCAGGAGGCGCTGGGGCTCGTCCGCAATCTCGAGATCGGGCTCCTCGATCCGGAAACCGCCTTCGATGTCGGGCGCCGCGTAAACAGGACGGATGCCGATGCGGTCATGTTGGCTTGTGGCAATTGGAGCACGTTTGCGATCATCGATCGGCTGGAGCGCGATCTGGGAAAACCCGTTCTGACAACGAACCAGGTCAGCCTGTGGCATGCTCTCAAGATGATGGGCACAGGGCCGCTCGACGGGCTTGGTGTCTTGCTGCGGCAGCAATTGAATTGACTGGGCGTCGCCGGGCATGCTTGTTGCGTACCAGACCATCTCATTAGCCAAACAGTAGCGCGCCCATGCCCAAACTCTACGAGGCCCTCGCCGAAGCGTTCCTTGCGGAGGGAGTCGACACCCAGTTCGTCCTGATGGGCGACGGCAACATGCATTGGTCCACCGCCTTTGCCAAACTGCCGGGCGTGCATACCGTCCACGTCAGGCATGAGCACGTTACCGTAGCGGCGGCGACAGCTTACAACATCGCGACCGGCAAGGTTGCCGTTGCCTCGGTCACGTGCGGCCCTGGCGTGACGCAGTTGATGACGGCGCTGCCGGCCGCGGTTCGCGCCCGTCTGCCGATGGTTGTGTTCGCCGGCGAGTCGCCGATCAACGCCAAGTTCTACAACCAGTACATCGATCAGGCGCCGCTGGTGACGGCGACCGGGGCGCGCTACGTCGCCGCGCACAGCGTGCCGCGCATGATGGACTACGTGCGCGAGGCCTTTCACGTCGCCAAGTACGAGCGGTGCCCGGTGGTGCTCGGCATTCCCTACGACCTGCAGAAGGTCGAATACATGGCCAACCAGCCCTATGAGACCTCGGCGATGTATCAGCCAAAGGTCGGACGCATGCAGCCCGATCCCGAGCTCGTGGCCGAGGCCGTCGAGCGGCTGGCCGCGGCAAAGCGGCCGATCATCCTCGGCGGCCGCGGCGTGCAGTGGTCCGGTGCGCGCGATGCGGTGATCGAGCTCGCCGACCGCTGCGGTGCGTTACTCTCCAACACGCTGCCGGCGCGCGGCCTGTTCCACGATCATCCGTTCGGGCTCGGTACCACCGGCAGCTACTTCACGGCGCTTGGCCGGGAGATGTACGAGTCCTCCGACCTCGTGCTCGCGGTCGGCACCAGCCTGTCCTACTACGTCGGCGGCGGGCACTACTGGGGCAAGGCCTTCAAGATCCAGCTCGACGATGCGCCGCGCGGTCTGCGCGACGGGCAGAAGGCCGCCGACCTCTACGTCCGGTCGGATGCGCGCGTTGGCGTCGAGGCAATCCTCGCCGGCCTCGACAAAAAGCTGGGCGCCGGCAAACCGACCGCGGCGGCGATCCGCACCAAAGAGCTCGCGCACCGCATCGCCACCGAGCCGGCGGACTCGATGCCGTTCGACATCAAGCCTGACGTGCTCGATCCGCGCGAGGTGATCAAAGCCATCGACGCGGTCGTGCCGAAGGATTGGGACTGCGTCGTCGGCGGCGGCCATCAGGCCTATTTCAACACCCAGATGCGCGGGCGGCCGGCGGAACGCTACACCACGGTCCGTGAATTCGGCGCCGTCGGCAACGGCCTGTCGTATGCGCTTGGGGTTGCGGCTGCGCGCCGGCAGGGCCGCGACGGCAAGATCGTGCTGTTCGAAGGCGACGGCGGGCTTCTGTTCCATATCCAGGAACTCGAGACGCTCAAGCGTCAGGGCTATCGCATCCTGATCTGCGCGATGAACGACGGCGGCTACGGCTCGGAGTTTCACAAGCTGCGCGCCGACGGCATCGACGACAGCCTGGCGGTGTTCGGCCGGCCGCCGCTCGAAAACATCGCACGCGGCTTCGGCCTGCGCGGCCACGAGATACGCGATGTGTCGGTGATCCCGAAGCTGTTCGCCGACTTCGCCGCGCAGGGCGAAAGCGAAATCTGGAACATCCAGATCTCGGATCAGGTCACGGCGCCGGTGATCCGCCAGACCATCAAGCGCGGGCACGGCAATATGTGACCGTTTCTACTGCACCCGCGACATGCGCACCGGAAGCTTGCTGACCGCGCGCAGCGTGTTGTGGATGAGACGCTCGGGCTCGCCGGCAAGCTCGATTGAAGCGACGCGCTCGATCATCGCCGTCATCAACGCCTCGATTTCCATGCGCGCGATCATCTGACCGACGCAGGCATGAATGCCGGTGCCGAAGCCGACATGGCCGGCCACCTTGCGGCTGATGTCAAACCGCGCCGGCTCCTCCCAGCGGCGCGGATCGCGATTGGCGGCGGCGATCGACACGTAGATCTTCTCCTCGGCGTCGATCGGCGTGCCGGCGATCTCCACCGGCCTGGTCGTGGTGCGGAAATAGCACTGGAACGGCGTTTCGAAACGCATGACTTCCTCGAACGCGACGCGTGCCTTCGAGGGCTCCTCGCGAAGTCTTTGCCATTCGCCGGGATTGGCGGCGAAGCAGAGCAGCGCATTGCCCACCGCATGAACCGTGGTGTCGATGCCGGCGGACAGGAACGAACGCACCAGAAGCGCGGCTTCCTGTTCGGTGACTTCTCCAGTGTCGGCGTATTTGTAAACCTCGGCGCCAAGGCTGCCGGGCCGCAACGCGTCGCGCGCGCAGCGTTGCATCACCCATGGCAGAATTTTGTCCACCGGCGCGAGCGCCGCGCGATAGAGGTCGTTCTTCGGCCCCATCGTGTTGAACACCATGCTGCCGTAGGGCAGCAGCATGTCCCGCTCTTCGGCGGCGATGCCGACCGCGTCAGGAAATACCTTGAGCGGATACGGGATCGAAAGCTCGGCAACGACGTCAAACGTGCCGAGCTCGAGGACTCTATCGATTTGCCGCACGGCTTCCTGATAGAAGCCGTCGCGCAACTCGCGCAACAGCTTCGGCGCCACCGCGCGATTCATCACGGTGCGGGCGCGCGTGTGGGTGGGCGGATCGGTTTCGAGAAGCAGGCTCGGCGGTCGCCAATTGCCCTCCTTATGGAAATTGGCGAGGCCGACACCGCCGCCCGAACCGAAGGTCTGCCAGTCGTTGAGGATTGCCGAGACCTGTTCGTAGCGCGCCACGGCCCAGACGTCGTAGCGCGACAGGCGCACGACTGGCGCCAGCTCTCTGAGCTGGTCGTGATACGGGTACGGATCGGCGAGGAATTCGCGCGAAAACGGATCGATGTCCGAGTTCGCCGCCATATCTGCTGGTTGAGGCGACAGCATGCCGAACCTCCACAGCAACATCCTCAATATCTCGGCGGCCGCCGTCAACCGTCGGAACAAGGGGAGTTGCGGTCGGCACGGAACAATGCTGCCGCGAAGTCGTTGGTTGTTGGTGCAAAAAGTCGCCGCTAACGCCTTTGGAGAGGTCAGTCAATGGACAAGAAAATTGCCGGATTACTGGGAGCCGCGGCCGCGCTGGCAACAGTGGGCAGCGCAAACGCAAATGCAGCGGGAGTTCAAGGGAGCACGCCGAATCCGGCGGCGAATTATCGGGAACTGTTGAGCCCGGTCCCGAACGCAATGGCAGCTTTGAAAGATGACGATGCGCGGCGCGAGGCGGAAGCCCGCAATGGAGTCAAAGTGGCGCAAGTGTCGGTCACTGTCGGCCATCACCATCATCACCACCATCATCATGGCGTACGCATTCGGTTAGGCCACCATCACCACCACTACAGTCACCATCATCACCACCATCATCATCATCACCACAGCGGTGTTTATATCGGCCATTGACGGCGGCGGCGCGGCCGTATCACTCGCGGTCGCGTCCTTTTGCTGCTCGCAACAGGTAGCGATAGGTGCCGTCGAAGACAGTGTTGGTATCCGAAGTCCACGTTGAGTCGGCCCCTAGAGTAGGCCGGCTCGCGTGGATTTTTCGGCCGCGCATTTCACGTTCGGCAGCCTCTTCGTCGTTCATTGGGGAAAGTGCGAAGTCGCAACTCACAGGCAAAACCAAGATCTGCAGCATCGGCTCGCCGGGACGGAAAATGTGCACGTGGCCTTCCGTTGGCGCCTTGAACACCACAAACGAGATCATCGGCCACCATTCGGTTCGCAGCAGCGCTGGAATGGCGATGGGGGCTGTCCCGGTCGTATCCGTATAGAACCGCGGATGCGGCTCGGTCCGGATCGCCCAGCCCTTGTCGACTTTCAGATCGAGCAGAAGCTGATAAGTGTAATAGTCCCTGCCAAATGAGCGGAAAGGCGGCCATTGCAGTTCGGCGTCGGGGCAGGGTCCGAAATCACCTTCGAAGCTGAGCTGCCCATTTTTCCTGGAGACGCGAAGCTCGCACTCATACGGGTAGAAGATCTCGATGCCATATTGCGCGCCTTCGGTGAACGGTGCGCAGTGCCAGGCATATTCATGGGAGCCGTCGGCGCGGGGCGCGGGCTGGCCTGCCCAACCCGGCATTTCAAGCTTGGTCCGCCGCGGCCGAAGGCCGGGATTGACCAACCGGAATTTGATATCCTGCATTGCCGTCCCATCTCGCTCGCCCGGACTCGAGGCGGTGAAATCCTCCGGGTCGTAAAGAGTTCCAAGATTTCGCTCGATCCTCCGTAGCGGACTGAAAATGGCCGAGTCTACTCGAAAATCCCCGTAATCTCAGGTTCTTGAACGGCTCGCCGGACGTCGCCATATTAGCCGCAACCGCCGGGAAGGCCTTTTCGGCGGGTATCATGGGGTGCCGTCAAGGGCCCCGCCAAAGTCGCTTGAAAAGGGCTTTGAAACCATGTCCAGGGTTTCGTCGCTATCGAGTCCCTTCCTGCTTGGCTTCGATGAGATCGAGCGCGTGCTCGATCGCGTCGGTAAGGCAACGGACGGCTATCCTCCATACAATATCGAGCGAATCCCGCGCGACGGGAACGCACCGGAACGGCTGCGCATTACCTTAGCGGTCGCTGGGTTCACCCGCGACCAGCTCGATGTGACCATAGAGGAGAGCCAACTCGTTATCCGCGGCCGCCAGCAGGACGACAAGAGCAGGCAATACATCCACCGCGGTATAGCGGCGCGCCAATTCCAGCGCACCTTTGTGCTGGCGGATGGCATGGAAGTATCCGGCGCGGACTTGAGGAATGGATTGCTGTCGATTGATCTCGTGCGCCCGCAACCGGAACGCATCGTTAAATCGATCTCAATCAAAGAATGCGAGTAAGAAACCAGTAGGACTCGACCAACAGAAAAGGAGTCGAGGGCCATGTTACCAGAAATGAACGATACACCGAACCCGATCAAAATCACCCCGGAAGCGCTCGCCCATCTCGGCGACGGACGCATCGCTTACGTCAAGGCGATCCGCTCCGAGGACGTCGCGGCGATGTTTCCGCAGATGCAGGTGCCGAAAATAGCGCCTGGCGTCACCCTGTTCGCGCTGCACGCCGCGGATGGCACGCCGATCATGCTCACCGACAGCCGCGAAGCCGCGATTGCCAATGCCTGGAGCCAGGAACTCGAGACGGTGAGCGTGCACTGACCAGGAATCGATAATCGGGTATCAGCCATCGGAAGCGGGCCGGCGATATTCGCCGGCCCGTTTTTATCGCCTGATTACTGTCGGCTGACCTCTGATTTCGGGCGCCTATGCGGCTGACGCCGATGGCATCGCCAAAACCGCGCAGATCGATTCGGCGTCTTTCGAGGCGCGCAATTTGTGCATGACGGCCGGTTCGCGCATCAGCCGCGCCACGCGAGCGAGCGCTTTCAAGTGATCGGCGCCGGCGCCCTCCGGCGCGAGCAGCAGAAAAATCAGGTCGACCGGCTGGCCGTCGAGCGCCTCGAAATCGATGGCGCGATCGAGCCGCGCGAACAAGCCGAACATCCGGTTGAGATTGGCCATCTTGCCATGGGGTATCGCGATGCCGTTGCCGATTGCCGTCGAGCCCAGCTTTTCGCGCTGCATCAAGATGTCGAAGATCTGGCGTTGGCTCTGACCGCTGAGCGCGGCCGCGCGCGCCGCCAATTCGTGCAACGCCTGCTTCTTGTTGTTGACCTTGAGCGCCGGCAGAACCGCGTTCGGTGCTACGAGATCGTTTAGCGGCATGGGATTGACCTGGAATGAGGCCGCGGCCCCAAGACTAGAGCTCTATCGGCTCCGACGGAACCGCACCCTAACTTTTATGAAGGCTCAATCGTTCCGAAATTCGGCGCCCTTTGTTTCCCGGATCAGGTTTTTCGAAGGGCGGCGGACCATAGGGAGAGGCTGAACCTTCGTCAATGGGCACGGTGATCCTTGAGCCTCCGATGATAGCGGCGCAGCCTTTTCTCGATCCGCAGCGCCGCCTGATCGGCGCTGGCATAGGCATCGGCCGCCATGCCCTCGGCGTGCAGCGTCACTTTGGAGTCGAGATGGATTGCGCATTCACTGCGGAAGCCGAAGCCGTCACGCGCCAGTGTCAAATGGCCCGAATAACCGCCGTCAAAGTACTTATTCATGACATCGGCGACCCGCTCACCGATGCGGTCGCGCAACGCGGCGCCGACGTCGAGGTTCTTGCCGGAAATGCGAAAAGACATTGCAGCCTCCGATATGGCACGATCCCAAAAAACCGACCTCCGACAAGATCGTGCTCAACCAAAAAGCATTCTATCTCCCGGTTATCTCGACCTAGGTATTGGCCGGCGTCGTGTCAACGCGACTCGATCGCCATTGCGGGAGCGGGCCGCCAGCTCGCGATCCGGGTCCTGTACGCTGCCCTGTTCAGTTCGCAATTGCGCTTTGCTTCTCGCGACGCCGCTGCACCGAGGAGGGGATCCGCATGGCCTCGCGGTATTTCGCGACGGTCCGGCGGGCGATGTCGATGCCGGCCTCGCGCAATTTCTCGACGATGGTATCGTCCGAGAGCACGCTGGCCGCGGTCTCGGTATCGATCAATTGCTTGATGCGGTGCCGTACGGCCTCAGCTGAGTGTGCTTCGCCGCCATGGGAGGCCGCGATCGACGAGGTGAAGAAGTATTTCAGCTCGAAAATGCCGCGGCTGGTCGACATGTATTTGTTTGCGGTGACGCGCGACACCGTCGACTCGTGCATGCCTATGGCCTCGGCGACCGTCTTGAGATTAAGCGGGCGCAGGTGCTCGACGCCGTGGGCGAGAAACGCGTCCTGCTGGCGGACGATTTCGTTCGAAACCTTGAGAATGGTGCGGGCGCGCTGGTCGAGCGCGCGAACCAGCCAGGTAGCGCTTTGCAGACATTCGTTGAGATACGATTTCTCGGTGTCGCGCCGCGTCGTCGCCGACACTTCGGCATAGTAGGTCTGGTTGACCAACACTTTCGGCAGGGTGTCGGAATTAAGCTCGACAATCCAGGCGCCGTTGGGCCCCGATCGGACAAATACGTCCGGCACGATCGGCTGGACGACGGCCGAACCGAACGCGAGGCCGGGCTTCGGATTGAGACGGCGGATTTCGGCGATCATCTCGGCAAGATCGTCGTCGCCGACGCCGCAGACCTTCTTCAGGGTGGCGAAATCGCGCCGCGCCAAAAGATCGAGCCGCGCGATCAAAGCCTGCATCGCGGGGTCGTGGCGATTTTGTTCCTTGAGCTGAATTGTCAGGCACTCGGCGAGATCGCGCGCGCCAACGCCCGGGGGGTCGAAGGTCTGCACGATATGCAGCACGGCTTCGACCTCGGCGGCGCTGGTGCCGAGCTTTTCCGCCGTCGTCGCCAGATCGCCGGTCAGATATCCAGCCTCGTCGATCAAATCGATTAGATATTGCCCAATGATGCGCCGCACCGGATCGGCAATCGCCAGTGTGAGCTGCTCGCGAAGCCAATCCGCGAGCGTCGTTTCGGCGGAAACGAAGGCTTCGAGGTTGTAATCTTCGCCGTCGCGGCCGCCGGAGCCGACGCCGGCCCATTCCGAATAGCCGGGCTGGGCATCGGTGCGGCTGCGGCCTGGTCCACTGTCGTCAGGGGAGGTATCGTCCAGGCTCTTGTCGGCCCGCTCTTGTTCGATCGCGCTGGGCGGATCGCCGTCGGTGCCTTCCCAGGCCGTGCCATTCTCAGGCGGCTTATCGGTCGATGGCGCGCCGTCCGCGGCGCCGGGCGCCGTCTCGCCGTCTGGATTGCTGCGGTCGAGCAGGGGGTTACGCTCCAATTCGGCCTCGACATAAGCGACGAGGTCAAGATTGGAGAGCTGCAGCAGCTTGATGGCCTGCATCAGCTGCGGCGTCATCACCAGAGCTTGGCTCTGCCGAAGCTGGAGTCTTTGGGTTAAGGCCATGGATGGCGCTAAATTGGTCCGATTCTTGCTTGTCCGGACTTGGTATAGCAGTCCTGTGGCGCTATCGCCAGCCGATTTCGGCAGCCAGTTTTGCTAATGGCTAAGGCTTGCCTTAGAGCCGGAATTCCTCTCCCAGATAAAGCCGGCGCACGTCAGGATTGTTGACGATGTCGTCGGCCCGGCCCTCCATCAACACTTCGCCCGAATAGATGATGTAGGCGCGATCGGTCAGGCCGAGTGTCTCGCGCACATTGTGATCGGTGATCAGGACGCCGATGCCGCGGTTGGTCAGGTGCCGCACCAGCGCCTGGATGTCGCCGACTGCGATGGGGTCGATGCCGGCAAACGGTTCGTCCAGCAGCATGTAACTCGGCCGGGTCGCCAACGCGCGCGCGATTTCAACGCGTCGCCGCTCGCCGCCGGACAGTGCGATCGATGGCGTCTTGCGCAACCGGGCGATGTTGAACTCCTCGAGCAGCGCATTGAGGTCCTGTTCGCGCCGCTTCGAATCGGGCTCGATGACTTCGAGCACGGCGCGGATGTTCTGCTCGACAGTGAGGCCGCGGAAGATCGAAGCCTCCTGCGGCAGATAACCGATGCCAAGCCGCGCGCGCTGATACATCGGCAGCCTGGTGACGTCGCAGCCATCGAGCTCGATCCGGCCCTTATCGGCCTTGATCAGGCCGGTCATCATGTAGAACACGGTCGTCTTGCCGGCGCCGTTCGGTCCAAGCAAGCCCACGGCTTCGCCTTGGCGGACGTACAGGCTTACGCCCTTGACTACCATGCGGCCGACAAAGCTTTTTTCGATACCGTGGACCGAAAGGAGTCCCTTGCGTTCCGCGGCCATGGCGCCGTTGCCGTCGCTGCGGCGGCGTGGCCGCTGCGCCGGACGGTCTGAACGCTGCGGTGCGAGTGGACGTTCCTGCGGACGCTCGGCCTGGCGGTTTATCGGGCGATCGGTTTGACGATCGGCTTTACGTTCGGCCTGACGCTCCGGCTGACGGGGCAGCCGCTCCTTGCTTTGCATTTTTGGCGCGGGCGTCGACACGCTTGCGATGTCGAGATAGGTGCTGCTGATTTCGCCGCCGATGGTTTCCAGATTGATGGCTTCTTCATCGCTGGCCGGCGCGCGCTGCGCCGGCGTCTTGAGACGGCGAAGATATGACAGCAAATCCACCACGCCGATCCTGTGAAGCTGGCCGAATCGTCAGGAAAACCGACCCAATATGATGACTCTAACCGATTTCCCTCGCCGAGGGGGAGCGACGCTTCGTCAGTTCGGTCGCCCCGGCCCAATGGTCATCATGTTTCCCGTGCCGCCATTTTGGCCTTTGTTCGGTAAAATCAATGCGCGCACGCGGCCGGGAGCGACCCCGCCGCCTTCTTTGCTTTCGACGCGTGCGTTTCCGGTCACCGTGTCGACCACCACGCGTTCGCCGTGGATGACATTCTGCCCCTGACTGACGACAACATTGCCGGTCAAAGTGATCGTTTTCGATTGCATGTCATAGACGCCCAGATCGCCGCTCGCGTTCTGGTCCTTGGTGACGACAGTAACGCCGCCGTGGGCTTCGATCCTCCGAATATCCTGAGCACCCTTCGGCGCCGCTCCGGTTGCCTTGGCGTCGGACGCCGGAGCGGCATTTTGCGCGATGCCGACTTCGTGCCCGTAGAACACGACCAGCGTCTGGCATTTCATCGTGGTGTCGCCCTGCACGACCTGCACGTTGCCGGAAAACGTCGCGGTCTTGTTCTTGTCGTGCACTTCGAGAGAGGCGGCTTCGATCTGGACCGGCAGATCCTGGTTCTGACCCGGCAATGCGCTTTGCAACGGGCCCTGCGCCGCGGCGAGGCCGGGCGCGAGCGATGCCGCAACGGCGACCCAGAACGGAAATCGGCGCATCACGGCTTGTCGGCCTTGTCGGAATTCTTGTCCGGCAGCAGCGTCATGGCAACACCGTCGAAGTGGATGACGTCGCCCTTGTCGGTAATTTGCATACGCTTGCCGTTAAGCGAACCGTTGAGCAATTTCACCTTCACCGGCTGCTCCGAGACGACATTGCCGGTCTTCATGTCCACGACCGCTTCGGTCAGCCGCGCCGCATAGCCAGTGGATGACGCGAGTGCGATGTCTTCGTTGAGTGTGAGCGTATTGCCCTTCATATCGTAGATGCCCGACGGCGCGGTCATTTCCACCGTACTCTTGTCCGCCATGCCCATCTTGGCGTGGATTTGCTCGAGCTCGACCAGGTCGGGTTTGGTGATGTCCTGCGCTGCGGCATTCGCGGTGAACTCATAGGGACGGGCATCGTTCGTGTAACCGGTGAGTTTGGGTGCCTGCATCGTGATTTTGGTGCCCTTGATCACGAGTTTGCCAAGCTCGCCCGGCAGCCGGATCTCACCGAGCGAAGGCAGGTAATTGGCGGCCGCGACGCCGAGCAGGAGCGCCGCAATGCTGGTCAGCACGCCCACGCGAAGCCACCGCACATACCGGCTGTGCCGCAGCGCATTGCGATAAACCGGTTCGATGTCGCTGCGCTTGCTCTGCGGGAACGCAGCGTCCCGCGCGGCGTCGGCAGGGTAGGGAGTGGCCACGCAATCGTCCCCTCAAGACTGTCGCCCTGGTCCGGCTCGAAAGCCGGCGCATTTTAGCGGTTCCATGCCGCCAGAGTCGCTGGCGAATGTGGCCCGGGCAGGGCCGGCATTTGCCAGTACTTACAAACCATTGCCGATCCCGACTGGCCGCTTCCGGACAACCCGAACGCACGTCCTCGCGCTCAGGAATGGGCGAAAATGTCGTCGTCGGCAAATCCCGCGAGATCGAGCCGCACCCGCTCAGGCAGAAAGCGAAAGCAGGCGGCGGCAAGCTCGGTGCGGCCTTCGCGCGCCAGCATGGCATCGAGCCTGTCCTTGAGTGCGTGCAAATGCGTAACGTCGGCGGCGGCATAGGAGATTTGCGCGTCGGTCAAATCCGCCGCGCCCCAGTCGGAGCTTTGCTGCTGTTTGGAGATTTCCTGTCCCAGGATTTCGCGCACCAGGTCCTTGAGACCGTGCTTGTCCGTATAGGTCCGCGCCAGCCGCGACGCGATCTTGGTGCAATAGGCCGGCTCCGGCATCACGCCGAAAGTCTTGTACAGCATGGCAAGGTCGAACCGGGCGAAGTGAAAAATCTTGAGCAGGCCTTTGTCGGCCAGCAGCCGCTTCAAATTTGGCGCATCGGCCGCGTGCGCCGCGATCTGCACGATGTCTGCCGAACCGTCGCCCGGGGAAAGCTGCACCACGCAAAGCCGGTCGCGGGCCAGATCGAGACCCATGGTCTCGGTATCGATCGCCACCGCGCCTTTGTAGCGCGTGATATCCGGGAGATCGCCGCGGTGCATTCGAGTCGTCATCCGGCGCCCTGAATATCGGAGTCGCGATGACCCGTCAAAGAACGGATCGCCCGGGCCCAGGCCGGTTCGGAGCCGTAAAGCCATATCGGCGAGTGTATCTTTAACCTAGGCTCCCCTGTGCTTTTGGCTTAATCTTGGTCTCAAGTCATTTTCACGATCGCACCGCGATCTATCAAAAAGCGCCTCTATCGGAGAGTACCATGGCAAAGCTCAGGCATATCGCCATACAGGTTCCGGATCTTGAAAAGGCCGCCGCCTTCTACGAAGGCGTGTTCGGGCTCAAGCGTCTGAAAAAGGTCGAGGCGCCGATCGGGAACGCCATCTCGCTGTCGGACGGCGTAATGAACCTCACGCTGCTGCAATTCCCCGAGGGAACGAATGGCGGCAAGGGCGGTCCCGATTGGGCGGGACTGCATCATTTCGGATTCATCGTCGACAGCGAGGACGCCACCGAGCAGTCGATCAAGCAGCACGGCGGCGAATTTTTCATGAAGCTGCCGCAATATCCCGGCGTCGACGCAGAAAAGAAATTCAAGGACATCAACGGCATTGTGTTCGACGTCTCCGAACACGGCTGGGGCTAGATCGGGCGCAGAGCCTGGAAATTCCCCGGCGCATCGAACGTGTCCGATATTGGCTTGGTGCCCAGGAGAGGACTCGAACCTCCACGGTGTTACCCGCTAGTACCTGAAACTAGTGCGTCTACCAATTCCGCCACCTGGGCGCCCGGTCGGGCAATGCCGGGATAGGTACGGAGCGGTCTTAAGCTTGTCAATCGAACGTGGTGTCATGCTCCGCGAAGGCGGAGCATCCAGTAATCACGGGGGTTCGGCTCCCCACGAGCGCTCACGATCCTTCGACGATTATTGGATCATCCGCCTGCACGGATGATGACATGGTGGACTTGGTGGTTGCCCCTATACAGTCCACAAGCGATCCTGTATTTCCGCAATTGATGAGTTTGCAAAGCAAATCCGAGACTTTGGTCACCGTGTTCGGCGGTTCGGGGTTCCTTGGCCGGCACGTCGTGCGCGCGCTGGCGCAGCGGCAGTACCGCATCCGCGTCGCGGTACGCCGGCCTGATCTGTGCGGGCATCTGCGGCCGATGGGCCGGGTCGGGCAAATCCATGCCGTGCAGGCCAATCTGCGCTACCCGCAATCGGTGACCGCGGCGGTGCGTGACGCCGATATCGTCGTCAACCTGGTCGGTATCCTGTTCGAGCGCGGCCGCCAGCGCTTCGATGCCGTGCAGAGCGAAGGCGCCGAAGCGGTCGCACTTGCCGCCAAAGCCGCCGGCGCTCCGCTCGTTCATGTTTCGGCGATCGGTGCTGACGGCGATTCGCCGTCACACTATGCGCGGTCAAAAGCGGAAGGTGAAAAACTGGTGCTGGACGCGGTGCCCGCGGCGACCATCATGCGGCCTTCCATCGCGTTCGGTCCGGAGGACGACTTCTTCAACCGTTTCGCCGCGCTGGCGCGGCTTGCACCGGCGCTGCCGCTTCCCGGCGGCGGCCACACCCGTTTCCAGCCGGTGTTCGCCGGCGACGTGGCGGAAGCCATTGCCAAGGCCGTCGACGGCGACACAAAACCCGGCGCGATCTACGAACTTGGCGGACCGGACGTGCGCACGTTCAAGGAGTTGATGGAATTGACGCTGGCGACGATCCAGCGCCGCCGGCTGCTGGTTGCGGTCCCGTTCGCGCTTTTGAAGCTGCAAGCGATGTTCCTGCAGTTCGCGCCCAAACCGCCGATCACGCCCGATCAGGTCGAACTGCTCAAGCGCGACAATGTCGTTTCCGCCGACGCAAAGCGCGACGGGCGCACGCTCGAAGCGCTCGGCATCACGCCCGAGTCGGTCGACGCGATCGTGCCGTCCTATCTCTGGCGGTTCCGGAAAGCAGGGCAGTTCGATCCGCGCCCGGCGTAAAGCCGGATCAGGCTTCGTACTTGAACGACAGCGCGACGCGGGTCCGGAACGCCGTGACCTTGCCGTCCTCGACCCTCATGTCCATCTTGGTGACTTCGGCAACGCGCAGATCGCGCAACGAACCGGCCGCGGTCGCCACTGCAAGCCGCCCGGCCTCTTCCCATGATTTTTCGCTGACGCCGACCACGTCGATGATCCGATAAACGCTGTCTGTCGATTTTTTGGCCATTGAATCGCTCCTCGGGTCTGAAATGAACGCGTGCGATCATTGCCGCCACGCGACGTCATGTTAGCTCAAGCCGGGGTTGGATTCACAGACCCCGTCTCACAGACCCGTCTCACATGCCCATCGCCAGTGCGATCAAACCGAGCGCGCCGACGACGATCCGCCACCAGGCGAACAGCACAAAGCCGCGCCGCGAAACGTAACCGAGCAGCGTCTTGACCACGAACCAGCCGCAGACGAACGACACCGCAAAGCCGATCGCAATGATCAGCAAGTTACTTCCGGCAAGCTCGTGCCTGTTCTTGAAGGCTTCGAAAGCGAAAGCGCCGACCATGGTCGGCATCGCCAGCCAAAAGGAAAATTCCGTGGCGGCGCGCTTGTCGGCGCCGAACAGCATCGCGGCGACGATCGACGCGCCCGATCGCGACACGCCCGGTATCATCGACAGACACTGTACCACGCCGATGCCGAGATACATCGGCAGCGAGAATTTCGTCGCGTCGTGATAGCGCGGCTTGAGGTCGAGCCGGTCGATCCACAGCAATACGAAGCCGCCGAGCACCAGCATGGTGCAGACGATCCATACGTTGAACAGCACGCTCTTGATGAAACCGTATAACAGCGCGCCGAGCACCATCGCGGGAAAGAACGCGATCAGCACGCCGATAATGAAGCGCTGCGCCTCCGGGTCGTTGAACATGCCGAGGAACAGCTTCCACAGCCGCGAGAAATAGATCGACAGCAATGCCAGGATGGCGCCGAGCTGGATCAGGACATCGAACGACTTGCCGAACGACTCGTCGTCGAAGCCGAAAAAGTGCCCGACCAGCAGCAGATGTCCGGTCGAGGAGACCGGGATGAACTCGGTAAGGCCCTCGACGATGCCGAGGAATATGGCCTTGATCACATCCAACGTCATGGTGGGCTCCGCTGCGGGGACCGGCCCGTTACGCGGCCGAATCAGTAGGGGATTGCTAACATCGATACGTCAGAGTTGTGGCGTTGCGCAGGTTGCTTGCGGCGTAGCGTTGCCTATAAGGATGATCGTCTGGAATCGCTGCCCGGCCGCTTGCTCATATACCCGTCCCGTTCCTCACTCACAAGACAAGCCCGCGCGGTGGGCTTGGAAGGATGGAATGCTGACGTTGTTTCATCATCCGTTTTGCCCGCACTCTCGTTTTGTGCGGCTGTTGCTCGAAGAGCTCGCGCTGACGCCGCGGCTGGTCGAGGAGCGTACATGGGAACGCCGGCAGGAATTCCTCAAGCTTAATCCGGCCGGCGCAACGCCGGTTCTGGTGGAGGAGGGCGCGCCGCCGGTTCCCGGCGCGGCCATCATCGGCGAATACCTTTGCGAGACACGCGGCGACAAGCTCGCCGAGCTTCGGCTGATGCCGCGCGAACCGGGCGCCCGCGTCGAAATCCGCCGCCTGACGCACTGGTTCAACGACAAATTCTTCGAGGAGGCGAGCGGCCCGCTGGTGATGGAGCGCATTTACAAGCGCTATATTCCGCCCGGCCGCGGCGGCGGTCCGCCCGATACCGAGGCGATGCGTGCTGCGCGCAGCAATATCCGCTACCATCTGGCCTATATCGGCTGGCTCGTTCGCACCCGCGACTGGCTTGCCGGCGACAACCTGACCTTTGCCGATTTGGCCGCGGCGGCGCATTTGTCCGCCGTCGATTATCTGGGCGATGTACCGTGGGACGCAGACGAGACCGCGAAGAACTGGTACGCGAGGATCAAATCGCGTCCGACGTTCCGCGCGCTGCTGACGGAGACGCTGGCCGGCCTGCCGCCGTCGCCGAGCTACGCCGATCTCGATTTCTGACGGCCGCCGCGCTCAAAGCCGCGCTTGCCCAAGCCGCCCGTGCGCAAGGATTTAACGCCATCGGTGTGGCGCGGCCGGATTCGGTTCCGCAGATCGGCGAGCGGCTGCGCGAGTTCCTGACCACAGGCGCTCACGGCGACATGGATTGGATGGCCGCCAACGCCGCCCGCCGAGGCGATCCGCGCGCGATGTGGCCCGAGGTGCGCTCGATCGTCATGCTCGGCGTCAATTACGGTCCGCAGGACGATCCATTGGCGGTGCTGAAAGATCGCGCGCGCGGCGGCATTTCGGTCTATGCGCGCGGCGACGACTACCACGATGTGATCAAGTCGCGGCTGAAGCAGCTCGGGCGCTGGCTGATCGAGGCCGGCGGCGGCGACATTAAAGTGTTTGTCGATACCGCGGCCGTGATGGAGAAGCCGCTTGCCGCGGCGGCCGGCCTCGGCTGGCAAGGCAAACACACCAATCTCGTCTCGCTCGAACTGGGCTCCTGGCTGTTCCTCGGCGCGATCTTCACCACGCTCGAACTGCCGCCCGATGCGCCGGTGCAGGACCATTGCGGTACCTGCCATGCTTGCCTCGATATCTGCCCGACCCGCGCTTTCCCCGCACCGTACCGGCTCGATGCGCGGCGCTGCATTTCCTATCTGACCATCGAGCACAAGGGCGCGATCCCGCGGGAGCTGCGCCCGCTGATGGGCAACCGCATCTACGGCTGCGACGATTGCCTCGCGGTCTGCCCGTGGAACAAATTCGCGCAGGCCGGCCGCGAGATGAAGTTCTTTGCGCGTGATGCGTTGCGCGCGCCTTTGCTGTCCGAACTGTCGCAACTCGACGACGCGGCGTTTCGCACGCTGTTTCGGAAGAGCGCGGTGAAACGCATCGGCCGCAATCGTTTCGTGCGCAATGTGCTGATTGCGATAGGCAATTCCGCGGATCGGAATCTCGCCGTCTACGCCGAGCGATTGCTCGGCGATGCTTCGCCCCTGGTCCGCGGCGCGGCGATCTGGGCGCTTGGCCGTCTCGATCGCGCCCGGCTCGCGCGTTCCGCCGCGCGGCATCGCGCCGCTGAAACCGAACCGGACGTGATCGAAGAGTGGGTCATGGCGTGTGAGCGATAAGCAATCAATGTCCACGCTGGTCTGTTTCGGTTTTGGCTATTCGGCAGAACATTTCGTTCGCATGTTCGGCGGGAAATTCGACCGGATTGTCGGCACGGTTCGCACTGCGGAGCGTGCCGCAATCCTGAACGCGCATGGCGGTGGACGGCTGAAGGCGATTGTCTTCGACGGCAACGGGGCGGGACCTGCACTGCGCGACGCAGTGGGCGACGCGAATGCGGTGCTGGTTTCGGCACCGCCAGACGGCAACGGCGATCCGGTGCTGCGAGTGCTGGCCACCGTGCTGGCGCAGGCCGCGAATTTGCATTCGGTCGTCTATCTTTCGACCATCGGCGTCTATGGCGATTGCGGCGGCGCCTGGGTCGATGAGGCGACGCCGGCCAAGCCGGGGTCGGCGCGCGGCCGGGAGCGGCTCGCGGCCGAGCAGGCCTGGCAAGAGCTTGGCGCGCGCCGCGGCATCGCGGTTGCCATTCTACGCCTCGCCGGCATCTATGGGCCGGACCAGAATGCGCTTGCGCAGTTGGCGCGCGGCCGCGCTCGCCGCATCGTCAAGCCCGGGCAGATTTTCAACCGCATTCATGTCGACGACATAGCGCGGGCGATCGATGCCGCGCTTGCGCGCCGGGTGTCCGGCATTTTCAACGTCGCCGACGACGAGCCGACGCCGTCCGGCGATCCGATTGTCTTCGCCGCTCAGCTCATGGGTGTCGCGCCACCGCCGGAAATTGCCTTCGAGCAGGCAGCGCCAAACATGTCGCCAATGGCTTTAAGCTTTTGGCAGGAGTGCCGCCGCGTGAAGAACAACAAGCTCAAGAGCGAACTTGGCGTCAGTCTGCTCCATCCGAGCTATCGTGAGGGCCTGCGTGCGCTGTTCGCTGAGACATAATACATCTCATCCCCAGCGCCGGGGTTCCGCATTCGCGGGGACGAACGGGCCACGGATTAGTGCAGGCTCGGACCTTTAAGGAAGCGATTGCGCTCGCTCGACTTCACACGCACGTCGATGGTGTCGCCGTCGCGGTAGACCGCGATCGGCACCTCGACGCCGGCCTGGCCTTGCGCCCAAACGTGGCGGAAGAAGCCCGCCAGGTCGCGCACGTCCTTGCCCGCGACCGAGAGCACGACGTCGCCCATGCGGATGTCGGCCTTTTTGGCCGGTCCCTTGTCGGCGAGACCGACAACGACAAGCCGGTTCTCGACTTCGGTCGCGTAAAGGCCGAGCCATGGCCGCGGCTGCGCATTGCGCCGGCCAAACTTCAGGAGATCGTCGAGGATCGGCTTCAACAGGTCGATCGGCACGATCATGTTGATGTTTTGCGTCTGGCCCTTCTCGGCGGCGTGCTGCAATTGCAGGGAGCCGATGCCGAGGAGATCACCGGCGGGACCGATCAGCGCGGTGCCGCCCCAGTTCGGGTGCGCCGGCGCGGTGAAGATCGCTTCGTCCAGCACATATTCCCAATAGCCGGCGAACTCCTGCTTGGCGACGATGCGCGCTGCAACCGAGTGATGACGGCCGCCGGCGCCGGCGACGACGACGCGCTCGCCGATCGAGGCCGCGGCCGATTGACCGATTTCCAGCCCGGGCATATCGAGCTTGGCGAGCGCCTGCACCAGACCAAATCCGGTTTCCTGGTCGTAACCCAGGACATGCCCCGGCACCGCACGGCCATCGCTGAGATTGAGCCAGATTGTCTCCGCTTCGGTTATCAGATAGCCGATCGTCAGCACCAGGCCGTTGCCGCGAATGAATACGCCGTTGCCGGCCCGTTCGGTGCCGAGCGTTTCCGCGGTATAGGCGTCGGACGGAATGATCGCGCGCACGCCGACCACGGAGGTTAAGGCCTGCTCGAGGTCGTAGCCATAATCCTCCGGCTTGGGTTGCGCGGAGGTCGGCACCTTCCAGTCGCTTACGGATGGCATCAGGCTTTCCTTTGCTCGCGGCGCCCCGTCGAGATCGCCTAGTTGTAGCCGAGAACAAGCGTCGGCAACATCCGGCTATTGTCGCTGTGCATATAGTATGCCGCGGCCGGTTTGCTCAGCCGCCGCCAAGCCCGGCGCTGAGGAATTCCTGCGACCATTTCGCATAGTCCGCCTGCCGCGTAACCTTCTTCATCAGGTCGGGTGCGGCGATGGTCTTGATATCCGCCGGTGGTATCCCGTTGCGTAGGGCCTTGAGCGTTTCATACGCCGCGTTCACCGCGGCCAGGAACGGCAAATGACCCTGCAAGCAGACGCGCACATTGCGTGCGCCGAGATAGTCCAGGTCGTGCAGCTCCGGCGTGACGCTGCCGAGAAACAGCGGCAGCTTGACGGCCGATGCGACGGCATCGAGTTGCGCGCGCGTCTTGACGCCGGCCATGAACAACATATCGACGCCGACGGCCTCATAGGCCTTCAGGCGCGCGATGGTGTCGTCGACGCCGCTGATCGACATGGCGCTGGTGCGGGCAACGACCGCAAGCCGCCGGTCCTGCCTGCCGGCGAGCGCGGCTTTCATCTTGCCGACGCCCTCGGCGATCGGGATCAGGCTCACCGCAGTACTGCCGAAGGTGGTCGGCAGCAGTGTATCCTCGATCGTGAGGCCGGCTACGCCCGCGGTCTCGAGCTCTTCAACCGTACGCTTGACGTTAAGGGCGTTGCCGTAACCGTGGTCGGCGTCAACCAGAAGCGGCAGCTTGCCCGCGCGGTTGATGCGCAGCGCTTGCTGCGCGAACTCGGTCAAGGTGAGCGTGACGATGTCGGGGGCGCCAAGCACCGTAAGCGACGCGATCGAGCCCGCAAACATCATCGCCTCGAAACCGACATCCTCGGCGATGCGCGCCGAGATCGGATCGAAAACCGATCCGGGATAGATGCAGCGTGTTCCGGCGATGATGGCGCGCAGCCGCTCGCGCCGCTCGGTCCAGTCCATTGTCGTGCTCCTGATACGTGTTCCGCGCCGATCCGCACGAACGATCTAGCACGGCATTTCCAGGCTCGCGAAGCGAGCGCGGCGCGCTAATTCTTCTTGTCGGCCGGGGGTGATGCACCGGCATCTTTTTCCATGTCGCCGAGCTGCTTCTCAAGTTCGGGCAGGCTGGCCACGAGCTGGCAATTCTGTTTGTCGACGGTGGCCTGCTTCTGAGCGGCTGCCCAGTGTTCAGCGGCATCCTGATCGTTCCATGGCCGCCGCGTTTCGGAATTGAAAGCCTGCTGCTTGGCAAGGCTCTCAAGCGAGCGGTGGTAGTCATCCAGGTTCAGGACCCGATCACGCTGCGCAAAATAGAAATTGGTACCATTCAGCTCATTGCAGAATCTCAACCCGGCGCTGAAAGTCTGCTTCACCATTTTGGCGTCGACGATCTTGCCTTTGACCTCGTCGAGGGACGGGCCCTGGGCAAAACCATAGCTGCCTGAAAGCAGGCACAAGGCGATTGCACCGCAGGCAATGCGCTCCACGTTGCGTCTCCTGTTGTCCTGGCAGGGATCCCCACGTCCCCAGCTATCAATACCATGTTACCGCCGCGCCGTGGAGGCCAATCGGTAGCGAATTATTTACCGCGTCCGGCGGAAGACCGCGGATAAGGTCGGGAAGCCGCTATCTCTGCTGCTTTATTGCCGTTTTCCCGCCTAATCTTGTTCCTACATCCACGGCAGACTGCGGTGGTCACCTGGGGGATCTGCTTTGCGTGCCAGCACTCGATTTGTCGCGTTTGGGTTTGTCCTGCTCGGTTCGCTAGGTCCAGCCGCGGCGCAATATTTTCCGCCACAACCTGCTCCCTATCCGGCTTCGACCTATTCGAGCGCGCCGCTGCCGGCGCCTGGCGAAAGCTCGGCCGCCGCGCCCTATGGTCAGCCGGCGCCGATCTACCGCGAAGCGAATACGGCGCCGCCCTGCGATCCGTGCGACGGCGCGCAGCCGTCGGCCGTCGGCGGTCCCTATGAGCCGTATCCGCCGTCCAGCCGTGCGTCTGTCGGCCCCAATGACGATCTGCCACCGCAGCCCATGCCCAACCTCGGCAGTGGCCAGTTGCGGCCCCCCGCCGACATTGGCGATACATCCGCGCCAGACGTTACCGGCTCGGTGCGCGCGCCGGTCAATGCAGCGCCGGCGCCGGGCGCGAACCGCTCGGCCATCGCCGCGCTGCCGCCTGAAGACCAACCCGAAACCGGGCCAGCCAAGGCACTACCGCCGCAGTTCCGGCGCCAGGCTGTCAGCTACACAACTCTCGAGCCGCCCGGCACGATCATCATCGATACGCCGCACACGTATCTGTATCTGGTTCTGGGTAACGGTCAGGCGATGCGTTACGGCATCGGCGTCGGCCGCGAAGGCTTCACCTGGTCGGGCAGCGAGCGTATCAGCCGCATGAAGGAATGGCCGGACTGGTTCCCGCCCAAGGAAATGATCGAGCGTCAGCCCTATCTGCCGCGGTTCATGGCGGGCGGCGACACCAATCCGCTCGGCGCGCGCGCCATGTATCTTGGCAATACCCTTTACCGCATCCATGGCACCAACCAGCCGTCGACGATCGGCACGTTCGTCTCCTCGGGCTGCATCAGGCTCACCAACGACGATGTGGCGGATCTGTACAGCCGGGTGAACGTCGGCACGCGGGTGGTGGTGTTGCCGGGCGCCTCGACGCCGGTATCGGCCGCTACGCCGGCGACGCTGACGCGATAGCGCCCGACTCCATTCGGGGCTTTGGAACGGACCAGCCGGCTGGCGATTGGCCAGCCGGAATTTTTTGCGCTGGTTTCTTTGCGACTCAGTTAGTGTCGTGACTGCCACGCTATCCGCGACCCGGGCGTGAATGCAGCGTCGTCATGCTGCGCGATGCACCAAATTCAATCGTGACGCGTGTTTTACCGTAATGCTCAGAGGCGCACTGGGAGTTCGAATGATTCCGACCCTCCGTTCCATGATCGTCGCCATGTTGCTCGCGATGGTGGCGCTGGGCGGCGGCTTTGGTCTGTTCGCTGCATTTCGCATCAACCATGCGCCGGCGCGTCTCGCGTCCGCCGCTCTGCCGCTGCGGCTGGTGGCTGACGATCCGATGCTGCCAGCCGGGATCGACGGGACCGGCCAATCCTTCGGCTCGCGCTTCAAGGTCAGCGAAGCGCTGCTCGCCAGCGCGACGGCGGCGTTATCTTTGGGGAATACGGAACGGCCCGATGCCGCCGGGTCGCCCGGGGCCGGTATTGATCCGGCAGCCGATAACGGCGTAGCAGCGCCGTCCGCCGCGGTAACACCGCCAACGGAATCAACCGCACCAGAAACGCCAAGCGATCGGCCACAGGCGTCTCAGGCCTCAACTGAAGTGGCGCCGGCGGAAACGCTGGCGACCGGAACTCCAAACAATCCGCCGCCGGTTCAGGGCGCTGCTGAAGCGAAACCGCCGGAAACTGTCGCAGCCAAAACGCCAGACGATCCGCCCTCGGCCCACAACGCAACTCAGACGGCGCCTGCGGAAACAGCCGCGACTGGAGCGCCTGACGCTCATGTGCCGCCCGCCGAGACTGCAACTGCGGCAATACCGGCCGAAACCGCAGCACTAGCCACGGCGGCTTCGAACGCTCAGGCGGAACAGCAGGACGCCGCTCGCAAAGTCGCCGCGCGGAAGCGCCTTGCCACGGTGCGCCGCGTCCGCAGGGCGCGTGCGACGGCGATTGCCCAATCGGCCAATCCGAACAATGCATTTCCGCAACCCAGCTCTCAAGCCGCGCCGCAAGCCGTAGGCGGCCCCTTCGTCAGCCCGCCAACCGCCAAGCACCGCCAGAACTGACGGACGCCGCGGCCAAGGGCTGCTAGGATCGCGCGGTCGATTCCGCCTTTGCAAAGTATCATCCCGCGTGGTCCCGCTTTCAGTCCTGGATCTGTCGCCAATCACCACGGCTACGCCGGGATCGGCGGCGTTGCGCAATTCGCTCGATCTGGCGCGGCTGGCCGACAAACTCGGCTACACGCGCTATTGGGTCGCCGAGCATCACAATCTGGCGAATATCGCCAGCTCGGCGCCCGACATCATGATCGGGCAGATCGCTGCGGTCACTTCGCATATCCGCGTCGGCTCCGGCGGGGTGATGCTGCCGAACCACGCTCCGCTTATGGTTGCCGAACGCTTCAAAGTGCTGGAGGCGCTGTTTCCCGGACGCATCGATCTCGGCCTCGGGCGCGCGCCCGGCACCGATCCGGTCACATCCTACGCGCTGCGAGCCCGGCAGGACCCGCGGCAGGGCGACGACTTTCTCGAGCGTTTCCAGGAACTGCTGCTGTTCGAGCGCGGCGGCTTTCCCGAAGGCCATCCCTTCCGCAATGTGCGCGCCGTGCCGGCGGACGTCGCACTGCCGCCGATCTGGCTGTTGGGATCGAGCGGCTACAGCGCCGAACTCGCCGCCGCCGTCGGCATGGGCTACTCGTTCGCCCACCATTTTGCCGATTACGACGCGGCCAGCGCGATGCTCAGTTACCGCGAGCATTTCAAACCATCGGCAACGCTCGCGGCCCCTTACGCCATCCTGGGAACTGCCGTGATTGCCGCCGGTACCGATACCGAAGCCGAGCGCATCGCAGCCAGCGCCGAATTGCATTATGTGCGCCGCGCCAAAGGCGAATATCTGCCGCTCGCCTCGCCGGAAGAGGCCCAAGCCTATCCCTACACGCC
>Ga0209579_10000108_pt1 | contig 146205 bp, 115 predicted proteins | sample Coa_R1_2_FD_187152 | JGI IMG/M metagenome (GOLD analysis project Ga0209579, IMG submission 187152) | Surface soil microbial communities from Centralia Pennsylvania, which are recovering from an underground coalmine fire - Coalmine... | ecosystem: Environmental > Terrestrial > Soil >... | reverse complement strand
TCGCCAGCGGCACGGTCAACAACCTGGGCAAAGCTATCATCGGCCAGTTTGCCGGCTCGACCGGCGCGGCCACGGTGACCGGCGCCGGTTCCACCTGGTTGGATATGGGCGACCTCACGGTCGGCCAGTCCGGCACGGGCAGTCTTACCTCGTCAAGCAACGGGCTTGTCTCCGTGGAAGGAAACCTGGTCATCGGCCTCGCGAGTTCGGGCACGGGTTCCATGACGATTGCCGCCGGCGGTACGGTTCACAACGTTGGCAACGCGACGATCGCTCAAAACGGAGGCTCGAACGGCTCGGCGACGGTAACGGGCGCGGGTTCGACTTGGCAGGATGACGGCTCTCTGACGGTGGGCGATTCCGGAACGGGAACCTTGACGGTTACCAGCAGCGGCAATGTGTCCGTCGCAACCACTTTGACCGTGGGCAAATCCGCGGGGAGCCTCGGCACAATGACCGTTTCCGGCGCGGGCACGGTCTCCGATGTGGACGGCGTTATCGGCGACGCCGTAGGCTCGACCGGGTTTGTCACGGTCGGAGACCCCGGCGCGCAATGGATCAATACGGGCAACGTCACGGTCGGCAAATCCGGCACCGGCACGCTCACCGTCGTCAGCAGCGGCACCGTCCTGGATGACAACGGTTATATCGGTTTTGCCGGAACCTCCACCGGGACGGCCTCGGTGTCCGGCACAGGCGCCGTCTGGAACAACACTGGCAATCTGGTTGTCGGCGTATCCGGCTCCGGTTCGCTCACAACCGCGAGCAACGGTTATGTTTCCGATGTCGCGGCGGTCATCGGTCAGAACAGCAACTCCCACGGCGTGGTGCTGGTGACCGACGCCGGCTCCACCTGGGTCAGCACGGACAGTCTCGTCATAAGCGAATTCGGCACGGGCGTCCTCACGTCGCAAAGCAACGGTTTTGTCTCAGTGGCCAACACCCTCACCGTCGGCCAGCAAAGCGGCGTCGTCGGCACGATGAACATTCTCGCAAGCGGCTCCGTCTCGGACACCGACGGTTTGGTCGGCGATCTCACGGGCGCGAACGGCGTTGTGACGGTGGACGGCGCGGGTTCCTCCTGGCATAACAGCGGCAATCTCACGATCGGCGTTTCCGGCACAGGCTCGGTGACCATATCGAACGGCGGATACGTCTTCGACGACCCGGCTGTCATCGGCCAAAACCCCGGTTCCTCCGGAACCATGACCGTCACGGGCACGGGTTCCATGTGGGTCAACGCGGGCGACGTGATCGTCGGCGAATCGGGCACGGGCGTCCTCATTACCTCAAGCGGCGGCTTCGTCTCGGTGGCGGACACTTTGACAATCGGCCAAAACGCGCTGGGAAGCGGGTCGATGGCAATCACAACCAGCGGTTCCGTTACCGCGACCAGCGTGGTCATCGGCACGAACATCGGAGCGAACGGCGTGGCAGTGGTTACGGACCCCGGTTCGACTTTAACCTCCACTTCCCTCGTGATCGGCGAATCCGGCACCGGCACGATGACGGTGGCGAACGGCGCCCAGGTTACGGCGAGCGGAACCGCGGTTCTCGGCGACATCGCCACGGGCGTCGGCACGCTGGTCGTGACGGACCCCGGCTCCGCCTTTAACGCCGGCACGTTTCTTATTGGCAATGCGGGCACGGGCTTCCTCACCGGCTCGAACGGCGGCCTCATTTCGGACAGCAACGCCGTCATCGGCAGAGCCGTCGGCAGCAACGGGACGGCGCTGATTACGGACCCCGGCACCGAATGGCTTAACACCCACCTCATCGTTGGCGATTCGGGCACGGGTTCCCTCGTTGTGACAAATGGCGCCCTCGTGACGGCAACCGATGACCTGATCGTCAGCTCCTTCACGACCTCCGGCTCGATGGACATCTCCGGCGGCGCCACCGTCACCAGCGGGACGGGCGTCATCGGCCACCACGCCGGTTCCAGCGGCATCGTCAACGTGACCGGCGCGGGTTCGACCTGGAACAGCACCCTTCTCGTTGTCAGCGACACCGGCGCGGGCGTCCTTAACATCACGACTGGCGGCGTCGTCGCGGACGTGACGGGCGTCATCGGCCATGCCGTTGGCGGCAACGGCGCGGTGCTTGTGACGGACCCCGGCTCGATGTGGACCAACACCGACCTCGTCGTCGGCGACTCGGGAACCGCTTCTCTCCTGGTTACGAACGGCGCCCTTGTGACGGCGACCGACAATCTGATCGTCAGCGCGTTCACGACCTCCGGCTCGATGGCGATCACGGGCTCGGGTTCCGTAGTGAGCGGGACGGGCATTATCGGCCAGCATGCCGGTTCGAGCGGCATCGTCAACGTGAACGACCCGGGTTCCACCTGGACGAGCAACGTGATCATCGTGGGCGGTTCCGGCGTCGGTTTCCTTAACGTCTTCAACGACGGCGCGGTCGCGGACGTGACAGGCATCATCGGCGACGGCGCCGGCAGCAACGGCACGGCGGTCGTCTCGGATCCCGCCATGTGGAGCGGCACCACGCTCACCGTCGGCAACTCCGGCACCGGTTCTCTTACGGTTAACACCGGCGGCCAGGTCTCGGATGTTTCCGGCACCATCGGCAACAACGTTGGCGGCATCGGCACGGCTCTTGTGACGGACGCCGGCTCCACTTGGAGCAACGACTCGCTTGTTGTAGGCAACATGGGCTCCGCTTTCCTCGAAGTGACCGGCAGCGGCCTCGTGACGGCGACCGACAGCCTCATAATCGCCGCAAGCACGACCTCCGGCTCGATGACGATCGAGAACAGCGGCACGGTCGTCAGCGGAGCGAGCATCGTGGGTCAGAACGCCGGTTCGCTCGGCGTCGTGGACGTGACCGGCCTTGGTTCCCGCTGGACGGTGGATAGCCTCACGGTTGGAAGCTCCGGCACGGGCGTCGTCACGGTGGAGTCGAAAGCGACTCTCGGCGCGATTTCGGACATCACCGTCGGCGGTTTCTTCGGCGGCGTGGGGACGCTGAACGTCCTGACCTCGGGAACCGTCTTTGACTTCAACGGCTTTGTCGGCTCCGGCGCCGGTTCCATCGGAACCGCCCTCATTGACGGCTCGGGTTCGGCCTGGAATAACTCGGGCGTCTTCATTATCGGCGGAACGGGATCCGGCACGGTTACCGTTACCAACCAAGGCGCTCTCAACGTGACGTCCAACCTTACTGTCGGCAATGCCGGCGGCTCCGTGGGCGTCCTGAATATCACCGGCGGTTCCGTCACCAATTTCGACGCGTTCATCGGCAACCAGGCCGGTTCCAAGGGAACCGTGACGGTGGGACTGAACGGCTTGTGGATCAACAACGACAATCTCTACATCGGCGGCAATGCAGGCGGCGCCGCCGGCACGGGAACGGTGGCGATCCTGAACGGCGGCACGGTAAACACCACGGGGACGACGACCGTGTGGGGCGGCGGCTACCTGGGAGTCGATACGTTCTACACCCTGACGGGCGGGCTGAACTTCAATGCGGGCACCCTGGTGGCGATCAACAACGTCTCCTTCGTAAACGCCGCGACGATCCTCGGCGGGGGCGCCAGGGTTAACACCAACGGGTATACCATGGTGGAGAACGCGCTTCTGGTCGGCCCCGGCGCGCTGACGAAGTACCACCCCGGCCTCCTCGTCCTGAACAAGGCGAACACCTACCAGGGCGGAACCAACCTCGAGGGCGGCAGCATCGGCATCGGGATCAACTCCGTCGTGTTGCCCAACGGGAACATCATCTCCGGCGCGCTGGGAACAGGCGGGCTGAGGGTCCTGGGCCTGGGCGGCAGCTTGTTTGCCAACGGCTTAAATCGCACGGTGCCCAACGCCATCAACATCGGCGGCGGCACGGCGCTTACCCTTATCGACGATCCGAGACCGCTGCCGGCTCATAACCTTACCTTCAACGGCATCATCCAGGGCAATGGCGCCTTGACGATGAACAGCACGCAAACTGTCACGCTCAACGGGGCCGACACTTATGCCGGCGGCACGTTCATCGAGGCCGGCACGCTGGTGGTGGGCAGCCCCAGCGCCCTGGGCGTGGGCAATGTTTACCTCGTCGGCGGAGTGCTGACGGCCGATCCGCAGCCGATCAATGTCGGCGGCGATTACATCCAGAACCCCGGCGGCACGCTTCTCCTTCACGTCGATGGAGTCAAACCCGGGCAGTACGACTTCCTGAACGTCGCCGGGCACGCTTATCTCAATGGCACGTTGACTCTGCAAGCGCCGGCGACGCTCCAGCTCGGCCAGGGCGACAAGCTCATCCTCGTCAATACGGACAGGGGCCTCAGCGGCCGGTTCGCCGCCGTCAACACGGGCGACCTCCTCCCCGCCGGGACCATCCTGGAGCCGCATCTGGTTTACACAAACAGCCAGGTCATCCTGGAGGAATTGGCCGCTTCCTTTGGAGGCTTCGCCTTCACGCCCAACCAAATGGCGATCGCAAAGGCCCTGGATCGCGCGGAGTTTGATCCGAACGCGGCGAACATCATCGCCATCATGAACGCGCAGCCCGTGGGCGACCTCACGCGGGAACTGGACGCCATCTCTCCCGCCGGTTTGAGCGCGATGTATGAAATCAGCTTCGCCGGCGCGAACGTCCAGGAAAACAACCTGGAAAACCGCATGGCCGATATCCGGGCCGGGGCGAAAGGGTTCATGTCCGACTTGAATGTTTCAAGCGCCGCCGTCACCCAGGGGTATGATGGCAAGAACTACATCGACACCAGCAAGGACAAGAACCCGTATCCCGCGCCGATCCCGGCCGGAAGCCGCCTTGGCGTATTCATCAGCGGCAACGGCGACTTTGTCCACGTCGGCAGCGATTCCAACGCCCGGGGCTACGACTTCACGACCGGCGGCGTCACGGTGGGCATGGACTACCGCGTCAGCGACAACTTCGCGGTTGGCGTCGCCCTCGGCTACGCCAACACGAACACCGGCCTTGACGGACGCGGGAGCGTCAATGTCAATAGCGGCAGGGGCGGCGTGTATGCCACGCTGTTCAACAACAGCGGCGGCTTCTACCTGAACACCTACGCGGGCGGCGGTTACAATAGCTACGACACGCGCCGCAAAGCCCTGTTCGGCGATGCGAACGGATCCACCGACGGCGCCGAGTTCAACACCTTCCTTGGCATGGGATACGACCTCCACGTGGGCAAACTGGTGGTCGGCCCCATCGGGTCGATCGAGTACACCTACGTCCAGGTCAACCGCTTCACGGAAAACGGCTCGGCGATTCCTCTGACGCTCGTGTCCCAGAACCAGGATTCCCTGCGCACGGATGCGGGCATCAAGATCGCCTATCCCTTCACCGCGGGCGGCGTTGTCATCACTCCGCAGGCGCGCGCAAGCTGGCAGCATGAGTTCGCCTACGCGGCCATTCCCGTCGACGCCGAGTTCGCCGGCACAAATGATTACTTCCAGGTGCGCGGGCCCACGATCGGACGGGACAGCGCGCTCCTCGAGGCGGGTGTCAGGGCTCAATGGAACCCGACCTTTGCGACCTTCCTGAACTACGACGGGAAGATCAATTCTTCCTACGAATCCCACGCCGTGAACGGCGGCTTCGACGTCAGCTTCTAGATTAAGCGCGGCGAACGGAAATACGATATGGCCGCCGTCCCCACCCCCGGGGCGGCGGCCTTTATCTTTCGCGAAGAAGGCCGCGAATGATGCCTTCAGTGTCGTCCCGCCCGCTGAGCGTCCGCAGGTTTCCGGCGCGATCCAGTATCCAAACCGTGGGGATGGCGTTTATCCCGAATGATCTGACGAGCGGACTATCCCAACCCTTCCCGTCGAAGTAAACCGGCCAGTTGACGCCATAGGTTTTCAATTCGGCGTCGAGCGCGTTTTTGTCCGTGTCGAGACTGACGCCGACGGGCTTCACTTCGTCCCGGCCGAACTGGCTTAGAACTCCCTTGACGACGCCGAGACCCGCCACCGAAGGCGAAGACCAGCTTGCAAAAAAATAAACGAGCGTGACGCTGCCGCGGAACTGGCGGACATCGACCTGCCCGCCTTGCACCGACGTGAAGGCGAGGGTGATTGGACGGCCCAGCATTGCGATTCGCTTGAGGTCGTCGTTTATGCGTTTGACGAGCGCCTCGCCGGGGGCTTTGCCCAGAGCTTCGTTGAGCAGGTTCCGCTTTTCATCCGGCTCCCTGTCATAGAGTGTCGCTATCTCCGTCAGCAATGGCGCGATCCGCCGGTCCCCGGCAAACCGGCTTTCAAAGACCCTCGCCTGCGCCAGGAGATCGTCGCGCTGTCGTTCGGTCGGTTCCGGTTCCTGAAGGCGCCGCATGTGGAGGGAGATGCGCGCGAAGGCTATGTCCGCGAGCCTCGCCGGGGGCGCGCTTTTCTCGAGGCCGTCGAGGACGCGCATGGCTTCCGCGTAGGCCGCGGGCCTCGATTGCAGATCGCTGCGGACGGCGAGCAGGTGCGCGAGCCGCAGGCCGGCGTCCGCGGCGCGCGGGTCTTCGGGGTGCGCGGCGATGAAGGCGCGCAACGCCGGTTCCTGGCGGTCGAGCTGTCCGATGGCCAGGAGACGCGCTTCCTCCCGGTTGCCGAACTTGAGTTGCGGGCCGGCGTCCAGGTCGACGATTCGCCGCCAATCCTCGTTCACGCCTCCCCATGCCGGCGCGGACAGCGCCAGCAGGCAGAGAAACAACAGGGCGCGCCTACGGTTCCCTGCCCGGGAGGATCGTCGCGACAACGGGCCGGTGATCGCTCGCTTCCGCCCAATATTCCGAGCGGTACACGCCGCATTTTGCGAGGTCGATCTGGTGAAACAGACGGGCATTCGCAAAGATATAGTCGATGCGGGAATAAATGTCCGCCGCTTTCCAGTATTCCGTCCAGCGCTCGCCGGCGCCGTCCTTCAGCCAGAGGTCGGCCATGTAGCCGGGGGTGTGGCGCACGCCCATGATCTCCTGGATGGCCGGCTCGTTCTTCGTATCGTTGAAGTCTCCGTAAAGCAGGAGATTGACCGAGGGGTCTTCGGCCAGGATTTTTTCGATGTGGGCGCGGAGGATGTGCGCTTCGTTCCGCCGGATGAGTTCCTCGCCCTCCGGCGCGGTGAGCTTGGATTTCAGGTGAACGCCGACGAGCCGCAGCCGGTAGCCGGGCGGGATGCGGACGGTTACATCCAGGAAACCGCGCTTCACTTTTTCCCGGACGCCGTTCAGGTCGTACGGCACGTCCGGCATCGATTGCCGCGAAATGATCGGGTAACGGCTGAGCAGCGCCACGTGCCTGCACGGGTCCGGGCCGTCCACGTATTCGAAGTCGCTGTAGCCGAGGCCGGCCTGGGCGACCCGCGTTTTGAAATCCTCGAACGCGTCGCGCGGACCCATCTCGGAGACGCCGAGGATGTCCGGGTGGATGTCCTTGACGACATGCACGACGGCGTCGATGGATTTTTGCGACTTGGGTTGTTCGATGACGCGCCCGTCCTCGCCGATCTGCGCGGCGCGCGCGTAGTTTTCTATGTTGTAACCCGCGACGACGACCTCATCCGGCGCGGCCCAGGCGACGGCGGGCAGCAGGAGGAATAGAATCCAAAACGAGCGTTTCAGGACGGACGGACTTCCGACGGCGCGGCCGGATCGACGACAGGCCCGGGAGCCGCCTGGGGAAGAACCTGTTTCGGTTGCTGGATGGTCACTTCGTTCGCAGGTTTTGTTATTTCCCGCTCGAACTCGTCCTTTGCCTTGTTGAATTCCTTGACCGCCTGCCCCATGCCCTTGGCCAACTCCGGCAGTTTCTTCGCGCCGAAGAGCAGCAACAAGATTACCAAAATGATCAGCAGGTCGCCGCCGGCCAGGTTGCTGATGAATGCCACGGGAGTGTTCATAGGGATAGCTTCAAGGTATCATTCGCGGGCGCGGTTGCAACTAAAGTCTCAAACGATGGGGAGGAGCGGGAACTTGCGGCCAAGCACCAGTTCGCTGGGAGCATTGAGCCAATTTTCGAGGATGGTGGCGTAAACGCGGCGAAAATCGACGTTGTAAATAAGGTCGCCGTTGTTCAGCGTCGTCAGGCTCGGGTGGCGCCCGAAGAGACCCGCCTTTACGCCGCCTCCCAGGACAAACATCGGAGCCGCCGCGCCGTGGTCGGTTCCGTTGCTCGCGTTCTGTGTCACGCGGCGCCCGAATTCGCTGAAGGTCATCAGCATGACGCGATTGAAATTCCCCTGCGCCTGCAAGTCTTTGCAAAACGCCGCCACCGTGTCGCCCAGGTAGGTCATCAACCGGTCCTGCGTGTTGACCTGGTTTGTGTGCGTGTCGAAGCCGCCCATGCTAACATAGTAAACCCGGGTCGCCAGCCCGCCCGCGATCATCTTGGCGACGAGGCTCAGGCTGTCCGCCAGCGGGGTTTTGGGATATTCGACCGCGGAGTGATATTTCTTCGCGATCTCGCGGACTTTGTCGGAACTCATCTGCGCATCCAGCGCGGTGCGCTCCAGGAAGTCCAGCGTGCCGCCCCCGCCCCGTTTGGCGCCGGCAATCGCCGCGACGGAACCGCCGTCGTTCGCGTCCAGCATGGCTGCGTTGGTTTCCTCCGGCTGGTTTAGCTCCCGGTAAAAGGCCTCCGAGGAATCGCGGTTCTGCCCGGGATTAACCCACCGGAATTGCTCCGGGCGCGAGAACGAGACGCCGGTCGGCGTGGCGGCGGCGAAGGCTTGCGGCGTTTGGTTGCCGATGCTGACGCCCACCGTGGGGGCGGCGCCTTTGCAGCAATTGTCGAAGTAACGGCCCAGCCAGCCGTGGACCTCCGCCTTGTCGGCGTCGCCGGCCGTCTGCCAAATCTCGGTCGAACGAAAGTGGGAGCGGTTCGGATTCGGATAACCGACGCCCTGGAGCAACGCGAGACGCCCCTCGTCGTAAAGACCCTTCAGGCCGGCAAGCTTGGGGTGGAACCCGATGTAGTCATTGATGGGGATGACCTTGTCTTTTGGGATGCCGATGACCGGACGCGCGCGGTAGTAGGCGTCATCCGCATACGGCACGATGGTGTTGAGGCCGTCGTTGCCGCCCGCCAGTTGCAGCACCACCAGGATCGTCCCGTCCTTGCCCGTCGCCGTCTGGATCGGCGAATCGGCGGCCATCGCATCCAGCGTCAGGAAAGTCTTTTGCAGGAAGACGGGGAGCGTCCAGGCCGCCGCAGCGCCCAGCATCGAAGTGCGGAGAAATTCGCGGCGCGTGTGCAGCGTATGGGTGGGGGGTTCGTTGTGTTCCATGGTCAGGTTAGTTGGAATTGCGGGGTGCTCATCATGAGGTGCAGGAGTTCGCGCATCGTGGCGTCGCCGGTGTCGGGTTTTTTCGAGTCGATGAATTTCACGAAGGAGCCGGTCACCCGGGCGTCGGGCGTCTCCTGGAAAAGGCGCTTGGAAAGCGTCTCGACCAGCCTGCGGGAATCGTCCCTCAGTTCGGGCGGGGCGATCTTCGCCAGATTGAGTTGCGCGGAAGGGGTCACCTGGCGCTCCGGGCCTTTAAGCTCGCCGTTCAAACGCAACTTCTGGGCTCCCATGGGGCCGTTGCCAACGGCGTAATTCGAGAGGTTATACCGGAACAGGAGCGTCGAGGTGGTTATCCACGCCCTGCCGCCGTCCCATCCCTTCACATTCGGCGGGATGAACGGCGCCTGTCCCATTTGCCGCAAGGCGTTCACGGTCAGCGGCCCGGGCGGGATGCCGATCTCCAGTTCTTTCGCGGTCTGCACCAGCCATTGGACGGGGCTCTTTATCTGCGACCGGATGACATCGGGCGCGTAGAACGCCGCGCTGCTGAAAATCTCGCGCATCAACGGGCGTATTGCTCCCCCGCTCTGCCGGAAATTCCACGCCAGAACGTCGAGCACGCCCGGGTGCGGATCGTCCGCGACGAAGAACTCCCAGATTTTCTTCGTGATGAACGAGGCGCAGGCCGGCTGTTTGGCGATGATGTCCACGATGTCATCCCCCGTAAACCGTCCGGTGCGGCCAAAGAAGGTCTTGTCGCCGTCGTCGTGCTGGAAAGGGGCGTAGCGAAAGGTTTCGTTGAAGGGGTTGATTCTGTATCCCGTGAACGCGCGCGACGCTTCCTGGATGTCCTTTTCCGTGTAGTTCCCGATGCCGAGGGTGAAGAGTTCCATCAGCTCGCGCGCGAAGTTCTCGTTCGGGTGCTCTTTCTTGCTCTGCCTGGTGTCGAGCCAGATGAGCATGGCGGGGTCGCGCGAGATGTCCTTGACCATCTTGCCGAAATTGCCGAAGGCGTTCTGCCGGAGCGTCTCGTTCTGAAGCCACATGAAGTAGGCCCGCTTGACCTTCGCCACGCTGGTCGCGAAATGCCCGTGCCAGAAGAGGGTCATCTTCTCGCGCGCGGGGTTCGGCGTATACCGCATCCGGGTCAGCCACCAGCCGATCAGTTCCACAACCTCGTTGCGGGCGTTCTTCTGCTGCTGCTTCTTTTTTTCCGCCTGTTCCTCCGGCGCCATCATCAGGATCGACTGCCTCATCTCGGCCAGATTCTGAGGCGCGGCCCACGCCGGTTTCGGGAATAACTGGAGGTCATCCGGGGCGTCCAGAAGCGATTCCACCGCATTAGTGAACCCCAACGCGCGCAAGGCCTCGATCTGCTCCGGCGTTCCCCCGAACCCGGCCCGGTTCAACAAATGCGCGGCCTTGCTGAAATCCCATTGGCGCGGATCGAGGGGTATGAGCATATTCAACGCTTAAACAGTCGGCGCCGGGGAAAGTTGCAATATTTTAATCACGCTTGCCCCCCCGGCCCTCTTTCGCGATTATCGGCCCTTCCCACATGCAACAGATCGGCATCGGCCTCGCGGGATTAGGCACAGTCGGCGGCGGCGTCTTCAAACACCTGACGAAAAACCGCATCCTGCTGATGGAGCGGCTCGGGCTGGAGCTGGTGGTCCGCAAGATTGCCGTGCGCGACGTGGCGAAGGCGCGGGCGGTCGCCGCGCCGGCGGAGTTGATGACGACAAGCTGGCGCGACCTCGTGGAGGATCCCGGCGTCCGGATCGTCGTCGAGTTGATGGGCGGGACGGACGCGGCGCTTGAACTGGTTCTCAGCGCCATCGCGAAGGGCAAGATCGTCGTCACGGGGAACAAGGCGCTCCTGGCCGAACACGGGCGGGAGATTTTCAAGGCGGCGGCGAAATACCAGGTTCCCGTGTTTTTCGAGGCGGCAGCGGCCGGCGGCGTGCCGATCATCAAGTCGATCCGCGAGGCGTTTATCGGCAACCATATCCAGTCGATCCACGGCATCATCAACGGGACGAGCAACTATATCCTCACCCGCATGACCGCCTCGGGGATGGGGTTTGAAGACGCGCTCGCCGAAGCCCAGCGGATGGGGTTCGCGGAAGCCGACCCCGCGCTGGACGTGAACGGCTGGGACGCCGCGCACAAGGCCATCATCCTCGCTTCGCTCGCATACGGTTTCTGGGTTGGCACGGACAAGATATACGTCGAAGGGATAGAGCGGATCACCGCGGAAGACATCCGGTTCGCGGGCGAGCTCGGCTATTGCGTCAAGCTGCTCGCGATCATCAAGGCGGATGAAAAAGGCGAGATCGAGGCGCGGGTGCATCCGGCGCTCATCCCGCGCTCGCACGTGCTCGCCTCGGTTAACGGCGTCTTCAACGCCATCGCCGTGCGCGGCGACGTGGTCGGCGACACGCTGTTCTACGGGTGCGGCGCCGGGCAGGACCCCACCGCCAGCGCCGTCATCAGCGACCTTGCGGAAGCGGCCGCGGCGCTCGAATCGCCCCGGCGCGGCTTCGGTTTCACGCCGCACGCGCTGTATGGCAACTGCAAGCCGATCAGTTCCGTCGTGTCGGAATACTATCTGCGCATCGCGGTCGTGGATAAGCCCGGCGTTCTCGCCCAGGTCGCGGGCATCCTCGGGGAATTGAATATCGGCATCTCGTCGGTCATCCAGCCCGAGGCGCAGGAAGGCGAGTCGGTGCCGCTGGTGCTCATGATCCACTACGCCACCAACGACCAGATGCAAACCGCGCTTGCCCGCATCGCCGGGCTGAGCGTCGTAAAACGCCCCCCGCGCATGATCCGCGTCGAAAACCTGGCATGAGCCTCGTCGTCCAGAAGTATGGCGGCACCTCCGTCGGCGACACCGGACGCATCCTGAATGTCGCGCGCAAGGTCGCCGCGACGCACGGCGCGGGCAACCAGGTGGTGGTCGTCGTGTCGGCGATGTCAGGCGTCACGGATTCCTTGATAAAGCTGGCGCGCGACATCTCGCCAAACCCCACGGAGCGCGAGATGGACGTGCTGCTCGCCACGGGAGAACAGACCACCATAGCCCTGACCGCGATGGCGGTGAATTCGCTCGGGAAAAAAGCCGTGTCGCTCACCGGCGCGCAGGCGGGGATCATCACGGACGGCGTCCATACCAAGGCGAAGATCGCCAACATCACCCCGCGGCAAATCCAGGACTTTCTCGACGAGGGTTACATCGTCATCGTCGCGGGCTTCCAGGGGAGCACCTTGGAGGGCCACGTGACGACGCTGGGCCGCGGCGGCTCCGACCTCACCGCCATCGCCCTCTCCTCGGCCATCAAGGCGAGCGTCTGCCAGATATTCACCGACGTGGAAGGCGTTTACACGTGCGATCCACGGGTCGTTCCCACCGCGCGCAAGCTCGATGAAATCTCCTACGACGAGATGCTGGAGATGGCCAGCTCCGGCTCGAAGGTCATGCAATCGCGCTCGGTGGAGTTTGCGAAGAAATTCAGCGTCCTTTTCGAAGTGCGGAGCAGCTTCAGCGACAAACCGGGAACAATCGTTAAGGAAGAAACCATGAGCATGGAAAACGTAGTCATCCGAGGGATAAGCATCGAACGCAACCAGGCGAAGGTCACCATCTCCCAAGTGCCGGACAAACCGGGCGTGGCCTCGCGCTTCTTCACCGCGGTGGCGGAAGCGAATCTCATGGTCGACATGATCGTGCAGAACGTCTCCTTCAGCGGCACGACGGACATCTCCTTCACCCTGCACAAGGAGGATTTGCCAAAGGCGAAGGAAGTGCTCGAACCCGTCTTGAAAGAAACCGGCGCGAGGGAACTCGTGGCCCGGGACGGGATAGCAAAGCTGAGCGTGGTCGGCATCGGCATGCGCTCGCATTCCGGCGTGGCGGCGCAGTTATTTGAATGCCTGGGCAGGGGCGGCATCAACATCCAGATGATCTCGACCTCCGAGATCAAGATCGCCGTCATCCTGGATGAAGACAAAATCGTCGAAGCCGCGAACCTCGCGCACGAGGCCTTCGGACTGGGAAATTCCTAGAGCATGTCATGCGCTTTCGCCCGCTCTTGGGCCTCATAAAACCGGGAACCGCGTGGCGCTTTGGCGCTTTGGCGCTTTGGCATTGTCTCCCCGCCAACAGGCGGCTGGCACAGCCGCCTCTACAACAACGCCGCTCAGGACAAAAGCGTATGATACGCTCTAAACGGCCCGGAGCGCCTGCCGGCTGCGGATGCACGCCCACGCCACGTAGGTGAAATCAGCCGCCACAAAGGCCGCCACGTACGATTCGCCGCCGATGCCGAAGCCGTAGCTGTGCAGGCCCTTGCCGAGAACGAAGTTGACGCCGTACCAGGTCATCAGAACCGCGTTGAAGCAAACGACGCTGGAAACGGCGAGCCCGAATTGATCCCACCAGCCGACGATCCTCCCGTGGAGGACGACCAGGTAGCATAGCAGGGCGATGAGCGCCCACGTTTCCTTCGGGTCCCAGCCCCAGAAACGGCCCCAACTGTAGTTGGCCCACACGCCGCCGAGGATGGTGCCGCTCGCCAGCAGCAGCACGCCCAACTGCAACACCCGGTATAACCAGAAATGGAGCAGCGAATCCTCCGGCGTATTCCGCGGGTCGCGTATGAAGCGGTACAGGACGATGTGGCCGAATGCCATCGCCAGCAGGAACGCCGCGTAGCTGAGCGTGATGGTCAGGACGTGGATCGTGAGCCAGAAATTGCTGCGCAGCACCGGCACGAGGGGATCGATGCTTCCGGGCATGGCGACGGGCAACTGGCGAAGCAGGAGGAGGCAGACCAGGCTGGCCGGCAGCGCCGCGACAAGGTAAGTGAGCGCGCGGTACCGCGCCCAGAACGCGAATCCGAAGACCATGACGCCGAACGACACCCAGACGACGGACTCATACATGTTGGTCACCGGCGGGCGGTGCGCGATGACGCAACGCAGCGCGATGCCTCCGGCGTGGAAGAGCATGCCCGTCCCCGCGAAAACAAGTCCCGGAATGCCCGCGCTTCCGGCGACGGAGAGCGCGACGAGCGCCGCCGCATAAAAGGCGATCGCCCAAAGGAACGGATCGAGATGGTTGTAGAAATACTCGATCTTGAGATTGAAATCGGTCGGATAGATAACCGGGCTTAGTCCCCGCAGGGCGGCGCGAAGCCGGCTCGCGTTCAAGCTGAAATGGAACGCATCGCCCGCCAGGTAGGCGGAGGCCAGCCCGCGCAGGCATTCGATCGGTTCCTCCGCGCTCGCGCCGGAATACCTTTCCGCGATTTCCGTCGGCAGGAGCCATTTCGCCTCCGGGTTCGCGGGCGGCGGCGCGATCAAAAGAAGGCTGCCGGTTTGCAGGCTGTTGAAAAGGGTGAACCGCGAGCCGACGCTCTCGGCTTCCTTTTGCATGCGGGTCAATTCTTTCTCGTTCTGCCGCGCCGTGTGCGCTTCGTTGACGATGGTTTCCAGTTCGGGATGCCGCGCGAGTTCCTCGACGGAGAAGCGTTTGCGGGCCAAATCCAGCTTCAGTTTGTCCACGAGCGGCTTGTAATCGACCAGGATGATCGGCTCCTTTGTCCAATCGTGGGCGCCCAGGATCATGGACAGGACAAATTCATCCGGCTTCCAAACGTGGCCGCCGATTTCGAGGCTCCCTCTTCCCGTCATTCGCATCAGCGTCTCGCGGGCGAAGGTGTCGAGCGGTTTGCGGCGTCCGCCGTCCTGTATCGCGAGGAGGCCCCACTGTTTGAAATCGATGGGCGATTCCTCCGCCGCACGGAGGGAATGGAGCGAGAACAGCAGGAGCAGCAGGGCGGCGACGGGAACGCGCGAGGTTTTCTCCTTGCGCCCGGCGGCGGAGGGAGGCCCCGGGTTTTCCGGCCCGGGCCGCAGGTAAAAGAGGGAGAACACGCCTGCGACAATGCAGAGGGAACCCATCCATTTCAAGGACCAGCCCGGGTCGCGGAGGATCTGGACGGTGCTCTGGTTGAGATTCTCGGGGTTCCACGAGGCTTGCGAGATTTTGAAGGTGAACCCCGAGAATGTGTTCACCCAGGAGTCCGGATAGCTGATGGGATTGTTCATCCAGCATTGGCCGGTGACCCTGGCGCCTTCGCCGTCGGTTATCTCCACCGTGCTCTTGAAGCCCGCGGGCGTGTCAGAGCCTTCGTTGCGCTCGACCTCGAAATCGGTCAGCCGCAAACCGATGGGAAGCGCGACTTCCTTGTACCCATAGGCGATCTGGAGCGGGGCGGGCTTGACGGGGATAGATATTTGCCAGCCCAGCGGAGCCCATTCCTCGACGCTTTCGCCGTTGCGAACCGCGCGGATGCGGAGGCCCTCGCTGCGCGCGCCTTTCGAGCCGGGCGGAGCGGGCCGCGCGCTGAAGTGCGCCTCCGCGTGCGGAAGGAGTTGTTCCACCGTCAGCTTCCAGTCCGCCCAGCCGGTCGCGAGCGGCGCTTCCAGCTTGCCGGAAGAGGCGCCAAATTTCCGCGATGCGAGGTCGTACGTCAGCCGCCCGGAATCGTCGATGTAGATGACCAGGTGGTTGTTCGCCGCGGCGTCCGCGCTCATGGACGGCGGCCCGGCATGCGCGGCGGCGTCGCCGGGGACGGGAATGCCGCGGCCGCGCAGGAAGACCAGCACAGCAGGATTCAGCGGCTCCTGGCTGGCCGTTCCCGGCCGGCCGTCCCGTATACGGAAGTCCGGCCAGTAATTTTTGATCGTGATCGCGTAGGGCGTTCCCGCGAGCGGGGTCTCCTTCCCGAGGTTCGCCGAAACGTCGAAGGATTGCGAAACGCCGTTCAGTTCAACCGAGACCGAGCCGCCGTTTTCCGAAAGCTTAACCTTCGCGCCCGTGGCGCCGCCCTTGTTTGGCCGGGAGATTTGGTCGGGCGTCTTCGCGAAGGCGAAAATGCCTTCCTCGATGTCGGCGGCTTCTCCCGACGCCGCAACGGGCGCGGGCGCGGCGGAAACCGGGGCGGCGCCGCGACGGAATCGGATGGAAGCCAGCCCCATGTCGAACGCGCCATGGTCGGGATCATCGGCCAGAAGCCACGACTCGAGTTTCTGCCCCATCATCGCCGTCGCGATAACGAGGTGGATGGCGGGGACGCCGCCTTCCGCGAGCGGTTTGGGTGACATATCCATCTCCAGGCTCGGGCTGAACCCGATGGCGGAGATATGGCAGCCGGAAGGCGTCGTGGTGATGTTTCTCGGATGTTCGGGCGTGGGAGGTTTGTTAAGGATTTCGAACGGGACGGTTACGGCCTGGCCGTCCCCGTCGGCAATCCGCATGACGCGCTGGTCGACGGTGAGCAGGTTGGAAGGGGCGTCTCCCTTGAAAAGAGTCATGGTGCCCTCGATGCCGGAAACCCGCCCGATGTACGCCCCCGCGATCAACGCTATAATTCCCAAGTGTGTGATAAGGAAGCTAAAATGACGTTTTTCCCACGGCCAGCGTGAAAAGGCGGAAAAGACCAGGTTGACCACCAGAAGCAACAGCCAGAGATCGAACCAGGCTGCGCCATAGATATAGGCGCGCGCCACCTTGGCGTCGAAGCTCGACTCGCAGATCGTCCCGACGATGCTCGCGATCGTAAGGACCGTCAGAAGCAGCATCGCGAGTTGAACCGACGCGAGGAACCGGAAAACCGCGTTCTTTTGCCATGCCGGGGCGTTCTCGTCGGGTTTCATACGCACTTTCCTATCATCGCGGGCGCTGTTTTTCCAGGGGCGTCACTTTCAGGAGCCGCGAGGCGTGCGGGTTGAGCGTTGCGCCGAACCCTTTGTTGAAGACCCCCAGTTCCGCACGGCTCCAAAGATCGCGCACCGACGCGGGGCCGCGGAAAGGGAGTTCGTTCCAGTTCACGCTGACATTCGCGCCGGCGTATCCGAGATTGAACAGCGCGACGGTGAAACTGCCGTCGGCGTCGCGCGAACGCCACACCTGCTGCGCGCTCCCCTGCGACAGGGGCTGGGCGGGCCGGCCCGCCTGGTCGACGGCGAGGACTTCGGGATTGGTGAGCAGGGGGAAGTCGCTCTTGTCGAGATTCGTCAAGTCCGCGCCGATGGAAATCGGCGAGCAGGAGATCGACCAAAGGGTCATGCACGCCCGCCGTTCGTCGGGGGTCAATCCGTCCGCGGCCCCGTTGCCGATTTCGAGAGAGTCGAGGTTGTTCCATCCGCCGGGGCCGGCGTGCGCCGCCCATTTCGGGACGTTGTCAAAACGCCTCGCCACCCTCGCCCAATTCGTGAACGGATGCCCCTGGCCGTACCATTCGATGTCGTTTTCGATGCGCCAGCTATTGGCGTATTTCTTCCACGAATCGACGTAGCGGACATCTAGGCTGGTGGAAAGCTCCAGCCATATCGGCCGCCCGGTTTTCCTCAGCGCGGCGGCCCAGCATTGCACGTCGGGGCGGTTGTCGGCGGGGAGGCGTCCGCCGCCGGGTCCGACGTGATCCATCCGGATGAAATCGATTCCCCACGAAGCGACGAGATCGGCGCAACTCTGCACGTACTCGGCGGCTCCCGGTCGCGCGTATTCGATGCGGTCCGCCCGCCCGAGCGTGTTGCCGTTCTGCGAGGCGAAGGCGATGTCGCGGGCGTGATACGGGGTTCCAAGGATGGGGGAGTTCGCGTCCCACACGCTTTTTGGCAGCCCCGGTTCGAGGTAGATGCCGAGTTTCAATCCCCTGCGGTGCATGTATTCCGCCAGCGCGGCGACGCCTTCGGGGAACCGCGCGGCGTCGGCTTTGGGGCGTCCGTATTCGTCGTAGCTCCCGAACCAGCCGGAGTCGATGTTCACATAAGTGTAGCCGTATGGTTTCAGCCTGGCGGCCATCGCATCCGCCTGCGCCTTTATCCTCGCCACGGTTGGCTTGCCCCGGAAAAAGCTCCAGCTGTCCCAACCCATGTAAGGCCGGGCGCCGAGCCCGTTTTCGGCGGCGCCCGCCCGCAGGGCGGAGATCGCCAGAAGCAGAACAAGGAAGCGCATGGCTAACCGCAAAGTTGGGCGGCCTGCTGCACGTCCTTGTCTCCGCGGCCGGAGAGATTGGCGATGATGATCCCGGACGTGCGCGGCGCGATCTTCATGACGTGGGCTATGGCGTGCGCGGATTCGAGCGCGGGGATTATCCCCTCGAGCCGCGCCAGGGCCTGGAACGCCGCGAGAGCCTCCGCGTCGGTGGCGTATTCGTATTCGACGCGGCCTTCGTCCCGAAGGTAGCTGTGCTCCGGGCCGATGGCGGCGTAATCGAGTCCCGCGGAGATCGAGTGCGTCAACTGTATCTGGCCGTCGTCGTCCGCCAGCAGGTAGGTGCGCGTCCCTTGCAGCACGCCGAGTTTCCCGCCCTGGAAACGGGCGGCGTGCTTGCCGGCTTCGATCCCCTCGCCGCCCGCTTCGACGCCGATCATGCGGACATCCTTGTCCGCGAGGAAGGGATGGAACAGGCCGATGGCGTTGCTGCCGCCGCCGACGCACGCGACGAGAACGTCGGGAAGCCGTTTCTCGCGCTCAAGAATCTGCCGGCGCGTTTCCTCGCCGATGACGCGGTGAAAATCGCGCACCATCATCGGGTACGGGTGGGAGCCGAGAGCCGAACCGAGAATGTAATGGGTGGAGCGGACATTGGTGACCCAATCGCGCATCGCTTCATTGATCGCCTCCTTGAGCGTGGCCTGGCCCGCCGTGACGGGGACGACTTCGGCGCCGAGCAGCCGCATGCGCGTGACATTAAGAGCCTGCCGCTCCATATCCACCTGGCCCATGTAGATCACGCATTCGAACCCGAATCGCGCGGCCACCGTGGCCGTGGCGACGCCGTGCTGGCCGGCGCCGGTCTCTGCGATGATGCGGCGCTTGCCCATGCGCCGGGCGAGAAGAATCTGGCCGAGCGCGTTGTTGATCTTGTGCGCACCGGTATGGAGCAAGTCCTCGCGCTTCAGGAAAATGCGCGCGCCGCCAAGGTGTTCGGTGAGACGCTCGGCGAAATAGAGAGGCGTCGGGCGCCCGGCGAAATCGGCCAGCAGCCCGGCGAGTTCCCGCTGGAACGCGGGGTCTTGCTTCGCCTTGGCGTATTCGGCTGAAAGCTCGTTCAGCGCGGTCATCAAGGTTTCGGGCACGAACATCCCGCCGTACGGGCCGAAGTGTCCGTGTTCGTCGGGAAGAGCAGCCGTCAACATGCCGCTAAGAATCAGTTAGTTCCAGCAAGCGGGCAAGCGCTTTCCGATGGGGCGAAGGCATCGGAAACTCCCCTGCCCGGCTCTTCGGGACCCAGAGCTGGCCCGGCTGAATCTCCGCGGGCGCCGCGCGCCGATGCACTCTCAATGTTACGATGTGATGGGTTATCGGGTATTTCAGTTCCGCCAGCGGAGCGCCGGCGGGATTCGGAAGCGCGGGCAAACACCAAAGGCCGCGCCAGCGCCTGCCGGTCTGTTGTTCGAGGAGAATCTCGTCGCCGCGCCTTGCGTAAGCGCAATTCTGTTCGACGCGGAGGATCGCCCGGCGCGGCTTTTTGAGGGGGAGTTTTCCCGGCTCGCGCGCGGCGCAGAAAGGCCTCACGGGGCAGAGCGCGCAACGGGGTTTTCGCGGAACGCAAACGAGCGCGCCCAGTTCCATGAGCGCGGCGTTATGGCGCCCCGCGTTTTTTGCCGGCAGCAACTCGAGGGCGCGCGCCCGGAGGAAGGCCCGGCCCGCCGCCGTATCGACCGGGGCGGAGTAGTCAAACAACCTCGCCAGGACCCGGATGATGTTCGCATCCAGCACCGGGGCGGATTCGTCAAATGCGAAGGTCGCGACGGCAGCCGCGGTGTAGCTCCCCACGCCGGGCAATCGCTCCAGGGCCTCGGCATTGCCGGCGAGGCCGAGTTTCGCCGCCGCGTGCAAATTGCGCGCGCGGGAATAATAACCCAGCCCTTGCCAGGCGTGGAGAACTTCGGAGACATCCGCGTTCGCGAGGGCGGCGGCGGTTGGGAAACGCTCCATCCATCGCAAGTAATAGTCGATGACGGTCGCGACCTGGGTTTGCTGGAGCATCATCTCCGAAACCAGGATGGCGTAGGGGTCGCGCGTCCGCCGCCACGGGAGGTCGCGCGCATTCGCGTCGAACCACGCGGCGAGACGTTCGCGGAAGGGCGCGGGATTCATCTGCCAAGCCGCGCCAGTGCAATGGCGCGGAGATACTGCGCGCGAAAGGCGCCGCCCAACGAAGCGGCGAGCCGCACCTGGACGATTTTATCCGGAGCACGAAGCGCGTCGCGAATCTGGCCGGCGGTTTTTTCGTAATCGACCTTCGAGACTTCGTAAAATGCGGCGCTTGCCTCGGGCGGAAATCCGGCGCCGACCAGCGCGCGCCACGCGCGGCTCAACTCCTCGTGCGGCTCGATGCACATGCAACGGATGACGAAGCTGACGCAGCGCGTGTCCGTCCACTTCGGGTGGTAGACGAACGCGCCGGCCAATTTGTAGGGATTCACTTCCGGGTCGGATCGGAAGGACGCCGGGGCGTCGTATAACTCCGGCCGGATCGGCAGGCGGCGCAAGGCGTACCGCACCGGGCCGCCGGGCGCGCCGACTTTCCAATCCCAGAGTTTCTGGCCCTCCTCGGAAAGAACGAACTCGATGAATTCGCGCGCCAGGTTGGGATTGGGCGCGCCCCGGAACATGCCGATGGGGTCGACGCCCACGGACGAACCGCCGGCGGGCGTGATGTATCGCATGCGGGACGAGCCGTCGGGCCCGCGGACAGCCTCGCTCTGGAAGCGCCCGTAAAAGTCGATGCACATGCCCGCGGCGGCGTCACCCGACTCGACATCCCACGGCGTCCGCGTGGCGGAATCGGTGAAATAGCGGGCGTTGCCGGCGATTTCCTGAAGGAGGCGCATGGCGTCCGCCCAGCCTTCGCGAACGGCGGAGCGGCGGAGCATTTGCTGCTGGATCAACATCTCGAACGCCTTCGCGGCGGAACCGCTCTGCGTCGGGTCGCTCAGGGCTATGGCGTCAAAGTAGAGGGGAGCGGCGAGGTCGCTCCACTGCGCGGGCGGGCGGACGCCGAGGCGCGCGAGCGAGTCCGTATTGTAACAGATGCCAAAGGCGCCGAGGCACGCGCCGATCCATCTCCCTTGCGGATCCCGGTAAGGCTCGCCGCCCACGTTTTGCGGGATCTCGGGATGCGTCCGGGCGATGCCGCAATCCACGAGACGCCCGGCGGCGGCCTGGAGCGCGAAGTCGTAACTCCCCCCGCCGAAAAGAAGATCGACGCCGCAGCCGACGTTGGACTCCGGGAAGGCGCGCCGGGCCGCTTCTTCGTTCCAGGGACGGCCAAGCTTCTTCGTCCAATAGTATTGGAGCGCGGCGAAGTATTCGGAGGCGATGTAACGGGATATCTCGCTCGTGCCGCCCGGGGTGCGCCAGTCGATCTTAACGGTGCGCCCGGTTTTCTTAAGATAATGCCCGCGGAAAGCCCGGGTGAATTCGTAACGAATGGCTTCGTTATTCGGGGTCAGGATGACGAGGGTCTCGTCCGCCTTGGCGAGGAAATCGCGCTTTGGTCTGAGCAGGATTGGAGCCGACAGAACAATCAGGAAAGCAATGACTAGCGCGAGATTATGCTTCATTCGCGTAAGATCATCACGTCTTCCGGCGATACACAGGCGTACGCCTCGCGGCCAGTTGAAAGGAACCGGGGATTCATTTCGTAGATTTTCAGTTCCCGCCCTTCAACCAGGAACGTATGTTCAGCCATCTCGCCCAGGTAGACGGATTGGTCGATCCTGCCTTTTATGCAGTTGCGGCTCTCGGGTTCGGCCCGAAGTCTCCAGCTTTCAGGCCGGATGGAAAGGGTGACGCGGTCGCCGGACGGGCCGGGGTTTGCGGCCTCGATTTCGCCCAGGGATGTCGCGACGGTTGCATTCGCCGTTATGACGCCGGGGATGAAGTTCGTCTCCCCCATGAAGCCGGCGACGAATTTGGTCGCGGACCGGCGGTGGATTTCCTCCGGCGTCCCGACCTGGCGGATGCGGCCTTTGTCGAGGACGGCGATCCGGTCCGCGATGGAGAGCGCCTCTTTCTGATCATGAGTGACGTAGATGGAGGTAAGCTGGGATTCGCGGCATACGCGCCGGATTTCCGAGCGCAATTCGACCCGGAGCTTTGCGTCCAGGTTCGAGAGCGGCTCATCAAGCAGCAGGCAGCGCGGGCGGACAACCAAAGCCCGCGCCAGGGCGACGCGTTGCTGCTGGCCTCCGGAAAGTTGCGTTATTCTTCTTTCGGCGAGGTCGCTCATCCTGACCGCCGCCAGCGCTTCCTCCACGCGGCGCTTTATTTCCGCGCGGGGCGTTTTCCGTTCTTCCAGGCCGAACGCCACGTTGCCGGCCACCGTCCGGTGCGGCCAGAGGGCGTAGCTTTGAAAAACCATCGCGGTGTTGCGAAGATGCGCCGGCTGGCGCGTTACGTCCGCGTCCCCAAGGAATATCCGCCCTTCGTCAGGCGTCACAAAGCCCGCTATGCAGCGGAGGAGCGTCGTCTTGCCGCAGCCGCTCGGGCCGAGGAGAAAGAACATCTCCCCGGGCTCGATCCGCAGATCGACATGGTCGAGAGCGACGGCGCTCTCGAAGCGCTTGGCGACGCCCTGGAGCCGGACGGGGATGCTCATCGCGTCTTTTCTTCGCACTCCGCGCGGCAAAGTCGATATTTTCCTCGCAGAAGCCGAGTGGATTTGCAGTATTTGGGGTTCGTGTTGTAATGATCCATAGAGACTATCTCATCGTCGGAGCGGGCATAGCCGGAGCCAGCGTTTGTGAAGCCATCCGGAAGCGCGACCGGCGCGGGTCGATCATGCTAGTCGGCAGCGAATCATTCGCTCCCTACAACCGGCCCCATCTGTTCCGTTCTTTCCTGACGAAAGCGGTCACGCCGCCGGAAAATCTCCTCCACGTAAAGCCGGAGTGGTACGCGGCGCACAAGATCGATCTGCGGCTGGAAACCGCGGTCATCGAACTGAATCTCGAAAAGCGCGTGGCGGTGCTGGCCACGGGGCAGGCCGTCGAGTTTCGGAAGGCTTGCCTGGCGATGGGCAGCCGCGCGAAGCGACCCGGCGTGGCGGGCGCCTCGCTGGGGAATGTCGTCTGCGTGCGGACGCTCCGCGACGTGACGGCCTTGCGGGAAATAAGCGGCGGGGAAAAGAATGTCGTCGTCATCGGGGGCGGGTTCATCGCGGCGGAAACGGCTTCCCTGCTGCGCCAGCTAAGGCTGAACGTGCGGCTGATGAGCAGATACGCCCGCCTTTGGCAGAAGACCCTCGATGAAGAAACCGCGACCTGGCTCACGGACTATTTCACGAAACGCGGCGTCGATATGATGATGCAGGAAACCCTCAACGGCTTCGAAGGCAAGACCGTCTTGAAAAACATCCAGACGAAGAGCGGAAACCGCTTTTCCGCCGGCATGGCGCTGGTGGCGGTGGGCGCCGAGCCGAATCTCGATCTCGTGGCAAATACTCCTCTCAGCGGCCCGAACGGCACGCCCGTCAACGAATACCTGGAGACCGATGAGAAGGGCGTCTATGCCGCCGGGGACATCGCGCTTTATCCCGACCGCATATTCGGCGGGGTGCGCCGGACGGAGCATTGGGAGAACGCCCTGGTGCAAGGGCGGCTGGTGGGCGGGAACATCACGGGCAGGAAGCGCCAGAAATTCGAGAACATCCCTTACAACGCAAGCGAACTCTTCGACCTGAAATTCGAGTTCATCGGCGATTTCAGCGCGCCTCCCTCCCGCGTGGAACTGCACGGGGAGCGCGCGAAGAAGAAATTCTCGGCCCGTTATTTCCGCGGGGACGAACTGCGCGGCGTGCTGCTTTGCAACCAGGAAGCCTCCGCCGCCGCCAGCGCGCGGAAGCTGTTTCGGGAATAAGCCCCGCTTGCGTTAAAATAAGCCCGCTTGCGCGGGGGGCGGGATTGATTTACTGAATCTCTCCCGCTTTATGACCCTGGCTCTTTACGACACGACCCTCCGCGATGGCACGCAGGGCGAAGGCATCTCGTTCAGCGTCCTGGATAAAATCCGCGTCGCCGAGAGGTTGGACGCTTTTGGCATGCACTACATCGAAGGGGGCTGGCCGGGGTCGAATCCCAAGGACGTCGCGTTCTTCCAGGAGGCCCGGCGCCGCTCCTGGTCGCATGCGAAGATCGCCGCTTTTGGCAGCACCCGCCGCGGATACCTGCGCGTCGAGGACGACCCGCAAGTCCGCATCCTGCTCGAAGCGGGGACGCCGGTCGTGACGTTGGTGGGAAAGAGCTGGCTGCTCCACGTAACCGAAGTCCTCAACGTCACGGCGGAGGAAAACCTGGCGATGATCGGCGACACCGTCCGCTACTTCAAGGAGAACGGGCGCGAAGTCTTCTACGACGCGGAACATTTCTTCGACGGTTACAAGGACGACCCCGAATACGCGCTGCGGACGATAGCGGCGGCCAGGGACGGCGGCGCGGACGTCGTGGTGCTGTGCGACACCAACGGCGGCTCGATGCCCGATGAAGTGGCCCGCATCACGCGGGATGCGATCGCGCGCGTGGGCGGCGCCGTCGGCATCCATACGCACAACGACTGCGGGGTGGGAGTCGCCAACGCGCTTGCCGCCGTCAAGGAAGGGGCGGTCCAGGTCCAGGGGACCGTCAACGGCTACGGCGAGCGGGTCGGGAATTGCAACCTGACGACCCTCATCCCGAATCTCCAGGCGAAGATGGGCGTCCAGGTCGTGCCGGACCTTTCCAAGCTGCGGGAACTCTCGCTCTTCGTCGATGAACTCGCGAACGTCGCGCACGAAACGCGCGCCCCCTTTGTCGGCGCGTCCGCCTTCGCGCACAAGGGCGGCATCCACGTCAACGCCGTGCAAAAGCTCGCCCGCTCCTACGAGCACATGGAACCGGGCGCGGTCGGGAACGACCAGCACATCCTCGTCTCGGAACTCTCGGGGCAGAGCAACGTCCTATTGAAGGCGCGCGAATTGGGCTTCGCCCTTGAAAAGGGATCGCCCGCGATCGCCGAAATCCTGCAAACGGTGAAGCGGATGGAAAGCGAAGGCTACGAATTCGAAGCGGCGGAAGCGTCCTTCCATCTCCTCATCCAGAAAATCCTCGGCCGGCACAAGCCGTCCTTCGACCTCATCGAATACCACTGCACGTACCGGCGCTCCGGCTCCGGCTCGTTCCAGACTTGCGAGGCGACCGTGAAACTGGGCGTCGGCGGCGTCAACGAATACACCGTCGCGGAGGGCGACGGCCCGGTGAACGCGCTGGACAGGGCCTTGCGAAAGGCGTTGCGGCCGTTCTATCCGCGCATCGACGAGATCGAGCTGCAGGATTACAAGGTGCGCATCATCGCGAGCCAGAAAGGCACCGCGGCGGGCACGCGCGTCCTCATCGAATCGACGGACGGCAAGGAAAGCTGGGGCACGGTGGGCGTGTCGAACAACATCATCGAAGCGAGCTGGCTGGCGCTGGTGGACAGCCTGGAATACAAGCTGATGCGGGACTAGCGTCTTGCTCCGAGAAGACGATCTTCAAGCTCCCGGCCGTCATCCCGCAAACGGCGCGCTACTCATCGTCCGGGGAGAGTTCCTCGATGCACTCGTCCACCTTGGCGAGCGCTTCATCGACATCGTGCGCGAGCGCTTCGTACAGCGTCGTATCCGTCTCGGCTATGCGATCCAGGATGACTTTGAGTTCGGAGAGTCTGACCAGTGCTTCTTGTGCGCCCACACCGGCAGCTTATAGCCTATACCACGAGAATGTCCACCCCCGTGAGCTTTCCGATGAGCGCGTCGTGAAGGAGTTTCCTGAACGGGTTCCTGAACCTCCTCGCGCCAGGCCGCCCGACGATGAGGTGCGTGATGCCGTACTCGCGCGCGAAGGAAACCAGCGCGCCTTCCACGCTCTCGTTTTTCAGGACGATGACGAGGCCGCCCATCTTTTGCGCGGTTTCCAGGGTGTCGGTGACGCGGCGTTGCGCGTCGGCGGCGATCTGCGTGGCGGATTCCGCCGGGGTTCGCACGTAGACTGCGTACCATTGCGCGTTAAGCTGGCTGGCGAGCCGCGCGGTTTTTCTTAGCAGGGCGCCGGGGTCCGGGCCGCGGCTGCTGATCGCCACCATCACCTGCCCCACCCCGCCGGGATGCGCCTCGTTCGGGGCGGTCTTGCGTTGCTGCCGGTCGAGGAAGTTCGCGGTTTCGCTCAAGGCCATTTCGCGCAGGCGCGTGAGGTTTTTCTCGGTGAAGAAATTCCCGAGCGCGCGTTCGATGCGGTCCTTCGGATAGATCTTCCCCGCCTCGAGTCTTTCGAGAAGGTCTTCCGCCGGGAGATCGACGTTGACGACGTGGTCGGCTTTCGCGAGGACTTCGTCTGGCACGCGTTCCTTCACGCGGACGGAGGTCGCCTCCTCGACGATATTGTAGAGCGACTCGATGTGCTGGATGTTGACGGTGCTTATGACGTTGACGCCGGCGCGCAGCAGGTCGTCCACGTCCTCGTAGCGCTTCGTGTTGCGGCTGCCGGGCGAGTTGGTGTGCGCGAGTTCGTCGACGAGGGCCACTGTCGGCTTCCTGGCGATGACGGCCTCCACGTCCATCTCCTTGAGCGAGATGCCGTGATACTGGATGACGCGCGGAGGGACGATCTCCAGATCGCGAATCTGCGCGGTCGTCTCGGGCCGCTCGTGGGGTTCGACGTAGCCGATGACCACGTCCAGGCCGCGGCTTTTCAAGCGGTTGCCCTCCAGCAGCATCTGGTAGGTCTTGCCGACGCCGGCGCACGCGCCAATGTAGATTTTCAGCTTCCCGAGCTGCTGCTTGCGGATGATGGAAAGAAACTCATCCGCGCTCAATCGCGTGCTATTGGTCGATGATTCCATCCATCGCTAGGTTCAGCTTCAACACATTTACTCCGTCCTCGCCGAAAATGCCAAGCTGGCGGCGGTCGGTGTATTTTTCGACTAACGCGGCGACTTTCTCCGCGGACAGGTTGCGCGCCTTGGCGACGCGGGCCGTTTGCAAGAGGGCGTTCTTGACGCTGATGTGGGGATCCAATCCGCTGGCCGACGAGGTCACCGCGTCGGCGGGAACGAGCGTGCCGGCCTGGAGGCCGTTTTCCGCGCGATACTGCGCGACGGCGGCCTTTACGGAATCCATGAGCTTTTGCGAAGTGGGCCCGAGGTTTGTGCCTCCCGAACTGGTCGCGTCGTAGCCGGTTCCCGCCGCCGAGGGCCGCGGATGAAAGTACTTCGGCGAGGTGAAGCTCTGCGCGAGCAACTCGGAACCGAGCGCCTTGCCGTCTTTCGCCACGATCAAGCTGCCGTTCGCCTTGTGCGGGAACATGGCCTCGCCCAAGGCCCAGACCACCAGCGGATAGGCTCCGCTCACGACCAGCGTGAGGAGGATGAGCGCCAGGACGGATGTTTTGATTTCCAACAGTATGTTTTTCATATGAGACCGATCATCGTAATTAGCATGTCGATTAGTTTGATCCCTATGAAGGGGACGATAACCCCTCCGACGCCGTAGATAAGGACGTTGCGCTGGAGAATCCTCGCGGCGCCCAGCGGCCTGAAGCGCACCCCGCGCAATGCGAGCGGTATGAGCGCGATGATGATCAGCGCGTTGAATATGACCGCGCTGAGGATCGCGCTGTCCGGCGATTTCAAGTGCATGACGTTCAGCGGCGCGATGGCGGGGAACGTGCCGAGAAGCATCGCCGGGATGATTGCGAAGTACTTCGCCACGTCGTTCGCTATGCTGAAGGTGGTGAGCGCGCCGCGGGTGATGAGGAGTTGTTTGCCGATCTCGACGATCTCCAGCAGCTTCGTCGGGTTGGAATCGAGATCGACCATATTGCCGGCTTCCTTGGCCGCCTGCGTGCCGGTGTTCATTGCAACGCCCACGTCCGCTTGCGCAAGCGCGGGCGCGTCGTTCGTGCCGTCGCCGGTCATCGCGACGAGGTGTCCGCCTTCCTGTTCCTTGCGGATGAGGGCCAGCTTCTCCTCCGGCTTGGCCTGCGCGAGGAAGCTGTCCACGCCCGCTTCCTTCGCGATGGCCGCGGCGGTCAGGGCGTTGTCGCCGGTTATCATCACCGTCCGGATGCCCATCGCGCGGAATCGCTCGAACCGCTCCGAGAGGCCGCCCTTCACGATGTCCTTCAGGTAGATCGTGCCGAGCGCCTTCTCCTTTGTCGCGACCACGAGCGGCGTGCCGCCGTTGCCGGCGATCGCCTCGACGTGTTTCTCGACCTCCTTCGGAAGCCGGCCCCCGACCCAGTCCCGCACCGCGCCCGCCGCGCCTTTGCGGTAGCTGGCGCCGCCGACGTCCAGCCCGCTCATGCGCGTCTGCGCCGTGAACGGGACGAAAGCGGCGTCCGGCATTTCGTGAATCTCGCGGCCGCGAAGGCCGTATTTCTCCTTTGCGAGGACGACGATGCTGCGGCCTTCCGGCGTCTCGTCGGCCAGCGAGGAGAGTTGCGCGGCTTCCGCCAGTTCGCCCTCCGTCACTCCCGGCGCGGGCATGAATTCCGTCGCCTGGCGGTTGCCGAGGGTGATGGTGCCGGTTTTGTCCAGCAGCAGCACGTCCACGTCGCCCGCGGCTTCCACGGCGCGCCCGCTCATGGCGAGCACGTTCTTTTGCACGAGGCGGTCTATGCCCGCGATGCCGATGGCGCTCAGCAATCCGCCGATGGTGGTCGGTATAAGGCAGACGAGCAGCGCGACCAGGACGGGAACGGTGAAGTCGACGGTGGAGTAATACCCGTAGGCCTTGAGCGCCATGAGGACGACGAGGAAGATGACGGTGAGCGCGGAAAGCAGGATCGTCAGCGCGATCTCGTTCGGCGTCTTCTGGCGTTTCGCGCCCTCGACCAGGCCGATCATCCGGTCGAGAAACGTCTCGCCGGGGTTGGACGTGATCTTGATCTTGATGATGTCCGACAAGACCCGCGTGCCGCCAGTCACCGCGCTCCGGTCGCCTCCCGATTCCCGCACCACGGGAGCGGACTCGCCCGTTATGGCGGATTCATCGACGGTCGCGGCGCCCTCGACGATCTCGCCGTCGCCGGGAATGAACTCGCCCGCCTTGACAATGACGACATCCCCCTTGCGCAGCTGTTCCGCGGCGACACTCTCCGTGCCGGTTCCCTTGATGCGGTTCGCGAAGGTCTGCGTCCTGGCCTTGCGAAGCGAATCCGCCTGGGCCTTGCCGCGGCCCTCCGCCATTGCCTCCGCGAAGTTCGCGAAGAGAACGGTGAACCAGAGCCAGAGCGCGATCTGGATGAGGAACCCGAAATGCCCCTGCCCTTTCACGAGAAGCATGGCCGTCGTGATCGCCGCGCCGACTTCCGTCACGAACATGACGGGATTTTTGGCGAGCGTCACCGGGTTGAGTTTGACGAAGGATTGCCCGATCGCGGGGGTTATGATCGCCGGATCGAATATGGAATGTGTTTTTGCGGCCATGGCAGCGGGTTGTTGGGTTTAGAACAGTTTGCCCGTCAGCATGAGGAAGTGCTCAAGGATGGGGCCGAGCGCGAGCGCCGGGAAAAAGTTCAGCGCGCCCACGAGCAGGATGACGCCGACAAGAAGCGTCGCGAAGAGCGGCCCGGTGACGGGGAACGTGCCCACGCTCTCCGCGACGATCTTTTTGCGGGCGAACGCGCCCGCCATGGCCATTATCGGGATGATCATCGCGATGCGTCCGATCAGCATCGAGACGGCGAGCGTGGTGTTGTACCACGGCGTGTTCGCGGAGAGGCCGGCGAAGGCGCTGCCGTTATTTCCCGTGGTCGAACTGAAGGCGTAGAGGATTTCCGAAAATCCGTGCGGGCCGTTGTTGTTGGTTCCGTTGGTGACGGCGTGCGTGACAGGGTCCGGCGGCCCCCAGTTGCTGACCGACGCCCACGCGCTGAATCCAAGAATATCCCACGCCAGGATAAGGATGACGAGCGACGCCATCTTGACATCATAGGGCTCGATTTTCTTGCCGAGGTATTCCGGGGTGCGCCCCACCATCAGACCGCATATGAACACGGTGAGGACGATGAAAACGAACATGCCGTAAAGCCCGGAGCCGACGCCGCCGAAGACGATCTCGCCCAAATGGATGTTAAAAAGCGGCACGAGCCCGCCCAGGGGCGTGAGCGAGTCGTGCATGCAGTTCACCGCACCGCAGGAAGCATCGGTGGTGATGGTCGTAAAAAGAGCGGAGTTGAAGATGCCGAAGCGAACTTCCTTGCCTTCCATGTTTCCGTCCGCCGGATCGACCCCGAGCTGGGTCATGATCGGGTTTCCGGCGGCTTCGGCCCTCCAGAGCACGAATACTCCCGCCAGGAAAAGGAACGTCATCGCGGCCCACACGGCCCAGCCGTGGCGTTGGTGCTTCACCATGCGGCCCAGGTAATAGGTCAGCGCGCTGCCGATCGCGAAGATCGAGAGCATCTGGATGAAGTTCGAAAGCGGAGTCGGGTTCTCGAAGGGGTGCGCGGCGTTCGCGTTGGTGAAGCCGCCGCCGTTCGTGCCAAGCATCTTGATGGCGACCTGCGAAGCCATCGGCCCCTCCGCGATGGTTTGGGTGTCCACCTTCTGGTCGATCATGACCGGCTTGCCGGCGGCGTCGTTCACGGGATTGCCCTTGTCGTCGGTCTTCTGGACTTGCGTGGTGTACGGTTCGGTGAGGCTCGCCGTGTCGTACGGCTTGAAGTTCTGGATCATTCCCTGCGAGATAAGGAACAGCGCGAACACCACGCAGACCGGCAGGAGCAGATAGTAAGTAAGGCGGACGAGGTCCACCCAGAAATTGCCGATGGTGCTCATCGTCTGCCGCGCGACGCCCCGCACCACCGCGGCCGCTATCGCTATGCCGATGGCCGCCGAGAAGAAATTATGGGCGGCCAGCGCGACCATGTTCGTGAAGTAGGAGGCGGTCGCTTCGGGCGAGTAACTTTGCCAGTTCGTATTCGTCATGAAGCTTGCCGCCGTGTTGAAGGCGAGATGCTCGGGCCACGCCGGAAGCTTCTGGGGATTCAGCGGCAGCGCGGCCTGCAACCGCAGCAGCGCATACGTCGTGACCATCGCGACAAGGCTGAAGATGAGCATCGCCGCGGTGTACTGCTTCCAGTTGTGCTCGCGCGCGGGATCGATGCCGCAGATTTTGTACGTCAGCCGCTCCAGGGGCCGGAGAACCGGGTCAAGGAAGGTGCGGCCCCTGGCGTCCAGCACACGCATCAAAAAGAGGCCAAGCGGCTTGGTGATCAGCAACAATACTCCGACGAACAGAGCCAGTTGCATCCAGGAGTTTAAGTTGTTCATACCAGGAATTAAAATTTTTCGGGACGGATGATCGAAAACAACAAGTAGATGATCAGACCGAGAGAGATGACGCCGATGATGAGATTTTCCATAAATCAGATGTTTTCGCAGGCCCAGATGAAGAGGAACATCAGGACGAAGAAGCCCGCGGATGTCAGGAGGTAAAGGATGTCTGTCATACGGCCATATCCCTTAGCCTATCGCATGCCACTTCCCTCGCCTCATCCGCATTCCGCTTGCGATGAGTTAGTTACGCGATTCGAGCGCGGCGCTTTCCAGCTTCCGGTCGTGCATTCTGCCTGATACCGCGCGGTTCAGGCCGTGCAATCTGCACTGCTATTCCTTGTCGCCGAGATTGTACGGTTCATTGCTTGAACCGAAGTTGAACAACTCAAAGAGGCGGCGCATGTTTTGTTGCGCCGGCTCGTAGTTGCTATCGAGCTTTATCGCCGCGCCGTAATACTTCTTTGCGCGCTCGTGGTCGTCGCGCATTTCGATCATGACGCCCGCGAGATTGAGCGCCTCCGGGGAATTTTCATTCAACTCGAGGGCGCGGATGAGTTCCTTCCTGGCGGAATTGAAGTCGCGCAGATTGATGGAGCGCTTCGCGGCGCGTATGAAGTAAGCGAAGTCCTTCTTGACCGGAGGCCGCGCGCCGGGCTCGTGGCGCTCGATGACATCGTGGACGAGCGCGCGGAGCTGGGCCGGCGTCACGGGCTTTTGCAGGAAGTCGATGGCGCCGAGCTTCATCGCCTTGACCGCGTGGGGGACGTCGGCGTACGCGGTGATGATGACGACGGGCGTGTCCACGTCCCTGTCCCGGATCGCTTCCAAAAGCTGGAGTCCGTCCATTTCCGGCATCCGCATGTCGAGAATGGCGAGGTCGAACCGGCGCGCCGCGAGTTGTTCGAGCGCCTTGAGGCTCGACTCCGCCTCGTGGATGGCGAAGCCCTCGGATTCCAGGCTGACCCGGTAGGTCAGGCGCACGTTGCGTTCGTCGTCGACGATGAGAATGTTTTTCATGACATGTTTTCCGCCGCGGCGGGAAGGACGAAGTAGAACTCGGAACCTTCCCGGGGCTTGCTTTTGAGGCCGATGCTGCCGCCGTGCGCCACGACGATCTCGCGCGCTATCGCGAGACCAAGGCCGGCGCCGCCTTTGTCCACGCCGGGCACGCGAAAGAATTTCTCGAAGATGCGCGCCTGGTACTGCTCGGGAATGCCGATCCCCTTGTCGACGACGGAGAATCGCACCCCGCCCTCTTCGCCCGGAGCCGCGCGGACGGCGATCTCCTCGCCGGCGGGCGAATTCTTCGCGGCGTTGGAGATGAAGTTCGAGAAGACGTGAAGTATCTGCCGCTTCTCGACGCGCACGTCGGGCAGGCCGGCCTCGACGTTCTGAACCAGCCGGACGCGATACGGCTCGATCGCGTCCTGCAAGTCGGCTATCGCGCCGCGCACAAGCTCTCCGGGCGGGATGTTCGCGAGCGCCATCGGCGATGCGCCGGACTCCAGCCGCGCGAGGTCGAGCAGGTCGTTTATCATGCGCAGCAGCCTTTCGGAATCGTCGCGCGCGGCGATGAGAAGCTCGATCTGCTTGGAATTGAGCGCGCCGATCCTTTCCTCCAGGAGGAGGTGAAGCCCCATGCGGACGCTGGTAAGCGGCGTCTTCAACTCATGGCTCACCGTGGAGACGAGGTTTGTCTTCACGTCGTCCAGGAGGCGGAAGCGGGTGACGTCCTCCAGCACCACGACCGCGCCGAAGATTCTCCCGGTGTCCGTCCGCATGCCGACGACGCGCGGCAGGAGGAAGGTTTCCTTGTCCTCGACGCGGACGCAGAACGCCCTCGAAAAACTCGTGGGGAGATAATCCTCGCCGCCTTGAAGAACCGATTCCGCCAGGCGATGGATGCGCTCGGCCAGTTCCTCGCCCGCGGCGACCTTGCGGAAGAGGTTTTCCGCCGCGGGATTCTTGAACTCTTGGGTCCCCTCCGGCGAAAGCGCGACGATGGCGTCCGGCAGCGCGGAGAACGTCATTTCCGTGACCTGGCGCGCCTTCATTATCTCGTCGGTCGTGACCTGCCTGTAGGCGCGCAGCTTAGAAGCCATCTTGTTGAAGGCGTCCGCAAGCTGGCCGAGCTCGTCCCGCGAACGGATTGGCGCCACCTGGTCGAGCCGGCCTTCGCCAAGCTCTTTCGAGAAGACCGTCAGGTCCTTGATCGGGCTAAGGATGGAACTCTGCAAATGCCATGTGACGTAAAGCGCCAGGAGAAAGCCGGCAGCAACCGTCACGGCCATGTAGTTTATCGAGCGGGCGCTTCGCATGCGGGCCTCGCGATCGGCGTGAACCATGCTTTCCTGGTTGATGCGAAGGATCTCCCCCGCCGTGTCTTTTATCTCCGAAAAAAGCGGCAGCATCTCGCCGAAATACATGCGCTTCCGCTCCCCGGCGTTCGCGGCGAGAAAGACGCGCGCGCGGTCGACATATTCCCTGTGAAGCCGCTGGACCTTGTCCGCCAGCTCGCTTTCGCCCGGTAACGTGATGTTGTTGATCTCGCTCCGGAGGTTCTCCTCGAAGAGCGGCAGGTTCTGTTTGTACATCGCCTCGCCGCGCTGTTCCTCGCCGCCCAGGGTGAACATGAGCCCCGAGTCCATGCGCTCGGCGGTCTCCTTCATATTCTGCGCGGCGACGACGCTGCGGTAGTTTTCGCGAAGGATGACGTCGATGGCGCCCCCGAGCTTGGAAAAGAGCGCGACGGCGTATATCCCCGTCAGCAGCAGAAGCACGAAAAGCGGGGCAACTCCCAAAAGGATCCTGGTGCGTAACATAAGTGCAAGCGCCGCGCCTTGTCTCTTAGCTTAGGATGTGCCGCCGGATTGGCAACTATTTAACTTGCTGCCGGCAAGCTAGTTATCAGGAAGGGAAGTCATGGGCCGCGCCGCAAAATGCACGATCCGCGCCCGGCGGGAGTTGCAAGATGCAAGGAGGCGCTATGCATAGACGAGGAGGTGAATCTCCTCGGGAAGAATGTCCGAGATGTTTCGGATGATGTTCCCGCGCAGGAGATTGACTATCATGTTCCTCTGCGGCGCGCCGACGATGAGATAGGATGCGCCGACGGTGGCCGCGATGTCCACGATGGTGTTCGCCGGCGAATCGCTGATGGCGTAGGCGGGAAGGATGGTGTGCCCGTCCGCCTTGTCGGAAGCGTAGGCGAAGATTTCCCGCGCGTCGTCGTCGTCCATCCATTTGCGCTTCCTGTCTTCGGGATGGATGACGGGCTGCTCCCGCACATACAGAAGATAGAGCGGCCGATTCGTCTTGCGCGCTTCCTCGATGGCGAAATCCAGCGTGCGCCCCACGCCGCGGATGGCGGCCAGCATCGGCTCGCCCGATGCGGCGCCGGGCGGATTGAACTTGAAGGAGGCGGGCGATATGGCGGGTATGGCGGGAATGGCGGGTTTGGCCGTGATTTCCAGCGCGAGTTTTTTCCTCTGCGCGTGTTCGCTGGCCAGCCCGCGCAGGATCAGGCCGACAACGAGCACGGCCATCGCGAAGATGCGCGCCTTCGGCTTCACCGCGAATTCGGATATCTCGATGAAGAGCATCACGATAAACGTGAAAAACATGAGGATGCGCTCCCAGCGGAGCAGGCCGAGCTTGCGGTCGGTGGAGCTGGCGCCGAGATTTGTCGCGATGGCGCCGACCACGCCCACCGCATAGAGGTCGGCCAGGCCCGAAACGTCGCTGACGAGCAGGACGAGCGCGGCGGGCACCGCCGTTGCGACGAAAAGCCCCGAGTTTGGAACGCCGAAGCCGTTCAATTTCTGGAACGCGCCGGGCAGTTCGCCGTCGCGCGACATCAGGAAGGAGATGGCGATGAGGTCCACGATGGCGGTGTTGACGGCCGAGAGAAGAAGAAAACCAAAGACGATGCTGACGGTCCACCCCGCTATATGCGCCGCGACCGCGCCAAAGCTGTGGCCGACGAATATCTCGGCCATATAGCGCAGCATATAGTCGCGCACGCCGTTCTGGCCCGGCGCGTCGACATCGGGGTTGGAAGGATCGGTGTTGTTGATGTGGAGGCCGGGCAGCGCGTGCATCGCCAGCCCCAGGAGCGCGGTGAACACGCACACCTCGAACATGACCCAGAGGATCGCGGGCGTGGAGGTCTTCGAGACGTTCGGATGCTCGTCCGTGGAACCCGGGTTGAGCTTCATGACGCCCGTGGAGTTGGCGATGGCCTCGACGCCGGAAAGCGCGAGGACGATGCCGACAAAGCCGCTCCAGTTCTGCCAGGCGCTTCCGTGCAGCGGCTGCAAGTTGTGGACGGCCTGGCCGAGATGAGGCAGCGCGAACATCCCCAGCAACACGACGACCAGCGCCGTCGGGATCGAGACGATGGCTGCGATCCCCGCCGAATGCTTCGGGCCGAGGAAATTGAGCAAACCGATTCCCCCGATGGCGGCGGCGGCCCAATATTCGGGATGATTCACCTGCAAATACTGAAAGGCGGAGAGAGCGCTGATGGCGGCGGTGACGATGTAGTCGGCGATGAGGAGGAAGGCTCCCACTATGGAGATGATCTCCGAGCGATGCCGGACGCTGGCATAGACGCCGCCGCCGTCCGGATAATGGCGGCAGATGGCCATGTAGTTGATGCCGACCAGCGCGGTCAGCAGGCACATGGCCCCGATGAGCCAGAAGGACGCATAACCGGCGACGGCGAAAGCCAGGCCGACCACGTACGCCTTGCTGGTGCCCCAATCGCCATAAAGAATGGCCGCCGCGCGGGGCGTATCCACGTCGCGGGGCCGTTTGGTTGTCCCTATTATCATCCTGGCTTTGGGCGAGGGCATAACACCTCGCGCCGGGCTTGGCTAGCCGATTTTCTTTCTCCGCCTGTAGAGCGTGGCCGGGTCGATGCCCAACACCTCGGCGGCTTCCTCGAGATTTTTCGTATTGGCGACAACCAGCCGTATATGCTCGTTCTCGATCTTCTCCAGCGCGACGCGGCTCCCGACGCGGATGTCCGCCGCGGGCTGGATCGTCTCCGCGAGATCGGAAACCTCCAGAACCGTGTTCCGGGTCAACGTGACGGCGCGTTCGAGAACATTCCGCAATTCCCGCAGGTTGCCCGGCCAATGGTAGGCGCGCAATGCCGCCAGGGCTTCGGGCGTAACGCCCTCCACCTTTTTCCCCGCGCGGGCCGACAGGGTTTGAACCAGCAGGCGGACCGTATTCTCCAGGTCCGCCATGCGCTCGCGCAACGGCGGCACGCGGAAGGAGATGACGTTGAGGCGGTAGAAGAGGTCTTCGCGGAACGCGCCTGCCGCGACCGCTTCGGCCAGGTTGCGGTTCGTCGCGGCGATGACGCGGACATTGGCGCGGCGGACGTTCGCCTCCCCCACCCGCTCGTATTCGCGCTCCTGCAACAGGCGCAACAGCTTGGCCTGTATATCGAGGGGAAGATCGCCTATCTCATCCAGGAAAAGCGTGCCGCGATCCGCCGCGGCCACCTTCCCCCATCTGTCGGAGACGGCGCCGGTAAACGCCCCCTTCACGTGGCCGAAGAGTTCGCCCTCCAGCAATTCCTTGGAAAGACTCGGGCAACTGACGGTGATGAACGCCTGTTCCTTGCGCGGGCTGCGCCGGTGGATCGCGCGGGCCAGCACGCCCTTCCCCGTGCCGCTCTCGCCCAGGATGAGGATGGTCGCATCCGCCTCCGCGGCCTTGTAGGCGACATCCAGCACCTTGGCCATGAGGGGCGAAGACGTCGCCAGATCGGGGTCGAGATTTTCCCGGGACTCCAGTTCGGCGACCTTGTTCTCGAGGCGGCGCGTCTTCTCGATGCGCGCCAGCACCTGGCGGAGCTGCTCCGGGGTGCAAGGCTTCGGCAGGTAATCGAACGCGCCCCGGCGCATCGCATCGACGGCGGTCTCGATGGAGGCGAACGCCGTCACCACGACAACGGCGGCGCGCGGAGAAACCTTGAGGGCCTCGGTCAGGACATCCAGCCCGCTCTCTTCGCTCAGCTTCAAGTCGAGAAGAATGACGTCGAACGAGTCGCGCCGAAGTTCCTGCAGCGCGATCTCCCCGGTCGAGGCGGAGGAAGAGTCATGCCCCATCGCCTCCAAGGCCAGCGAAAACGCCCGCCGGATGTTCTTTTCGTCATCGACAATGAGGACACGCATCGTGGCAATGCGAGGCTTCCGAATTTCGGATGCCGCGTCAAGCCGCGGGAATCGGGACGAGCGCGGGCGCGCTCCGGCGCCGCCAGGCCTTGTACCTCCGGCTCAAGTGCTCGAAGGCGAGGTAAATGACGGGCGTGGCGTAAAGCGTCAGCGGCTGGGAAAGGATAAGGCCGCCGACCACCGCGATCCCCAGGGGCTGCCGCAACTCCGAACCCGTGCCCATTCCAATCGCCAGCGGGACGGCGCCGAAGAGAGCCGCCGCCGTCGTCATCATGATGGGGCGGAACCGGATGACGCACGCCTTGTAGATGGCTTCCTCGGGGGTCAGGTTTTCCTCGCGCTCGGCTTCGAGGGCGAAGTCGATCATCATGATGGCGTTCTTCTTCACGATGCCCATGAGGAGAATGATGCCGATGAAGGAGACCAGCGAAAGCTCGCTCCCCGCCAGCATGAGGGCCAGCAACGCGCCGACGCCCGCGGAGGGAAGCGTCAGAAGAATGGTGATCGGGTGGATGAGGCTCTCGTAGAGAATCCCGAGCACGATGTAGACGGAAAGGAGCGCGGCGACGAGCAGCAGGGGCATGGTGGAAAGCGAGGACTGGAAGACCTGGGCGGTGCCCTGGAAGCTGCGGAGGATGTCGCTCGGCATCCGCAACTCGCGCGCGGCGTTGGTGACGAGTTCCGACGCCTGGCCGAGGGAGACGCCCGGCGCGAGATTGAACGAAAGCGTGACGGCGGGAAACTGTCCCTGGTGATTCACCGACAGGAAGGCGTTGCCAGTCTCGAACTTCGCGACCGCCGAGAGGGGGACTTGCCCGCCCGCGGAGGAACGGACGAAAATCTTGCCGAGAGACGAGGGCTCGAGTTGGTAAGCGGGGTCCGCTTCCAGGATGACGTGGTGCTGGTTGTAGCGCTCGTAAAGGATGGAGACCTGCCGCTGGCCGAATGCGTCATACAAGGTGTCGTCCACCGCCTGCACCGTGAGGCCCAGGCGCGAGGCGGCGTCGCGATCCACGACCACATTGGTCTGCAAGCCGCCCGTTTGCTGGTCGCTCGTGACATCCTTCAACTGCGGGATGCCTTGCAGCTTTTTCAAAAGGCGGGGCGCCCACTGGTTCAGCTCGTCGAGGTTCCCGCTTTGCAGCGCGTAGAGATATTGCGCCTTGCTGGAACGTCCCCCCACACGGATATCCTGGATCGCCTGCAGGAAGAGGTTTATCCCTTCGACGTGGGAGAGCTTGCGCCGCAGCCGGCCGATGATCTGCTCCGCGGTCGCCCCCTTGCGCTCGGAGACGGGCTTTAGCGCGATGAACATGCGGCCATTGTTCACCGGCGTTCCGACGAAGGAGCCGAGCGTATCGACGCCGGGATCGGCAAGGACGATCCTGGCGACCTTGTTTTGCAGCGCCGACATCGCCGTGAAGGAGATGTCCTGCGAGGCTTCCGTTATCCCTACGAGCAACCCCGTGTCCTGCTGCGGGAAGAAGCCCTTCGGCACGACGGCGTAGAGCCCCAGCGTCGCGCAGAACGTCAGGAACGTGACGACCAGCATGAAGGTCTGGTGGCGCAGCACCCATTTCAATCCCGCCTCGTAATGGCCGAGCATCCAGTTGTAAGCCCCTTCGCACAGATGGTAGAAGCGCCCGGGCGGCGGTTGGGAGGCTTCGGACTTCAGGAAGCGCGAACAGAGCATCGGCGTCAGGGTGAGCGAGATGACGCCGGAAACAAGGATGGCCGCGCTGAGCGTGACGGCGAACTCGTGAAACAAGCGCCCGATCAACCCTCCCATGAACAAGACCGGGATGAACACCGCCACGAGCGACAGGCTGATGGAGACGATGGTGAAGCCGATCTGCCGCGCGCCTTTCAGCCCGGCCTCGAGCGGCGGATGGCCGAGCTCGATGAAGCGGAAGACATTCTCGATGACGACGATGGCGTCGTCCACGACGAAGCCGACGGAGATCGTCACCGCCATGAGCGAAAGATTGTCGAGGCTGTAGTGCAGCAGATACATGACGCCGAACGTGCCCGCGAGCGCGAGCGGCACGGTGACCGAAGCGATGAACGTCGGCCAGAACCGCTTCAGGAAAAGGAAGATGACCAGGATGACCAGCGCGATGCTGAGCATGAGCGAAAACTGAACGTCCTGGACGGAGGCGCGGATGGTGATCGTGCGGTCGCTCAGGATCGAGATATTCACGCTGGGCGGTATCCATTTCTCCGTCTGCGGCAGCGCGGCCTTGATGCGGTCCACGGTCTCGATGATGTTCGCATCCGGTTGTTTGAAGATGATGAGGAGCACCGCCGGCTTCAGCGCCGACCAGCCCGCGAGCAGATTGTTCTCGACGCCGTTGGTGATGGAACCGAGCGATCTCAAAAGCACCGGCGTGCCGTTCTTCTGCGTCAGGATCAGGTTCCTGTAGTCCTTCGCGTCAAAGAGCTGGTCGTTGCTTTCGATGGTGAAAGACGTGTTGTCGTTGTCCACGCTTCCCTTCGGCCTGTCGACGTTCACCTGGCCCAGGAAGGCGCGGACGTCCTCAAGGCTGAGGCCGCTTGAAGCAAGCGCCGGCGGGTTTATCCGCACCCGGACGGCGGACTTCTCCGCGCCGTTGATGGTGACCTGGCTGACGCCCTCGATCTGGCTCAGCCGCTGCCCGATGATCTCGTCCGCGTATTGAAAAACCTGGGTCGGCTCGCGCGTGTCGGATGTCATCGCGATGACCATGATGGGCGAATCGGCTGGGTTGACCTTCCGGTAGGTCGGAGGCCCCGGGAGGTTGATGGGCAGTTCGCTGGCCGCCGCGGCGATGGCCGCCTGCACGTCGCGCGCCGCGCCGTCCACCTTGCGGTTGAGGTCGAACTGGATGTTGATGGAACAGCCGCCCAGCGTGCTCGCCGACGTTATCTCCGAGACGCCGGAAATCTCGCTCAACCGCCGTTCCAGCGGCGCGGCGAGCGAAGTGGCGACCGTCGCCGGGTCGGCGCCCGGCAGCGAGGCCTGGACGGAGATCATGGGAAAATCGACGCGCGGCAAAGGCGCCACCGGCAGGAGATGGTACGCGACGATTCCCAGCAAAAAGAGGCCCGCCGCGAGGAGAAACGTCCCGGCAGGCCGCCGTATGAAAGGTTCGGAGATGCTCACGTCGGTTCCGCGAGGCCGGCCTCGCCCTCCTCATGGAGGCCGGGAAGGCCGTGGCGGGCGCGCCATTTTCGCAGCCAGGCGCCCATGCGGTCGAGGTACAGGTAGATGACGGGCGTGGTGTAGAGCGTGATGAATTGCGAGACGAGCAGCCCGCCGACGATGGCGATGCCCATCGGCTTGCGCAGTTCGGCGCCGTTGCCGTTCTGCAGCGCGAGCGGTATCGCCCCAAGGAGCGCGGCGAAGGTGGTCATCATGATCGGGCGGAAACGCAGCAGGCACGCCTGGTAGATGGATTTCTCCGGCGGCAGCCCTTCGTTGCGCTCCGCGTCGAGGGCGAAGTCGATCATCATGATCGCGTTCTTCTTGACGATGCCGATGAGCAGGATGATGCCGACCAGGGCGATGAGCGACATATCCGTGCGGCAGATTATCAGCGCCAGCAAGGCGCCGACGCCCGCGGAGGGAAGGCTGGAGAGAATCGTGATCGGATGGATGTAGCTTTCATAAAGCACGCCGAGCACGATGTAGATGACCACCACCGCCGCGAGCACCAGCCACGGCTCGCTTTGCAGGGAGGTGCGGAACTCCGCGGCGCTTCCCGAGAAGGTGGTGACAATCGTCTCGGGAAGATTGATCTCCTTTTGCCCCTGCTGGATTTCCTTGACGGCGTCGCCGAGCGAACCGCCCGGTTTCAAATTGAACGACAGGGTGATCGCCGGAAACTGGCCCTGGTGAAGAATCGAAAGCGGCGCGGTCGTCGTTTTCAGCGTGGAGAACGCGCTCAGCGGAACCATCTGCCCGGTGGTCGATTTGACGTAGATTTTCTTGAGAGAGGCGGGGGTCAGTTGAAAATGCGGCTCGGCCTCCAGCACGACCCGGTACTGGTTCAACTGCGTGAAGATGATCGAGACCTGGCGCTGCCCGAAAGCGTCGTAGAGCGTGTCGTCGATCGCCTGCGTCAGCACATTGTAACGCTGGGCCTTTTCGCGATCCACATTGACGCTCACCTGCAAACCCGCCGTTTGCTGGTCGCTCGCCACGTCCGTGAGGCTTGGGAGCGCGGCCAGTTTTTTGAGGAGCTTCGGCGCCCACTCCGTCAGTTCCGTCTCGTCCGCGTCCTGCAAGGTGTACTGGTACTGGGTGCGGCTGATGCGGCTGTCGATCTGCACGTCCTGCACGGCCTGCATGAAAAGCGAGATGCCCTGCACGTTCTTCGTCGCCCCGCGCAACCGGTCGATGACCTCGCCGGCCGACGCCGTCCGTTTGTCGAGCGGCTTCAGCGCGATGTTCAGCCGCCCGGTGTTGACCGTCGCATTGACCGTGCCGCCGCCGACGAAGGACGCGACGCTGACGACATCCGGATCCTTCGCGACGATGTCCACTATCTCGTGCTGCCGCTCGACCATCGCCTTGAAGGAAATGGATTGCGCCGAATCGGTGACGCCGGTGATGAGCCCGGTGTCCTGCTGCGGCAGCAAGCCTTTGGGGATGATGACATACAGGATGATGGTTCCGATCAGCGTCGCGACCGCGATCATCAGGGTGAAAAACTGATGCCGCAGCACCCACTGCAAACCGCGTTCGTAGGCGTTGAGCATGGCGGCGAACATCTTCTCCGTGGCGTGGTAGAAGCGGCCGTGGTCCTCCTCCCGTTCCGGCTTCAACAGGCGCGCGCACATCATCGGCGTGAGCGTGAGGGAGACGACGGCGGAGACCGCGACCGCCACGCTGAGCGTGACGGCGAACTCGCGGAAGAGCCTGCCGACGATGCCCGTCATGAAAAGCAGGGGGATGAAGACGGCGATGAGCGAGACCGTGAGCGAGATGATGGTGAAGCCGATCTGGCGCGCGCCCTTGAGGGCCGCTTCCATCGGCGGGTCGCCCATCTCGATGAAGCGGACGATGTTCTCGATCATGACGATGGCGTCATCGACGACGAACCCGGTGGAGATGGTCAGCGCCATGAGCGAGAGATTGTCGAGGCTGAAGCCGACGAGTTTCATGATGCCGAACGTGCCGATAACCGCCAGCGGCAGCGCGACGCTGGGAATGACGGTCGCCCAGAATTTCCGGAGAAAAACGAAGATGACCATGATGACGAGAACCACGGTCAGGACGAGCGTGAACTGCACGTCGGCCACCGACGCGCGGATGGTCGCCGTGCGGTCCGTAAGGATGGAAACCTGCACGGACGGCGGCAGCGAGAGGCGGAGCTTTGGCAGCAGCGCCTTCACGCGATCCGCCGTCTGGATGATGTTCGCGCCCGGCTGCCGCTGGATGTCGACGATGACCGAGGGCGTCTTGTTGACCCAGCCGGCCAGCCGGACGTTCTCCACGTCGTCGACCACTTCGCCCAGGCTGTCGAGCCGCACCGGCGCGCCGTTCCTGTAGGCGACGACCATGCCGCCAAAATCCGCCGCGCTGAAAAGCTGGTCGTTCGCGCCGATGGCGTACGACTGGCGCTTGCCGTTGAAGCTACCCTTCGGCGCGTTGACGTTGTTCTGCGCCAGCGCGGTCCGGATGTCCTCCAGGCCGAGGCCGAGCGATGCGATCGCCACGGGGTTTATCCGCACGCGCACCGCGGGCTTCTGGTTGCCTTCGATGCTCACCAGGCCTACGCCTGTGACTTCGCTGAGCTTCTGCGCCAGCACCGTGTCGGCGAGGTCGTCCACCTTCTCCAGCGGCAGCGTGTCGGAACTGAGCGTCAGCGTCAGGATGGGCGTGTCCGCCGGGTTGACCTTGTTGTACACGGGCGGATTCGGCATCTGCGGCAGCACGCCGCCCGCCGCGTTGATCGCCGCCTGCACGTCCTGCGCCGCGGCGTCGATGTCGCGTTCGAGAATGAACTGGAGCGTGATGACCGTGTTCCCGAAAGAACTGACCGATGTCATGCTCGACAGCCCGCTGATCTGCCCGAACTGGCGTTCGAGCGGCGTCGTCACGGAAGAGGCCATGACTTCGGGGCTGGCCCCGGGATATTGCGCCGTGACTTCAATGGTCGGGAAATCGACCGGCGGCAGCGCGGAGATCGGCAGCAGGACGTAGCCGAGAAGCCCCATGAGAACGACGCCCGCCATCAGGAGCGACGTCGCGATCGGCCGCCGGATGAATAGCTCGGAGATGTTGATCTCCGATACGCCGTTCGCGCTCACTTCAGTTCGGTTCCGCCGTGCTTTATCCCGGAGGACTCGCCTAACTTTATGTGCGAGCCCGCCTGCAATTTATACTGGCCGTCCACCACCACGCGCTCGCCCACCTGCAGGCCGCTTACAACAAGGGTCTCATCCTTGTCGCTGGTGGAAACTTTCACCGGGCGGATTTCAACCGTGTCATCCGGCCGGATCACGAACGCGTACGGCCCGTTCGGCCCGCGCTGGATGACGGAAGTCGGCACGACCAGCCCCCCCTTTTGCGTCGTGAGGTGGAGGCGCGCGTTCACGAATTCCCCCGGCCAGAGCTGGAATTTCTCATTCGGAAAAGTCGCCTTGAGCTGGATGGTTCCCGTGGTGGTGTCGATCTCGTTGTTGATGACGGAAAGCTTTCCCTCGTCGATCACCGTCTGGTTGTCGCGATCAACCGCCACGACGGTGAAGTCCTCCCCCGGCTTCACCTGTTTGTGGATGTCCCCGAGATTCTGCTCCGGCAGCGTGAAGAGCACGGAGATGGGCCGAAGCTGCGCGACGACCACCAGCCCGCCCGTGTCGGCGGCGTGGACGATGTTGCCCTGGTCCACGAGCCGTATGCCCGTCCGCCCGTCCAGCGGCGAAGCGATGTTCGTGTAATCAAGCTGCACCTGCGCGCTGTCGATGCCCGCCTGGTCGGCCTTCACGGTGGCGTCGAGCTGATCCACCAGCGCCTTCTGCGTGTCGTATTGCTGCGAAGAGATGACCTTCTTGACGAACATGTCCTGGTAACGGACGAGGTCCAGGCGCGCGTTCGCAAGCTGCGCCGCGTCCTGCCCCTTCTTCGCGATCGCCTGTTCCAGCGCGGCCCGGAAAGGCGCGGGATCGATTTGCGCGAGAAGGTCCCCCGCCTTTACATCCTGCCCCTCGTTGAACGCAACCTTCACCAACTGCCCGTCCACCCGCGTATGGACGGTCACCGTATTCAACGCCTGCACGGTGCCGAGGCCGTCCAGATAGATCGGCACGTCCTTCATCGCCACGGTTCCCGCAACCACGGGCACGGGCGGCTGCGCCGCATCGGCTTTTCTTTTCGCCGCCGCCGCCTGCTGCGTTTGGTGGATGCGGTAAATCCCCAGCAAGAGCAGCAGGCAGAGAATGCCGAGCGCCCACCGTTTCCGGTTCGGCGCGGCTTTTGCGGGGCGGCGGGCGTGCGCCGAAGCGCGCCCGCCGGATTTCAGATCGGCGCCTGGCTGGCTGGTCCGGAGATCGTCGTTCTTGAGCATCGGTGACTTCATTACATTATAATAACCTCCGCGCGAATGACAAGTTGCAAATTTTGTCAGTCGTCATTATATTCAATCCCCGAAAATGGAAACTCGGCGACAATCCCAAACGCGTCAACTCATCATCGACACGGCGCGGGCGCATCTCCGGCGTTTCGGCGAAAACAAGGTCACCGTCGTGGACATCGCGCGCTCGCTCGGCATGTCGCACGCCAATATCTACCGCTTTTTTCCCTCGAAGTCGCACATTCTCGACGCCGTGATGGACGAATGGCTCGCCAAGACGGAAGCCCTCATGGAGGGCATCGCGGAACGGCCCCTCCCAGCTTCCGAACGGCTGGAGGCCATCGTGCTGGAGCTGCATCGCAAGCGGCGGAAAATGCTGGAGCGCGACGCCGAGGTCTATCTCACGTTCCGGAGGCTCATCGTCTCGCGCCCCGAAGCCGCCGCGAAACGGCAGCGCCAGGTCGTCAAGGTCTTCAAGAAACTCATCGCCGCCGGAATCGCCGCCCGCGAGTTCGTTCCCGTGGATTGCGACGAAGCCGCCGTCGCGCTCGAGGACGCGACCGCGATCTTCCTGCATCCGCTCGTGATGCCCGCCGCCCTCACCGAGCGGACCGAGGAACGCGCCCGCAACGTCGTCCGTCACATCCTCGCCGGCTTCGCCTCGAAGCAAGCCAGGCCCCGGTTGCGAACCGCCCGCGCGCAACTAAACTAAAAGCGTGCGCTTCCCGCTTCTTCCCCTGCTGGCGGCCGCATCCGTCCTGCGGGCCGCGCCCGTCCCCCCCGAACCGCCGCCGCTTGAATTGCCGAAGCCGCCGCCGGCTCACATTTCCTCGTCGGAAGGGATGCCGCCGCTCCCCTACCCCGTCGTGCCCCTCAAGCGCCAGGAGAAAAAGAATCCGCCCCAGCCGCCGGTGCTGTTGACGAAAATCCGCACGAACGATCCCGAGGATTGGACGCGGACGCCGAACGACACGAAGGGACTCCTCGAATGGATGAGCCGCGAGATGAACGTCCACTTTACTTCGAACATCCGCGCCTTTACGCAGATCTCGACCGACCCGGCGAAGAATCCGATTCTCTACCGTTCGGGCTACAAACCTTTTCAACTGACGCCGCAAGAGGTCAGCGTGCTGCGGGAATATCTCCTCAACGGCGGCACGGTTATTTTCAATTCGCTGGCGGGCAATCCGGCCTTCTATGAATCGGCGAAAAAAGCGGCCGCGGACATTCTCCCGGAAAGGCCGCTGTACCGGCTTCGGATGGATCATCCCGCGTTCCATTCCTTCTACGAGATCGACACGGTGAAATACCGCGAGCGCATGGTGAAGGACGGCGTGGCGACGGACGCATATCCATATTTGGAAGGGGTGGACATCGACAACCGCACCGCGCTCTTCGTCTCGCGCTGGGATTTCTCCCTTGGCTGGGAGTCAAACGCGCATGAAAGCTGGGGTTATGCGGACGAGGATGCGCGCAGGATCGGCGCGAACATCGTGAGCTACGTGACCGCGATGCGCGAGGCGGGGCGCAGCGTCGGCAAGAGCGTGGAACTCGTGAACGCCGGCAAGCAAACGGCGGGGAAGTTCCGCGTGGGCCAGGTCATCCACACCGGCCCGTGGAAAACGCGGACCGCGGCGTTCCCGATGCTGCTGAACCAATTCCACGCAATGACCGGGACGCCGGTCTCCTTCGCGGTGCGCGACGTGAGCCTCGCGGACGGAGCGATCTTTGAAATGCCGTTCCTCTACTTTACCGGCACGACGGATTTCACCCTGTCGGAAAAAGAGAGAAGCAACCTGCGGCAATTTCTCATGAAAGGCGGGATGCTCTTCGCGGAGGCGAGCGACGGGCGGCCCTCCTTCGACGCGGCGTTCCGGCGGGAGATGGCCGCGCTGCTGCCGGATCAGCCCCTCCAGCCGCTGCCCGCGGATCACGCGCTTTACAAGGAGCCGCGCGGCGTCGCGATGATGAAGGTGCGCCCCGCGCTGGCCGCGAGGAACAACAACCGGCTTGAAATGCCGCCCGACCTTCTGGGCGTCCAGTTGAACGGATCGCTCGCGGTCATCTACAGCCCTTACGATTTGAGCGCGGGCTGGGAGCGCGCCATCGCGCCCTACGCGGCGGGCTACGAACCCGCCGACGCGACCGCCCTTGGCGTGAACATATTGTATTACGCCGCGACGCATTGAGTATTACCGACCTCATCAGCCGGGAGGCGATGCGAAAGCTCGAGAGCCTCGTGGTTCGCTCGCGCTACGTCGTCGAGGGATTCCGCGCGGGCATGCACGCCAGCCCCTTGAAAGGAGCGAGCGTCGAGTTCGCCGACCATCGCCAGTACGTGAAGGGCGACAATCTCCGCAACCTGGACTGGAAGGTCTTCGGCCGCACGGAGCGCTACTACGTCAAGCGCTTCGAGGAAGAGACGAGCCTGCGGGCCCACGTCGTTATAGACGGCTCCGGCTCGATGGGCTACGGCTCGCCCGGCCATCCGACGAAATACGAATACGCATGCCGCGTCGCCGCCGCATTCGGCTACATCGTGACGAGGCAGCAGGATTCGCTCGGCCTCACCATCTTCGACAACGAAATCCGCCAGCAGGTTCCCGCGCGGGCCGGTTCGCGGCATCTGCGGCTCTTCATCGAGCGGATGGCGGCGCACGAACCGAAGGCCGGCACGGACACGGGCCGCGCGCTCGACGCGCTGGCGGGCATGATCTCGCGCCGCGGGCTCATCCTTCTCCTCTCCGATCTTTTCGACGACCCGGAAGCCGTCTTCCGCGCCGTGGCCCATTTCCGCAAGAAGATGCACGACGTCATCCTCCTCCAGATACTCGACCCGGCGGAGCTCGAGCTTTCCTTCGACCGGGTGGCGGAGTTCATCGACAAGGAGACCGGCGAGAAACTGGAGATCGACCCCGCCCTGGCCCGTTCCGCCTACAAGCAGGAATTGCAACGCGCCATCGACCAATGCCGGGAGCGGTGCGCGAAGCTGAACGTCGATTACCGGCTCGTCTCGACGGGCGGGAGCTTCGAGGATTTCGTCCGCCAATACCTCGACGAGCGCCGCCGGATGTCGCTTTGAACGATGTGGTTCCTCTCGCCCTGGATGCTCTACGGCCTTGGCGGGCTCGCCGCGCCCATTTTCATCCATCTCTGGAAAAGGCGGCGCGTCATCCAGGTTCCCTTCGGCACGCTCCGCTTCCTCAAGATCGCGCAGGCGAGAACCCGGCGCAGTTCGCGCATCGAGAACGTCCTGCTTCTCCTTTTGCGCTGCGCGCTCTTCGCGCTGCTCGCGCTCGCGGCGGCGCGGCCCGTCCTCGCCAGGAAGAGTTCGCTCGGCAGCGCGCCGCGCTCCGTAGCATTGGTGCTCGACGACTCGATGAGCATGGGATACCGCACCGGGGAACAAACCCGGCTCGACGCGGCCCGCAAGGAGGCGCTCGCCGTTCTCGACAACCTGAAGGCGGCGGACCAGGTCGCGGTGCTCGCCGCGAATGACCGCGCCGAGCCGCTCATCCCCGAACTGACGGTCGACCACGCCGCGGCGCGCAAGGCGATCGGCGGCATCCGCCAGACGGACGGCCGCGCGGATTTTTCGCAGGCGCTCACCGCCGCGCGCAAAACGAACGCCCGCGAGATTTATCTCTTCACGGACAACCAGGCGAACGGCTGGCGTACGCCTTTGGCTCCCGGCGCCAACCTGGTCATCGTGAAACCGGACGACCTCCCCTCGCCGAACGCGGCGGTGATGAAGGCCGCGCTTCTGACTCCCTTCGCGAACGCGGGTTCGCCGGTGCAAGGCGTGGCGACGGTTGAGAACTTCTCCAGCGATCCGTTGCACACCGTGCTGGAAATCGACCTCGCGGGCGTCAGCGTGACGCGGAAGCCGGTCGATCTCGGGCCCAACGCCTCCGCCGATGTGCCGTTTGAATTTGAGATGCCCGCCGCGACCGGCAAATCCGTGGCGGGCGCGGCGAAGATCGAGGCCGACAATCTGCCCGCGGACGATCTCTTCAACTTCATCGTTCCGCTGTATCAGCCCCCGAACGTCTTGATCGTCGAAAACGGAAACGCGGGCTTCTACCTGCGAAAAGCGATGGAAGGCGCGCCCAGGACGATTCCTGAAACCGATCTCGACGACGTTCCCGTCGAAGGATACTCCGCCATCTTCCTCGCCGGACTCACGGGCTTGAGCGACCGCGCCGTCGTGAAGATGGATCGCTTCCTGGACGCCGGAGGAACCGTCGTATTCTTCCCGGGCGACGCGACAAATATCGGCGGGCTTTCGCGGGTCGATTTTCTGCCCAAGGCCGGCGCGGTCCGCGACCCGCCCGCCGGGCGCCTGTCGAGCCGCGTCGAGGACCCGGCCAATCCCCTTTTTGCAAACGTCTGGGACGACGCAACGCCGTTCCCTGCTTTGCCGCAAACACGGATGGCGGATTGGAACGGCGGCAAGACGCTCCTCACGGCGGGAGGCGTTCCTTTTCTCATTTCGACTTCGCGCGGCGCCGGTCGGGTGTTTGTCGTCAATGCGTCGGCGGACCGGACATGGGGGGATTTCCCGCTTTCGCCGGCCTTCCTGCCTCTCGTGCAGCAGATGCTTCGCACGCAGGCCCCGCCCCCTCCCGCGCCGGCGAACAGTGACCGCGGGGAGTCGGACTTGCGCACGATGGACCCGGCGGCGTTGCCGGGAGTCGATATCATCACGGGGATGGACGGCCTCAAGACGTGGCTGGCGTCGGTGCGCGGCTTGTCGCCGCTCTGGCCGCTGCTGCTGCTCCTCGCGCTCGTCGTTTTCCTGGCGGAGACATTTCTCGCGAACCGGCTGGCGCGCAACCGGGCGGAAACGGGTCGCATCCAAACGGGCCGCCTGAACAAGCGGAGCATGCGATGATCTTTCATCCCGTCGTGGCCTGGCCGTGGCTCGCGATCATCCTGCCGCTTTTCGCGGGAGGCCTTTTCCTTACCGGAGTGAAGCCGCGGAGCCGCGCCGTTTGGCTCGCGATTCCGCGGTTGCTGGCGCTCGCCGCGCTTTTCATCATGCTGGCGCAGCCGCAGCGGCGGCGGGATGTCGTGACCATCCTCCGCCCGCAACTCGCCGTCCTCGTCGACAACTCCGAGAGCATGACCGACCCCGCGGACGCGGGCCAGCCCCGCCGCGCCGACCGGGTGCGCGAATGGCTGAAATCCCCCGCGCTGGAACAGGCCGGGAAGGATTTCGATGTCCGCTTCTTCAGCGTCGACTCCGGGTTGAATGAGCGCGACCCCGGCTCGCTGAAATTCGACGGCGGCGCATCGAATATTCTCGGCTCGCTGGGCAAGGCGGCGGAACGGTTCCGGGGCCAGCCGCTCGCGGGCGTCCTGCTTTTGAGCGACGGGCTTGATACGACCGCCGAGAAGCCCGCGGACACAGGCGTGGCCGTGGATACGTTCGAGTTGGAAAAACCGTTCAAGCCCAGGGCGGCTCCAAAGCATGTCACGCTCGGCGTCGATTACCCGCCGCGCGTGGTCGTTGGCTGGGACACCGAGATCAGGGCGAACATCACCGCCACGGGCATGAACGGCCGGACCGTCGCCGTCGAGCTTTGGCGGGACGGCGTCAGGAAGAGCGAGTCCGCCGCCGCCTTTAACGAAGACGAACAAACCCGCCAACTGGCTTTCCCCCTTTCGGAAGACAGACCGGGCAGCGTCAACTACGAAGTGCGCGCCGGGGCGGAGAAGTATCCGTTCGTGGTCCAGGTATTGGAGCCCGGAAACCGGATCCTGTACATCCAGAACGCGCTGGGATTCGACTTCAAGTTCCTGCGCAAGGCGATCGTGACGGATCGCAATCTGCAACTGAGCGCCTATGTCCGGTGGGCGGACGGAAGTCTCGTCAACGTCTCCGACAACGGCGCGCGGACGGCGCTCGATCTCTCTGCAAAAGCGCTGGCCGAAGACGCGGTCATCCTGCTCGGCGATCTGCCCCCGGACGCTCTTTCCGCCGAACACACCCGGGCGATCCGCGATTTCGTGGATCGCGGCGGCGGCCTGGTTTTGCTGGGCGGGCCGAATGTTTCCTCGCCGCTGCTCCCCGCGAAACTGCCCGCCGAATATCGCGAGGGAAATTTTCCGGTCGAGATCACCGCCACGGGGTTGCATCATCCGGTCTTCGGCCCCCTCTTCGCGCGAGTGAAGGATTTTCCGCCGCTGCTGACGTGCGACGTCGTCGCCGGGGCCGCGCCGGACGCGGAAGTCCTGTTGCAAGCGCTGGTGGACGGCGTCCCCCGCCCGCTTGTCGTCTCGCAACGTTTTGGGAAAGGCCGGGTCGTCGCCATTCTTACCGACACCTTGTGGCGCTGGCGCCTGGCTGCCGTGGGCTGGCCCCCCTACGAGACGTTCTGGACGCAATTGATGGACTGGCTCATCCCAAAAAAACTCGGGGGGGGAAATGGCGACGCACTGGAGCTTTTCACCGAGCGGTCGAACTACGCGCCGGGCGAGAAGCCGGAAGTGCGGGCGATCCTCCACCGGACGGCGCAGCCCGCCACGCTCCCCCTGCAAGTGCGGACGCCGGACGGGCGCGTCTTCGAATACCTCATGCATCCGGCGAAGGGCGGTTACCGTTGCGAAGTCGAGCCGAATGTGCCGGGTCTTTACAAGGTCGTCTCGACCATCGACGGGAAAACGGCGGAGACGCGCTTTGTCGTGGCGAGGCCGCCGACGGAGTTGACGGGCAGGCCGACGGACCGCGCGCTGCTGGAAAAGATCGCCGAAATGAACCGGGGCCATTTCTACAAAATGGAGGATTGGAATAAATGGCGCGCCGATCTACATTTCCCCGAGCAGCATTTCTCGCGCGTCGAGATGTCCGATCTATGGAACACCCCGTATCTGCTCGCTTTCCTGATGGCGGCCCTCGCGTGCGACTGGATCCTTCGAAAAGCGTGGAACCTCCCTTGAGCCTTGCGCTTCTGGCGGCGTTGCTGGTCAATCTCCTCCCGAACGGCGGTTTCACCGGGAAAGACCCGTTGCAAGGATGGCGCATCGCCTTCCCCTATGAGCCGTGGTACGCGGAGAACGGCGGCTATGTAAAAGCGGCGCAAATGGAAGGCCGCGCCTGCGCGCTGCTCGACCTGCCTCCGGGCGTCGCGGGCAACCAGGGCGGGAAGATCGAGAGCGCATTTGTGAAGGCCGAGCCGGGAGCGACATACCGGGCGCGGATCGATTGCATGACGAACGACTTCAATGCGAAGCTCTTCGCGGAGGCCTGGACGACCGATCCGAAGCCGGTCGCGGCGCCGGACAAACTCCGCGTCCCGGCGCAGGGCGGGATGCCGCCGCTCGTCATGTGTTACCGGGCGCAACTGCCCGATCCACCGGGGAAATCGAAACAGTGGTCCACGGTCTCGCGCGAATTCACCCTGCCGGAAACCGTCCGCGTCGCGGGCCGGGAGCAGCAGCCCGAATATCTCTCCTTGAAGGCCGTGGTTTACGCAGCCACGCCAAACGGCGGCAAGTCCTACTTCACGAATTTCCAGCTCTCCCGTATAAAGTGACTTCGGATCTCTTCATCGAAGGCGACGCGCGGGAGGCGTTGAAGAAGCTGCCGGCGGGTTCCGCCGATCTCATCGTCACCTCGCCGCCGTACGCCGACAGCCGCAAGCGCACGTACGGCGGCGTTCATCCCGACGATTACGTGGAGTGGTTCCTGCCGTTCGGCGCCGGGCTGTTCGACGTGCTCAAACCGGCGGGGTCGTTCATCCTCAACATAAAAGAGAAGGTCGTCGGCGGCGAACGCCACACGTACGTCATCGACCTCATCCACGCCTTGCGCAAACAGGGCTGGCGCTGGACGGAGGAATACATCTGGCACAAGAAAAACTGTTATCCGGGGAAATGGCCGAACCGTTTCCGCGACGCCTGGGAGCGGTGCCTGCACTTCACCAAGTCCAAGGAGTTCGCGATGTACCAGGACGCCGTGCGCGTGCCGATGGGCGACTGGAAAACGCCGCGCCTCCGAAACCTGAGCGAGACGGACCGGCGCAGGGACGAATCGCGCGTCCGGAGCGGTTTCGGCAAGAAGATAGAGAACTGGGTGGGGCGCGACCTGGCCTACCCGACGAATGTCCTGCGGCTCGCGACCGAATGCGGGAACAAGAAGCACTCCGCCGCGTTCCCCGAGGCGCTGCCGGCGTGGTTCATCCGGCTTTTCACGCAACCGGGGGACGTGGTGCTCGATCCTTTCGCGGGATCGGGGACGGCCGCCATCGCGGCGGCGAAGCTCGGCCGCCGGTTCATCGGCATCGAGATCGTGCCGGAATACGTGGCTAACTTTCGGCGGGCGCTTCCTGCTTCGGACTCGGGAGCGGCAACGCGCGTCCGGTGACCGGTGCGCCGTACGTTCCGCGGGAGCCGTACTTCTGGCGATAGACGTAGTGGTCGGGATCGGCCGTCGGGGAAAGCATGTTCAGAAGAAGCCCGGCCAGCGACCCGCCTGCCTCGTTCAACAACTTGATGGTGCGCATGACGGCTTTGCGCGGCGTCTTGTTCGCCTGGGTGACGAGGCAGACCGATTGAGCGTGCGGGACAAGCAGAAGCGTGTCGCAAACCGGCAGGACGGGCGCGGAGTCGATGATGACGCAGTCGAACTGCTCTTCGAGTTCCATGACGAGATTCGCAAACTCGGGGCTGGCCAGCAACTCCGCCGGGTTGCCCGCGATGCGCCCGCCCGCAAGGAGGAAAAGGCTGTCGATCTCCAGGGGCTTGATCGCCTTCTTCAGGTCGATCCCGCCTTGGAGAACGGAGGTCAGCCCCTCGGACTCATCGTTCGGGATGAGAACGCGGGCGACCGCGGGCGCGCGCAGGTCGGCATCCACGAGAACCGTGCGCAATCCCTGCTGCGCGAGCGAAATGGCGCAGTTGATGGAGCAGAAGGTCTTGCCCTCGCCGGGGACGGCGCTCGTAAAGAGAACTGTCTTCGGCCGTTTCTGTTTGCCCTTGAAGAAAAGGAATGTCCGCAGGGAACGGAACGCCTCGGCCACCGCGGAACCGGGTTCGCGCTGGAGGATCAATCCCGACCGGGCGAGCCGCCGGCTGGCGGTGGGGATGGCGCCCGCGACCGGCAGACCGGTGACGCGCTCGGCCTGCTCGACGCTTTTCAAAGAACTGTCCAGGGCGTTCAAGCCCAGGGCGATGCCGACCCCGACCGCGAGGCCCGCGACAATCGCGAGGGCGAGGACCTTTATCTTTCCCGGAGCCATGGGAGCGCCCGGCAGCAGCGCTTTTTCAAATATCTGCACCGGGGAGGAATCGACGCCGCTGGCCACGCGGGTCTCGCCAAGCTGCTTCAGGATGGCCGCGTACAAAGCGCGCTTTATCTCCACGTTGCCGCGCAGGACGTTGAAGTCGATGGATTGCCGGTTCAGGTCGGTTATCTCCTTCTCGCGCGCCTTCTCGGCGAACTCGAATTTCTGCTGCTTGGCCAGCGCCGATTCGTACGAGTTGTGAACGAGGTCGGGGATATGCGCCAATATCGCGCCGAGATGGGCCTTGGCCTCCTGGAGTTGCGACTTCGCCTGGATCATCTTCGGATGCATGTCCGTGTAGCGGAGGTTCAGGACGGCGATATTCGCCTCGAGTTCGGATATCTGCTGTTTGCTTGCCACGACGAGGGGGTTCTCGGCCACGCTCGGGATGCTCAGGAGGGCGTCGGGATTCCCCTCCGCCTTCTTGACCGCTTCGTCATCGGCCTGGAGGCGTATGGTGGCGCTGCGGGCGGCCTGAAGCTCGGTGGCCTCGTGCCGCATGTCGCTGACGACGGTGTCCTGGCTCTGCTGGAGGGAGATGGAGTTGTGCTTCTCCACGTAATCCTCCTGCGCGCTTTCCGCCTTGGTGGTGTCGTCCTTCAGGCGCATGGCTTCGCCTTCCAGGAAATCGACGGCCAGCTTCGCGTTCGCCGCGCGTTGCTGCATCCCCTGCTTGATGAGTTCCGTGCAGAGGGCGTTGGCGAGGAATTGCGCCATCTTCGGATCCCTGAACTTCACTCCGACTTCGATGAAACGGGTGTTGATGCGGGGCAGGACTTCCTCGCAGCCTGCGAGGATGTTGACGGCCACGTCTTCCGGGATGACGGTTCCGGGCGCCATCGGGTAGAAATCCGTGTTGGAATTCAACCCGTTGGCCTGGACGACCTGGGTCAGGAAGGGCCTGCTCTTCAAGGTCGCCACGTAGTTCTCGATCATATCCTGCTCGCCGATGTCGGCCTGGTTGTTTTCCGGGAACGGGACGATCTTGTTTTCCTGCGGAGCGACCTGGAGGACGGCTTGCGCGAAATAGATATGCGGACGTGTCTTGAGATAATAGAAGCCGCCAAACGCGCCGACGAGGCCCAGCAGGACGATGAGCCACGCCTTCTTGACGAGAACGCCGCCGATCTGGCGGAAATCCATCGAGCTTTCGCCCAGGCCGGAGGCTGCGAACGGGTTTTGGATCGGTTCGATGGTCATGGATCAGAACCAGCCTTCGCCAACAAAGATCGTATCGCCCGGCAAAACTTCAAAGCGTTTTGCGGAGCCGTCCGTGAGCATCTTCTGGCCGTTCAGGCGGATGACGGTTTCCTGGCCGTTGATGATGCGCTTCAAGGTGATTTTGTCCGGGGCGGCGATGCGGGTGTAACCGCCGGCGAGGCCGACGGCTTCGGTCAGGTTGAGGGTGGAGTCATCCGGCATATCGAGGGTGCCGGGCTTCATGACCTGGCCCAGGATGGTGAAGCGGCGCTTGGCATACTCGAGGATGGAGACGGTGACCTGCGGCTTTTTGAGATACTTGAGGTAAAGTCCCTGCAGGAATTGTGCCGCCTCCTGCGCGGTCTTGCCGCCGATCCTGGCGGGGCCGATGAGCGGGCAGCTGATGGTGCCGTCCGAGGCGATGCGTCCGGAAGTGGCGAGGTCTTCCTCCTGGAAGACGGTGATCTTGACGATGTCCTTGGAGGTGAGCCGGTAGCTTTCGCCGCGCCAGGCGGAGGCGTCATTGGCGACGGCGACGGCGGGGGGCTGTGCGTTATCCTGCGGCGCGCAAAACCCGGAGACGCCGAAGCAAATGAGAAGAACGAGCAGTATGCCCCGCATGATCTAAAATGACCCTCCCTGAACTAGAAAATAAAGCCAAGCTGCGTTCCGATGCGATCCCGGGTAAACCCGTCCGCGCCGATGCCGCTTGATACGTTTTGGCTGAATTCATAATACAAGTTCAGGCTTACCCGCTTCGCAAGTTGAATTTGCACGCCGGGCCGGAGGTAGTAGTAATTGTCATCCCGGTTCGCGGTGAGGCCGGACTGCGCGGCCTCGTAGCTCTGGTTCTGGTAACCGGCCGCGAACGACGCGTTGAGGTGGTCGTTAATGCGCTGGGAGAAGCTGAAGGAAACCCCGGTGGCGATGTAATCCTGCCCCACCAAAATGGCCGAAGCGTAGATGCTCCGCTGCGCGCTGAGTTCGAACCGGGTGCCGTAGCGGGGCTCCCAGATGAAACCGACGCCGAATACCGGCTGGAAGTTATCTCCCACCCCGCCGCCGCCAAATTGCCGCAACTCGCACCCGGCATTCGCCGTGAGGCTCACCTTTTCGGTGAGGGTGTAAAGCAGGCGCATTGAAACGTTCTCCGTGGTCTGCGTCGGGGCGTTCTGCACGGTTAATTCCCCGAATCCGCCGCCGATGCCCACATTCAGCTTGGGCAGGAACTGGTAGTTGATGTACGCCTCGAACTCCGTGTCCTCGGAATCGATGAAGCCTCCGCCATAAATGCCGGCCGTCTCGGTGACGTTGCCGGTGATGGAGACTTTCTCGCCGAGTGTGTAGCTGGCGTTGACGCCGCCGGCGACCAGGGTCTCCTGGACACGGTTGCCGATGTCGATGCTCGCCACGGAACCGGACTGGACGGAAGCCTGGAAGCCCAGGGTGAGTTTTTTGAAATCCATGAGCAGGCCAATGGAGGCGGCCTGTTCGAGCGAGTCCTCGTGGCTGTGGGAAGCGAATATCTGGGCGCCGAGGGTGTAGTCCGCGAGCAGATAAAGAGGGGCCTCGGGATGACCGACGCGGAGGGTGACGCCCGCCGATATATTGGTGATGAAGTCCGACTGCTGGTCGTGGTTGTTGACGAAGACGTTCCCGTCGTAGACGGTCGAAATGCTTCCGTGCGGACGCAGGTCCCACTTGCCCTGCAGCAATTCTTCCTGACTGAACGCCGCAATCTGTTCCGTGCCGAAAAGGGGCGACTGCCCGGTCACAACCGGCCACGCCGAAACCGGGTAATGAAGCGAATCCTGGATAGGCGCGACGAACTGCGATTGCGGGGACGTGTTGGTCTCCGCGGGAAGGGTCTCGCCCGGAGCGCCGGGCACGACGGGCGTCTCCGGCTGCACGGGCATATCCGCGGGAAGGGGCGCCGTCGTATCCGTGGGGGTCGCATCGGCTGCGTTGGCGTCCGTGGCGGCAGTGGCGGCCGTGGAGTCCAGAGGGGAGGCGGCCACTTGCGCCAGCAACGTCCGCGGATCAACGTCCGCGGCGAAGAGAGCCGCGCAACACGTAAGCCCCAGCGCGCCAAACCCGGCGCGGCAGAAACTTTTTAGACCTGATTTCTTCCTCAACCTGCCCGCCATGAATCAGGGTGTCTCCTGGGAAACCGTGGGAGGCACGATGTTAATCACACGCGCGGGGGTCAAAATGCCGGATGACTGCCCGGATGAGGAACCGCTGGATCCCTGCAAGGCGTTGGGGTCAAATTCGGAATTCGGATCTGGCGTGCCCGAGAGAACGCGCGATTCGCCCGGCAGCAACTCAGCCACGGGCGCCAGGTCCTTCGCATCCTTTGCATCCACGATATCCTTGCCGTCCGCGACGGTTTTGCCGTCCGCGGCGTCCGATATGTCGGCGGCGGTTCCGCCCATTCCGGTTTGCGGGTCAACCATCTCAGCGACTGGCACGGCGCGCTTTACGTAGAGGATGGGCGCATCCGCCTTGGCGGCGGGCTCGGCCTTGACCAAAGCAGCGGCTTTTTCAGAATCGGGCTTGCCCGACTCCGCCCCCATCGCGGCAATCGCGGGCGCGGAAGTCTGCGGAAGCAAAAGTTCCAGAGAGACGGTCGCCAGCAGCGCCATGTTCACGGCAGCTAAAAGAAGGATCGCCACGGTTCTCATAAGTATTGAATCTAAAGCTTTTTATCGCGCGATTGCCAAGTACGAAATGACCGCATTTAGCGTAGGCCTTTGTCCTACAAATGAACGACTCTCCCTTGATAAGACGCTTGCATTGAAAGATGTTTCTTCCCTAAAGTCCATGTAAGTGCACCCGGTATACTCCACGCACCCAGGGATTGTCGAGCGGGTTTTTTTGCGTCCTCCGCGAACGTCCAGATGAATGACGTTTATCGCAGCCTTTTCGACCATGGCCTGGAGGGCGTCTATCAGACCACGCCAGAGGGCCAATACCTCCTGGCAAACCATACGCTGGCCCAGATGTACGGCTACGCCTCGCCCAAGGACTTGATGCAGGCGCTTACGGACATCGGCCATCAGCTTTACGTGGAACCGGGTCGGCGCGAGGAGTTTGTACGCCTCATGAAAGAGAAAAAACAGATCGCCGGCTTCGAATCCCAAGTCCGGCGGCCCGACGGAAGCACCATCTGGATCCTGGAGACGGCCCGCGCCGTGTGCGATTCGGAAGGCGCGCCCCTTTATTATGAAGGGACGGTGCACGACATCACCCGGCGCAAACGGGCCGAAGACGCCTTGCGGGAGAGCCAGCGCTTCATCCAGCGCGTGGCGGACACCTCCCCCGCCATTCTCTACGTCTATGATCTGCTCGAAGGCCGTTACCTCTACGTCAACCACCAGGTGGACAAGGTGCTCGGGTACAGCGTCGAGGACTTTGTCGGCATGGCGCCCGTCTTTATAACCGACCTGGCGCACCCGGATGACAAATTCATCGTCCAGGAGCGGGCGGTAAAACTCGCGACCGCGGAGGACGGGGAAATCTTCGAGACGTGCGTGCGGCTGAAAGGCGCCAACGGGCGATGGCTCTGGATCCAAAGCCGCGACACCGTCTTCACCAGGACGGTGGACGGCAGGCCGGAGCAGATCATCGGCATGGCGCAGGATGTGTCGGCCAGCAAGCAATCGCAGGAAGCGCTGGAGCAGTCGCGCGAACAATTGCGGGCGCTCTCCATGCGCCTGCAACAGGTGCGCGAGGAGGAGCGCGCGGCGATCGCCCGGGAAGTCCACGACGAACTTGGCCAGATGACGACCGCCCTGAACATGGAGGTCTCCCGCATGCGCAACCACTTCACCCGTTCCCAGGGGGAACCGGAGCGGGAAGTGGCCGAACGGCTCGCCTCCATGGAGAACGTCATCGACGCCATGCTCCAGACCGTGCGCCGCATCAGCGCGCAATTGAGGCCGCCGCTCCTGGATGAATTCGGCCTTGAGGCGGCCATCCAATGGCAGGCGCGCGAATTCCAGAAGCGCTACGGCCTTCGCTGCGAGGTCCGCTTCAAGGGCGCCTGCAATGTGGAACCGATGCTCTCGAACACCATTATCCGCATCATCCAGGAGACTTTGACCAACGTCGCCCGCCATGCGAAGGCGAGCAAAGTCCTCATCCAGACGCGCCAGACGGAGGACCTGCTCGTGCTCGTCGTAAAGGACAACGGACGGGGCATAACCGAAGGCGAGCAGTCCGCCTCCCTCGGTTTGCTCGGAATGCGGGAAAGGGCGCACCTGTTCGGCGGCGAAATCGAAATCGAAGGCGTCCCGGCGGGCGGCACCACCGTGACATTAAGGATGCCCGTGGCGAAAGTCACCGCCCAGGACGGCAGCCAGACTTTGAACGCCTTGAAGACTTTCCCGAAAAAAGAATCCCTGTGGCCGATCGTGAACTCCGCCCCTGATGGCCAATAAAACCGTCAAAATCCCTGTCCCCGCGCCGCAGGCCGCGCCCGCCCCGCCGCCCGCGCCGCGGCCGTTGAAGATCCTGATCGTGGATGACCATCCCATGATGCGCGTCGGAATGCGCCAGACATTGGCGAAGGAATTCACCGACGCCATCCTGCGCGAGGCGAGCGACACCCAGCAGGCGCTCGAACAGGTCTGGGCCGAGGATTGGGACATCGTGCTGCTGGACATCACCATGCCCGGGCGCAGCGGCCTGGACGGCCTGAAGGAACTCAAGCAGATCAAGCCGAAGCTTCCCGTCCTCATCGTCAGCGTCCATTCGGAGGAACAATTCGCCATCCGCGTCCTGCAACGCGGCGCCTCCGGGTATTTGACGAAGGAAACCGCCGGCTCCGAACTGGTCGACGCCGTCAAACGGATTCTTTCGGGCGGCAAATACATCCGCGCCTCGCTGGCCGAGAAGCTCGCCGGCCACCTGCACCGCGGCTCCTCCGACCGCCAACTGCACGAAACGCTGTCGGATCGCGAATACCAGGTCATGTGCATGCTTGCATTCGGCAAGACCGTGAAGGAGATTTCCAACGAACTTTCTTTGAGCATAAAAACGATCAGCACGTACCGGACGCGCATCCTTGAAAAAACGGGCATGAAGAACAACTCGGAGATAATGCGCTACGCCGTCGAACACGAGCTGGTCGATTTTCCCCAGCGCAAAAGAGTCGAGGAATGAACATCTGTAGGACGGAGAGGGACGCGGGACCGCCGCTTTTGCCTACGAAATAAGCGGACCCTGTGGGGTTGCCAGCGGCCTGTCCGGTTGTTTCTTATAGGTGCAGTATGAAAACAGGATTCAAGGGTGCATCAATGGAATCGGGCGACGGCGCCCAGGCGTCTCCGTTGCGGATACTCGTGACGGGAGGCGCCGGGTTCATCGGCTCCAACTTCGTCCTGGAGCAACTCGGCTCCAGCTTCGCCGTCGAGCGGCTCGTGAACCTCGACTTGCTGACCTACGCGGGCAACCCCGCCAACCTCCGCGAGGCCGAGCGCGACCCGCGCTACCGGTTCGCAAAAGGCGACATAGGCGACAAGGCTCTCGTCACCCGCATCCTGGAGGAGAACGAGATATCCGCGGTCGTCAATTTCGCGGCGGAGTCGCACGTGGATCGCTCCATCGACGGCCCGGAAGTCTTCGTCCAGACCAACGTCCTGGGCACCCTGCGCCTCCTCGAAGCGACCAAGGCCTACTGGGCCGCGCTCCCTCCGCGCAAACGCGCCGCCTTCCGCTTCCTCCACATCTCGACCGACGAGGTCTTCGGCTCCCTCGAACCGAACGATCCTCCCTTCTCCGAGACGACGCCCGTGGCGCCCAACAGCCCTTACGCCGCTTCCAAGGCTTCGAGCGACCACCTGGTGCGCGCCTTTTTCCACACCTACGGGTTCCCCGTCCTCACGACGAATTGCTCCAACAACTACGGCCCCTTGCAGTTCCCGGAGAAGCTGATCCCGCTCATGATCCTCAACGCGCTGGACGGCGAGCAACTCCCCATCTACGGCAACGGCCGCAACGTGCGCGACTGGCTCTTCGTCCGCGACCATTGCACGGCCATCCGGCTCGTCCTGGATAAAGGCCGCCCCGGGGACACCTACAACGTCGGCGGCTTGTGCGAACGCGCGAACGTCGACGTCGTCAACGCCATCTGCGACCTGCTGGACGACTTCGCTCCCCGGCCCGACGGCGTCTCCTACCGCTTGCAGGCCACCTTCGTCCGCGACCGTCCCGGCCACGACCGCCGCTATGCCATCGATTGCTCCAAGATCACGCGCGAACTCGGGTGGAAACCCGTGGAATCATTCGAGAGCGGCCTGAAGCGCACCGTCCTCTGGTATCTCGAACACCGCGCCTGGTGCTCGGAGATCACCTCGCGGAAATATGGCCGCGAGAGGCTCGGCGTCATCGCCCCGCGGCGCCTCCAGCGCAACCGCGTGGCGTCCTGATTTTTTCGGGCGTCCTCCGGGCACAGCGATTCGCCGTCAAAAAATCTGTTGACGGCCTCCGCATTATTATAGAACATACGGAGAATATAGTTTAGAACGATAAATGCAGCCCCAATCGTTTTAGAGTTAACTTCTGTGACCCAGGTCATCGAGTCCATGCTTTTGGTGGAGTTCATCCGCGCGGGCGTAAAGCGGCGGGGAGCTTACACCGTCACCGCCGATAAACTGGAAAACATCTGCGGGCCGCTCAACGAAATGAGCCGCAGCGAATGGCTGAAACGCGTCCAGACATTCGCCGCCGAATACGGCTGGGAAGGCCGGCTCCCCGTTGGAAGCATCGTCGAATTCAGGCCGAAACGCCCCTCCTAGGACTTGGCGAGCGATTCTTGGTTGTAGAGGCGGCTGTGCCAGCCGCCTGGAACGGGAGCAACGCCCCGGGGCCAAGCCGTTTCCAGGTCGTAGGCGGCAACCAAAGCGGGCAAAAGTGCATGGACACGCTTTAGCCGGTGCGGATTGACAAATCGAAGTTGAAAAACGACCTTGGAAATTCAACTCTGGTTGGGCGCGGGCGTTCTTTACCATGCGGTTGCTCATCAAGGACGATCCCGGAAAAGGCAATGGCGTTGGAAACTGAAACAGCGGCGCGGGCCGGCCACGAACGCCTGCACGCATTGGATGCGCTCCGGGCGTCCGCCATGCTGCTGGGGGTGATCCTCCACGCGGGGATGGCGTATATGATCACTCCCGAAGTAAGCTGGCCGAAAGCGAAGGGCGGCAGTCCGGTTTTCGACATCTGCAACCTGGCGATCCACGGTTTCCGCATGCAGATTTTCTTTTTGATCGCCGGTTTCTTCGGACGCCTCCTGCTGAACCGCCTGGGGCCGAAGGGATTCATCCGTCACCGCGCGCAACGCATCGCCCTGCCGTTCGTCCTGGGCATGTTAACCGTCGTTCCGCTCAGCACCGTCGCCTGGAACTATTCGGCGTCCCATTCCTTGCGCGCGGCTCTTCAATCGACACTGCCCCTCCTCTTCAAGACGACCGGCCACCTTTGGTTCCTCTATCTCCTTATATTCTACTACGCGGCCGGTTTGCTATGTTTGCCGGCGGCCCGCCGTATTCTGCCGCCGACTTTCTATGCGGGAACCGACCGGCGCTTTGTCCGGATTATTCGGTCGCCGATTTTTCTGTCGGGGCCGATTCTGCTGACGATGGCGCCTTTACTAGTCTCGCCCAGCGGGCTTGACATCGGTTCCTCAAGCGCCTGGATTCCGTCGTCGCGAATAACGGCTTACTACGCCCTCTTCTACGGCTTCGGCTGGCTGCTGCATCGCAACATGCATCTCTTGCAGGACTTGAGGCGGGGGTGGGCCGGCTACGCGGCTGTTTCATTCGCATTGTTAATGATCTGCATTATCCTCACCCCGTACCATGCGGGCGGGGGGTATTTCAGATTTTCGCCGCTCAAGATTGCAACGGCGGCGGCTTACGGCGGCTTTACCTGGAGCGCTGTCTTTGCCGTCACGATCCTATTTCTTCAGCATCTGGATCATCACAGCCGGCTTGTGCGTTACGTTGCCGACGCTTCCTATTGGTTCTACCTGGCGCACTTGCCGATTGTCCTGTTCCTGCAGGATTTGCTGAATCGCACGCATATTGACGTGTTCATTCAATTCTTTGCCGTGTTGACCGCCACGCTTTTTATTTGCGCCGTCACTTACCATTTCGGCGTCCGCTTCACCTGGATTGGGACGATCCTCAACGGCAGGCGAAAGCGAGTTGGCGAGCCTACGGTTCGCATTTGAACCCGACCGCGATCGCCGTTTTGCGCTGAGTCGCGTCAAACGTGAGCAGTTCCGCGGCGCCAATGGTCAAGGCGATTCCGAGGTGGAGCAAGTCTGCCGCGCGCACGCCGGTAACTTCCCCCCGCGCCTCTCCGATTCGATCCGCCTCGCGAAATGCGTCAATCCACGCCACGGGTTGCCGCACCAAAAATCCGTCTTTCAAATCCGAATCGATAAGCCGGAAGATTTCGCGTTTTTGCGCTCCGCCCAGTTGCTTGCGCCGGACCGCCAGGCGGATCGCATTGCGCATTTCGTGCCGGTGAAGCGGGGTGAAGGGGAGCGGCGCATTCCGGCGCTTCATCCACGCATTCGCCCTGCCGGTGTGGGCGTCCGAGACGTAAAGCGAAACCAGAAAACTGGTGTCGCCGTAAATATTCAATACGGCCCCTTGCCGTGGTCAAGAAGGGCCGCCGTATCGATTTCACGGTCGCCGCAAATCTTCCTGGCGCGCGACGCGAAATCGGGGACTCTTCGTTTCGAAACCTTTCTCGCGCCAGGAACGATTCGTCCGACGACGCGCCCGCGCTTGGTCAACTCGATTTCCTCCCCACCGGACAACCACGCTTCGACCTGGGGAAAATTGTAGCGCAAATCGCGTATCGTCGCCGTCTTCATGTGATGCATATATATCGCATCACATGCCGCTCGTTCCAATCGCTAATTCACGCCGCGCTTCTCCAACAGCAATTCGTAGGAGAGGACGCTGAGACAATAAATCGCCGCGGTCTCGGTGCGGAGGATGATCGGGCCGAGCGTGATCGGGCGGCATCCGTTGCTCTTGGCCAGCGCGGATTCGGCGGGCGTGAAGTCTCCCTCCGGGCCGATGAGGATCAACACTTTCGCGGGCCTCTTTTTACCGACGGCTTCGCAGTCCTCCAGGACGCCGCGGAGGTGCGTCGCGTCGGATTGGAGCGAGGCGATGAGGAGGAGGTCGAAGGCATGCCCGGCGTCGAAGAATTGCTTCAAACGGCAGGGGGCGTGAATCTCTGGAAGCCAGTTCTGGCCGCATTGCTTGGCGGCTTCGATGGCGATGGCCGTCCATTTCTCGCGTTTGGCGCGGGCTTCTCCCGCGTCGAATTGGACGACGGTTCTTTCCGAAAGGAGGGGGGCGATCGCCGCCGCGCCAAGCTCGGTGGCTTTCTGGACGATGAGGTCCATCTGCCTGCCCTTCGGGACGGCCTGGCCGAGCGTGATCTCGCACGGCAGACGCGCGGAAGCCGAATGGTGCAGGTGTTTGAGGCCGACTTCCTGTTTGCCGGCGGCGGTTATCTCGGCGGTCGCCTCGGCGCCGCGCCCGTTGAAGACGACGACGCGTTCGCCGGGCTTCAAGCGCACCACATCCAGACAATGGTGCGCCTGGCCGGGATCAAGGGAAAGATGGTCCAGACGCCACGCTTCCGGCGGGATGTAGAAGCGGTGCATCTATTGGAAAAATTCCTTGGCCTTTTCGAAGAAGCTTTTGTGGAGGGGGGCGTTCTCCTCCCCGCAAAGGTCGGCGAATTCCTCCAGCTTGCGGCGCTGGTCGCCGTTGAGCCTGGTGGGGACTTCGACGAGGACGCGCACCATCAGGTCGCCGCGGGCGCCGGATTTCAGCGCGGGGACGCCCTTTCCCTTCAGCTTGAAGACGGTGGCGCCCTGCGTGCCAGCGGGGACTTTCAAGGTCGCCTTGCCCTCGAGCGTCGGAACGCGCACTTCGCCGCCGAGCGCGGCGGTTACGAAGGAGATCGGGACTTCGCAGAAGAGGGTGTCTTCCTCGCGCTCGAAGACTTCGTGTTCCTTGACGTGGATGACGACGTAGAGATCGCCGGGCGGGCCGCCGCGGATGCCCGCCTCCCCGTTCCTCTCGGAGCGGAGGCGGGAGCCGTCCTGTATGCCCGCGGGTATCTTCAGCTTGATGCGCGAGGCGCTTTCCACGCGGCCTTCGCCGCCGCATTGCTTGCACGGCTTCTCTATTATCTGGCCGGTGCCGCGGCAGCGCGGGCAGGTTTGCGAGACCTGGAAGAATCCGCGCGAACTGATGACCTGGCCGCGCCCGCCGCACGCGGGGCAGGTGGCGGCCCGGGAGCCGCTTTCCGCGCCGGAACCCTGGCATTTGCCGCAGGAATCGAGCTTGGAGACCTCGATCTCCTTCTCGCAGCCGAACGCGGCTTCCTCGAGGCGGATCTGCATGTCGTAGCGCAGGTCGGAGCCGCGCTGCCGTCCGTCGCGGTCCGCGCGCGCGCCGGCGCCGCCGCCGAAGAATTGCTCGAATATCCCCCCCCCGCCCTGCCCGCTGAAGACTTCGCGAAAGATGTCGAAGGGGTCGTGGAAGCCGCCTCCCGCGCCCGCGGAGCCGCCTTGCGCGAAGGCCGCGTGCCCGTAGCGGTCGTACGCGGCGCGCTTGTCGGGTTCCATGAGGACGTCGTACGCCTCGCCCAGTTCCTTGAAGCGCTCCTCGGCGCCGGGATCGTTGGGATTTTTGTCGGGGTGATATTTCACCGCGAGCTTGCGGTACGAGCGTTTTATCTCCTCGGTGGTGGTTGACCGGGTGACTTCGAGCACTTCGTAGTAGTCGCGTTTCGCGGCCATGGGCTCAGTCCGCCGGGCCGCCCTTGGAGACGACGACGTTCGCGGCCCGGAGCAGCCGGTCCTTCAGCTTGTACCCCTTGCGCAGCTGGCGCAGCACCGTTCCCTCCGGCTTGTCCGGGCTTTCCTCCTGCGCGATGGCTTCGTGCAGATTCGGGTCGAACGGCTTGCCCGTGGCGTCGATGGTTTCGACGCCCAGTTCCCCGAGAAAGTCGTTGAGCTGGCGGGAGACCATCTGCAGGCCGGCGAAGAGGGGGGATTTCTCGTCCGCGCGCGCGGTGCTCAGCCCCAGGTCGAAGCTGTCGAGGATCGGGATGAGGCGTTCGAGAAAGGAGGCGTTGGAATATTTGACGGCTTCCTCCTTTTCCCGCGCGGCGCGTTTGCGGAAGTTTTCAAAATCGGCCTGGCTGCGCAACGCGAGGTCGCGGAAGCGATCCAGGTCGCCTTGCAGGCGGGTAAGGGCGGAATCGCCGTCTTCGTCGGGTTTGGCGTCGTCTTCGGGTTCTGTGCTCATTTTTTGCGGATTGCTATCAAGGTCACGTCGTCGTTTTGGGGATAGGCGCCGACGAAGTTTCTCAGGTCGTCCGTCACGCGCTTCACGATCCCCGGCGCGCCTTCCCCGGTGCTGGCCAGGATCGAATCGATCATGTTTTTGGTCCCGAATTCATGTCCTTTTCGATCCAGGGCTTCGGTGACGCCGTCGGTATAAAGGATCAGGCAATCATTGGGCTCCAGCTTTACGGAAAAATCGCGTGTCACCCTATCGAAAACATCCCCGCTGTCAATTCCCAGCGCCATGCCCGGCGGGTTGAGCCGCGAAACGGTGTGCTCCTTCGCCGAATAAAGGAACGGCGCGTCGTGCCCGGCGCGGCAGAGGATCACCTCGCTCTCGTTGTCATCGAGGATGACGTAGGCCATGCTGATGAACATGTCCTCCTTTATATCCGGATAAATCTGGCGGTTGACCCGGTGGAGGACGTCGCCCGCGGAGTGGTTGCCGGCCGCTTCGCTGCGCAGGACGCTGCGGCACATGGCCATGATGAGCGAGGCGGGGACGCCTTTGCCCGACACGTCGGCTATCGCCACTCCGACACGGCCCGGATCGACGCGGATGTAATCGAAGTAATCGCCGCTGACCTGCCGGGCGGGAATGTTGACGCCGCTGATCTGGAAGCTGCGCGATTCCGGGGCGGAACTCGGGAGGAGGATGCGCTGGATTTCCTGCGCGACCTGGAGATCGGCGTCCATGCGCTTCTTCTCGCTCGCCTCGGAGTAGACGAAAGCGTTGTAGAGGGCGAAGGACGATTGCTCGGTGATGGCTTTGAAGACGGCGAAGTCGCTCTTGGAGAAGCTGGAACTCATCGGGCCGTTCGCGACGGCGAGGACGCCCAGATTCTCGCTGCCATAGAGCAAGGGGCTGAACATGGCCGACAAGGTTTTGACGGAACCGTCCCGCAAGGCGGCGAGGCGGGCGTCCTGGCCGCAGAGGAGCAGCGCCTCCTTGTCGTGCCAGACGCTTCCGAGCACTCCTTCGCCCGGCGCGATGGCGTGCAGGCGCAGATAGCTCTGGAGGGCGGCGGCCTCCTTCGGCTGGAGGAGGTTCGAAGGCGCTTCCAGCAGCGGCGGGCAGCCTTTCGAAACGAAGGCGGGGTACAGGGCCGGGGAATCGCGTTGCGCCAGGTAGAGCGCTCCGCCGTGGGCGTCGAGAATGCGGATGGAGTTCTCGACGATGATGCGATGGAGCTCGCCGGGGCTGGCGTCGCCGGAGAGCGCTTCTCCCAGGCCGTGCAGGAAGTCGAATACGCGGCTCTCCTCGAGTTGTATCTTTTCCGCCGCGCGCTTCAGGTGCGCGATCTGCCGCCGCTGCGACCGGTGGACGAGCCAAAGGCAAATCGAGAGAAGGATTACGACTCCAAAGAGAATGTCAGCCGCCATCGGCCCCTACTCCGAATGGTGCAGGTCCTGTTTGAGGTAATCGAGCACATCCTTGAATTTGGTGAGGTTGGCCGAGTCGGCGTCCACGAGGGCCTCGTGGGCTTCGAGCATGGTCCTGGTTTGGGCCTGGCGGTCGGCCGGCGCGGGGCCGAGAGTGTTTTGTTCGAGGGGGATGGAGTTGTTCGCGACCGGCGCGGCATCCAGGGAGAAGAGCTGGTCGAGGCCCAGGTTACACAGCAGGTCGCTGTTGCGTTCGTTCAGGTTTACGACATGCAGATGCCCCTGGCCCAGTTCCCGCAGCCGCAGGGCGATGCCTGCCATGGTGCCCATGAAGGTGGAATCCATGGCCGGACAGTTCCGCAGATCGACGACGAATTCTCGATGGCCGCGATTGACCATCTCCTTGGCGAACTCCTTGACGCCCGCGCTGTTCAGGAAGGAGCCCTTCCCTTCGACCCGAATCCAGACGAACCGGTTGGCGCAGCCAACCAGGATGGAGGATTGTGTATTCACCTGCTCAGGACACTAAGGATACCAGCCGCCGGACAAAGTTCAATCCCAGAGATACGATTGCGAGAGAGCGACGACCTTTCCGTTTTCTATGAGAAGCACGCGCCACGCCGTCACGGGGCCTTCCTGTCGATAATCGTCGCCAATGACGGCGAAATCGCTCTGCCGCGACCCTTTGAACCGTGGATAATCGATTTCCTTCGCCATGACGTAAGGCCCCAGCTTGGCCTGTTGGTACTCCAGACGCAAGGTTAAGTCCGCCCGCTTCGTGGCCCTCCAGAAGAAGGTAAAGTAGTTGCCGAAGCGCTGCGCCCTGTCCATGTAGGTGATGGCGCCGTAGCTGGCGCGCTGACGCTCGAAGTTGATCGTCTGGTCGAGCGTTGGCGTCCAGGTCGTGGGATCGTTCAGGAAGAGCTTCGTCTTGCGGAACTGAAAATGGTCGTCGAGCGCCAGGGGAAGGACGTCCGCCTTTTCGAGACGCCGGACGGGGGGCGTTGCCAGGGCGGAAACGGTCGCCATTACCCCCGCTGCCACCGCCGCCACGAAAACTGAGACACGTCTCATCTGGCAGAATAAAAGCGTTTGGCGTGCCCGGTGTCAATGAACGGCTAAAAAAAGCCACTCTCCTTACAAATGCCCATTTTTGTCCAAGGGTTCCCTACTCCGAAGACGTATCTTCCTAGGGCGACTCTCTTAAAAAATGGTTTGGCGCCGAAATTGCTAAGGCGTGGCTCGCAGTTCGCTTGCGCACAGGAAGTGTCGCCGGCCAATAAAAAACAACCGTCAGTAAAACCAGGAAATAACCCATGTCGAGTAACGAACCCGCCCCTACAAAGGGCACATTGGGCCTCACGGGCCTCACGATGAATGCCATGGCATTGATCGCCCCCGGCGCCTTTTTGTGGCTAACCTACCAGGAACAATCTCTCTATGGCGCGCCAATGGCCGGAATGGCCATGTGGTTCGGCATTTTGGGAGCGCTCCTGCTCTGTCTTGCAACCGCGTACAGCTATGCGCAGTTGTCCAAGATTTATCCCGGAGCAGGCTCCTCCTACCTCTATGCCGAGCAGGCGTTCCTTTCGAAAACCAAGGCTTACAAGTTTGCCCGCATCGTGAAATTCTTCACCGGGTGGGCCAGCCACCTGTATTACTGGGTGTACCCCGGGTGCATGGTCGGCGTCACCGCCATTCTCAGCGGCTACTTGTTGAATCAGTTCTGGCCGGACACCTTTTCCGGTTCGTACAACAGCCCGCTCTTCATGATCCTCTTCTGCGTGGCCTTCTCCTTCGGCGTGGCGTACATCGCCTCCCGCGGCGTCAGCGGTTCCACGGGCGTCAACATCGCCGTCAACGTCATCCAGATCAGCGCGCTCGTCGTCTTCGGCGTCATCGCGATCAGCTACCGCGTCGCGCACAAGCAGGATTCGGTCGGCTGGCATCTCTCCAACGGCACGGCCATCACCTACCAGGTCGCTTCGACCGACGTGGTGGATGACAAGGGCGCGAAGGTTCAGGACGTATGGGCTGACAATTCGCCCAAGTGGCTGGATGCGAAGGGCAATCCCACGGTTGACAAGACCGACAAGCCCGCCATCAAGCAGCAGGACAGGGCGGTGACGAAGGATGACCTTGCCAGCAAGGACACCCCGCTGCCCGCCAGCTTTTCCGAGGGCGATCCCTACCCGGTCCTTCAAACGGACGCGAAGGGCAAGCTCGTGCTGGACAAGGACGGCAAGGCCATCCCCGTGCCCTTCACGGTCAGCTACAAGCCGGAGGAAGCCGTAACCGGCGCCGGCACGCCGCAGGATCCCACGACGTTTAACTTCCACAGCACGGCGGGGTCGGTCATTGCGCCGCACAGCTTCAGCTACATCTTCATCCAGGCCTGCGTGGCGATTCTGATCCTCGTCGGATTCGAGTCGGTCACCGCCATGGGCGAGGAAGCGAAGAACCCGCAGAAGGACATCGGGCGCGCGGTGCTTCTCTCCCTCATCATCCAGGGGGCGATTTGCTACATGTTCGAATACTTCGCCGCGAACTACCTGCTGCATAACGGTTACACGCTCTCCAACGCGGGCGCTTCCGGCGCTCCGCTCGGCGACATGATGGTCCTGACGGGCTCCTGGCTGTTCGGCAGCTACGCGGCCGGCAGGTGGTTCATGCTCATCCAGGCGCTCACGGTGTTCCTGGCGCTCATCGGCACGACCCTCTCCTGCATGAACACCGGCGCCCGCGTGACCTACGCCATGGGCCGCGACGAGGAAGTCGGCTCGCACTTCGGCTTGCTCCACGGCAAGACGGGCGCGCCGCACCGCGCCATCTGGACGCTCGCGGTATTGTCCGCCGTCATCGGCATCGCAACGGTCGCGGTTTATCTGGGCGGACAGGCCTCCGCCCCGGCGCCGCTCGATCCGAAGTATCACAACTTCTGGTATTCGTTCGGCATCTTCTCGCCGGAGAAATACACGACGCTGCCGAACACGCTGCTCATCGTGACGCTGACCAGCAACTTCGGAACATTCATGCTCTACATGATCACCTGCGTCGTGACCGTCGTGGCGTTTGTCGAGCACCACTCCTTCAACATCCTGAAGCACATCTGCATCCCGGTGTTCGGAGTGGTGGCGAACTTCGCCTGCATGCTGTTCTACATCGTCGGGCCGCGGTTCGTCAGCGGCATGAGCCCGAAGGAGCCCCTCTGGGCGCTCGGCGTCGCGGCGGCCTGGGGCGTCTACGGCGTGCTCTACTTCATGACCGCGAGCAAGAAGAAGGATAAGCCGATGTTCGTGCCGACTCCGATGAAAGCCTGATCCAATAACTCCGGCACGCCAGCCGGATTTGGGAAAAAAAAGGGGACGGCCACATCCGGGATGGTGTGGCCGTCCTTCTTTTGCCTAGTCTCTTAAAATGAAACTTATCTTCGCAGGGGCCACCTCCCCCGGCGTCCGCGAAAAGAATGAGGATTCCATCACCTTCTGGCAGCCGTCGGAGGAAGAGGAACGCCAGCACCGCGGCGGCGTCTCCATCGTGGCGGACGGCGTGGGCGGCAACGGGAACGGCGACTTCGCCAGCCGCATCGCGGTGGAGATCGCGCTGAAAAAATTTCGCGAGACCGATCTCTCCGTCACGCCGAAAGCGCTCCTGCGGGACATCTTCGAAACCGCCAACCTCACGCTCTACAATTCCGGCGCCAACGACCAGAAGGCCAGGCGCATGGCCACCACCCTCAGCGTCTGCATCTTTCGCAACAAGGAACTCGCCATCGGCCACGTGGGCGACACCCGCGTCTATCTCGTCCGCGGAGAACAGATAAAGCAACTCACGAGCGACCACTCCTACACGGGCATGCAGATGAAGCTGCGCCTCATCACCGAGCACGAGGCGCGCGGCAGCGCCATGCGATCCGTGCTGACCCGCAGCGTCGGGAACGAACCGATCGTCCGCTGCGACATCAAAGTCTTGAAACTCGTGAAGCACGACCGCGTCGTCCAATGCACCGACGGCCTCTACTGCTTTATGAACGACGGCGAACTTTGCGAAGGCGTCGACCGCCTCCAGATAGACGAGATATGCCCCTACCTCATCGCGCTCGCCAAACGGCGCGGCACCGACGACAACCTCTCGGTGCAGGTCGTTCATGTTGACCATCTCGAAGAACCGAAGTACTACCGTCCCCTTTCCATCCTGCAAAAAACAGAGCCGCACTCAAACACCGTGAGCCACGAAATACAACCCGGACAAACATTGGACAACCGCTTCCAGATCGAGGACGTCGTCAGCCGCAGCGGCATGGCGTCCATCTTCAAGGCGGTGGACTTGAAAACCCAGAAAATCGTCGCGGTGAAAATACCGCACATGCAGTTCGAGTCGGACGTCGCGTTCTTCTCCCGCTTCCAGCGCGAAGCCGAGATCGGCCTGAAGCTCAACCACCCGAACATCCTTCGCTTCTTTCCCGTGCCCGAGCAAAGCAGGCCCTACATCGCGATGGAATTTCTGGAAGGGAAGACCCTCGCCGAAATGTTGAATGAAACGAGGCCCTTCCCCGTGGACGACGCCGTGCAGATCGCCAGCCGGCTCTGCGACGCGCTCACCCACATGCACGAAAACAAGATCGTCCACCGCGACCTGAAGCCGCAGAACGTCATGATCTGCACCGACGGCAGCCTGCGGATCATGGACTTCGGCATCGCCAAATCGATGGAAGCGCGGCGGCTGACTTTCGCGGGCCTCACCAGCACCATGGGCACGCCCGACTACATGGCGCCCGAGCAAGTCAAAGGCAGGCGCGGCGACGCCCGCACCGACATCTACGCCCTCGGCGCCATGCTTTACGAGATGACCACCGGCAACGTCCCCTTCGAAGGGCCGAACCCCTTCATCGTCATGAACTCCCGCCTCACCGGCGACCCGCTCGCGCCCAGAAAGCGCAATCCCGCGATACCGCCCGCCATCGAGGAGATCATCCTGCACGCGATGGAACGCGAGCCGCACAATCGCTACGCCACCGCGGCCGCCATGAAAGCGGATCTGGACAATCCCCATACGATCACAGCGCTGGATCGGCACAAACATCTCTCGCTGCCGAACGTTTGGGCTACGCGCTGGCATGGGATGCGGCTCATCGTCCTTTCCGCGCTCGCGCCGGTCGTGCTCGTGCTGCTCGCCCTCATCCTCACCCATTGCGGGGGGCGCCACGGGCATTAAAAGGTGTCATGCAATTTTTGGCGTCGGTGTCGTTGTAGAGGCGGCTGACACAGCCGCCTCTACAACCCAAGGGCGGGCAAAAGGGGGCATGACACGCTCTAATCCAGTCTAGCCATACGCGCGGCGGCGGGACGCCCGGCGAAATAAGGATATGCCCCAAGGCGCCAAATCAAAATACACGTCGAAGCAAAAGCGGCAGGCCGAGCATATCGAGGAAGGTTACGAGAAGCGCGGAATCTCGAAGGGCGAAGCGGAGCGGCGGGCGTGGGCGACGGTCAACAAAACAACCGGCGGCGGCAAGAAATCCGGCTCCGGGCGCGGAAAAGCGGCCAACAAAGCGCCCGCCAGGAAGGGCGGACGCAAGGGCGGCAAGGCTAAGAAACCGTGAGGTCTTGACGCGGGAAGAAATTGATGCGCCGGACCGCCGTTAAAGGTGGACGGTCATTCATTTGGCTCACCGGAGGGTGTTGCCTCAGGACCGGGAGTGGGACTGAGACTGGCGCCGGGTTTTGCGTCTTTCCAAAACGACTCGTCCTCCGCCGGTTGAGCGCCGGATTTGTCCAGCGTGGCCGTCAGCGTTCCGTAGCCGAGCTGGTCAAAGCCGCCGCTGTTGGGGCCATAATCCCCCCCGCCGCCCTCGGGCCGCACCTTCTTCGCCATCTTCGTCGTGTAGGGGGCGGCCAATCCCTTGAGCTTCACGTAATGGTTGTAAACCAGTTCCCATACGGGCCGCAGGTTGCCTCTCGAATTGGTGCTGATCGTGGTTTGGGTCCATTTGTCGCTGGAAAAAGTCTTGAAGGGAACGTCTTCGCCCAGGTTATATTTCGCGACGTATTCGCAGCCTTTTAGGAAGCGGTTGTTGTCATAGCCATACAAGTCGTCTCCCTGCTTCCAGGCCATCTCGCAAATCGCGCCCAGGATGCCGATGCCCATCGTGGTATGTCCCTGGTCGCGTCCCGACTCCTGCCATTGCCCGAGCCCGCCGGGGTGGACGTAGTAAATCGCGTTTTTGATCGAGCCCATGCCCTGCCCGTGTTTGGCATATTGAATCCCTTCCTCATAGATGCTGCGTTTATCGCAAAGGACTCCGATGGCGATGGTCGAAGCGATGTTGCACAGATCCCAGTTGGCCCAGTAGTGATTGAACTTGGTGTTGTTGTGGCGTATCAGGAAATCCTTGTTGAGCGGGTAAAATACCTCGAGCATCATTTTCTTAAAACGCGCAAAATCGTCGGGCTGCCAGCCTTTGTAGGTGCGCATGATTTCGGCGGCATTGGCAAATTCATAACCGTAAATGCCGGCGGAGAGGTACACATCCGTCGAACCGCTGATCTGCTTCAAGGTCGAAGACCAGGCGTTTAAAATCTGGATCGATTTCTCCGCGTAAGCCTGTTCTCCGGAGACGCGCCACCTCACCGCGCAGGCATAGGCCGCCGCGATGTCGTTAAACAAGAGCCTATAGTTTTCCGGCGCCGTATGCGCCCTGTCTCTCCCTCTCACCACGTTTCCCACTGGACGGGGCTTGTAACCGAGCTGGGCGTGCCAGTTTTTCGTCAGTCTTTCCCAACCGGCCTGCCAAGGCTCCCGGCCTTTATGAGTTCTCATCCGCGTGAAGTCTTCTTCGTTGTGCAGCAGACCGGGGTGGACGAAAGAACCCGTTTTGGAAGTTTGCAGGTCCGCCGTGAGATCGCCCGGCGCTTCTTCAGAGCCGCCCGCTGGCATCGGCGTCGCAAGGGCCGCAGCCTTGGCTTCCGCTTGCGCCCTCGCCGCCACCGCCGCGGCATCCGCTTCGGCTTTGCTCATCGCCGCGGCGGCGCGTTGCCGCAGATCGGTTTCCGCATAGGGCACGCGCGCTTCGCCGCCGTTGTAAGCCACCGCGACATCGGCGGGTTCGATCGTGACCACTTTCGCCGCTGTTCCAGCCGGCGTCTTGACCGAGCCAACAACCTTGCCCTCGAGCACGGCCGGAAATTCCACCACTTTCAAGAGAATAACTTCTGTCGGCCAATAATCCTTGTGCTGCAAAATCCAAGCCAGCGGATCGGGCGGGGGTGTCGGCGTGGGAGTTGGAGTCGCAGTGGGCGTCGCTTTCGGCGTTGGCGCGGGAGTCGGCGGGGGGGTCGGGACGGGAGTCGGCGCGGGCGTCGGCGCAGGCGCCGGGTTGGTGAACTGCTCGATGTAATCCACGAGGCGTTTCCAGACCTGCTGCGGCGATTCGTTCCATCTATACATGGCGTAGCCAAAGCCGCCGACGACGAGCAGAAGCAGCGCCAGCAGGAGCTTTCCGAATCCCGAACCGCCGCTTTTTTTCGGAGGAGGAATGTAGGAGGAGGGGGGCCGAAGCGGCGGTCGCACGGACGGCGCGGCGGGTGAACGCGGTGAACGGGCCTGCGCCGATTGCGGCGGGCGGGCGGGCGCCGCTGGTTGGGGAGGAACTGCATGCGGCGCGGGCTCTTCTGCAGTTGGCTCGTCCACTTTTTCGCCGCCGGCTTGAAACTCCAAACTCTCGTCCGGATGCGGAACAACCAGGTTCTGTCCGCAGGTCGGGCAATCGACCGCGTGCCCGGCCCATGCTTCATCGGCTTCCAGATTTTGCTCACAGTGCGAACAGACGAATTTCACAGTATCGACTCTAGCTGAAATTTCCCGTTTGGCTTCAAGTTTACGATGGTCGGCATGGCGCTGGATAATTTATTCAGAAACCCTTAGTCATCTGGGTAATCGGGGGTCCGCGGCCTTTTCTTCCGGTATATTAATTACGGAGGCTTTTCGATGCCAGGAATAAACGGCCGCGGGCACACAATTCAGCGCTCCTATTGAGCGTCTTGCGCCTGGCGTCGCCTCCCGCGCTCCCAGGCGGCTGGCACAGCCGCCTCTACAACAGGAGCGGGCAACCAGGAGCCGACAAAAGTGCATGACACGTTTTAGGAAATGCTTTCTCCGCGCCGCGCGTTCGTTGTAAAACAGTCGTTTTAGTGAGCACAAACGCGCTTGGAAAGATCGTCGTCGTCGACGACGAACAGAGCGTCCTTATGACGCTGAAGGCTCTGCTGGAGAGGCATGGCCATTCCGTCCACGTCGCGAATACGGCGGCCGCGGGCCTGGCGCTCGTCGAGCGGGAGAAGCCGGATCTCGTCCTGCTCGACCTGGGTCTGCCGGATCAGGACGGACTCGAAACGCTGGCGGGCATGAAGGAGCGCTTCCCCCGCCTCCCGGTTATCATCCTGACGGGCCAGGATTCGTTGAACAACGCCATCCAGTGCATCAAGCTGGGCGCCTTCCATTTCATCAGCAAGCCCCACGCGGTGGAAGAGTTGCTCTCGCTCATCCGGCGGGCCCTGGAGCAGAGCGAACTTCTCCGCGAGACGGAAAGTTTGCGCAAGCGGCTCGAACAGGCGGAGACCCGCGTTTTCAAGAGCCGCCGCATGCGGGAGATCGACGAGTTGATCGCGCGCGTGGCGCCGACGGAGGCGAACATTCTCCTGCTCGGGGAGAGCGGCGTGGGCAAGGAAGTGGCCGCGAGCCAGATTCACCAGGCGAGTCTCCGCGCCGGCGGGCCGATGGTGAAGCTGAACTGCGCCTCATTCCCGAAAACCATGATCGAGGCCGAGCTTTTTGGCTACGTCAAGGGCGCGTTCACCGGCGCGGTGAACGATTTCCCGGGGATGATCTTGGAGGCGGCGCGGGGCACGCTGTTCCTGGATGAAATCGCCGAGATGCCGCCGGAGCTTCAGACCCGCTTCCTGCGCGTCCTGCAGGAGAGGGAGTTCCGCCCGCTTGGCAGCACGAAGTCCATCAAGGCGGATTTCCGCCTCATCGCGGCGACGAACCGGCCCGTGAACGCCGCCCTGCGCGAGGGCCTCCTGCGGCGCGACCTCTATTACCGGTTGAATACGTTCCAGATCGAGATTCCGCCGCTCCGGGAACGCGCGGAGGATATCCCATACCTGGTGACGCTCTTCGCCGCGCAGTTCGCCGCGCGGATGAACCGGCCCGAGCCGCGCATCACCTCCGAGGCGCTGGAGACGCTCCGTTCGTATTCCTGGCCGGGAAACGTCCGGGAGCTTCAGAACGCCGTCGAGTATGGCATGGTGCTTGCGGAGGATAACGTCATAAGCGAGAAGCAACTCCCGAGGGAGTTGCAGCTCCCCGCGATATTGCGGGAGACGGCGGCCATGGACACCGAAGAAACGCTGAATCTCGAAAGCAGGGAGCGCGTGGCGATCCTGGCCGCGCTGGCCAAGTGCCACGGGAACAAAAAGAAGGCCGCGCAGGCGCTCGGAATCCACCGCCCGACGCTGTATAGTAAGATGAAACGTTACGCCATCGAACTTTAGAAAATCCCGTGGAAACAAACGACCTTGAGTTTTCCCGCGCGGCGCGGAAGCCCCTCTCGATGCTCCATCGGGAAAAGGTGCTGGCCCACGCGGAAAAGCGCCTCACGGCCCAGGGCAGGCGCAAACCGGCCGAACTCCTTTCGCTCTACAAGAAGTTTCTGAAGATAGAGAACCACCGCCTCCAGCTAAAGCACTACTCCGGCGGCGGCGGGCGGGAAACCGCGCAACAGCGCGCGACCGTCGTCGATATCACGTTGCGGCATTTGTTCGAGCCGGCCGGCTCGAAGGACTCCTCCGTGAACGACCTGGCCCTCGTCGCGATCGGCGGTTACGGCCGCGGCGAACTGAATCCTTGCAGCGACGTGGACATCATGTTCCTGCAGGGCGACTCGGTTAAAATCATCCCGCCGGATTGCGCGGAGGTCATCCAGTCGATTCTCTACACGCTATGGGATGTCGGGTTCAAGGTCGGCCATTCCACGCGCACCATTCCGGTCGCCATCAAGCAGGCGAACTCCGATATGTTTTCCAAGGTCGCGCTGCTGGAGTCGCGTTTCCTCGCGGGAGACAGGGCGCTCTTCGACCGGTTCAAGACGGAGTTCCAGCGGCGTTGCGTGCGCGGGTTTGAATCGCGGTTCCTGGAGGAGCGCGTCGCCAACCAGCGGGAGCGCCACGAGAAATACGGCGGCACGGTTTATATGCAGGAGCCGAACATCAAGAACGGCTGCGGCGGTTTGCGCGATTACCAGAATCTCCTTTGGGTCGCCTATTTCAAGGAAGGCGTCGCGACCACCGAGGGCCTCGTGGCGAAGAAGCTCCTGCAGGAAGCCGAGCGGCGCAGGCTCGAGCGGGCCTACGATTTCCTGATGCGCGTGCGGACGGAGCTTCATTACCTGAACAAGCGGGCCGCCGACGTCATCAGCATGAACTTCCAGCTTCAGATCGCGACGAAGTTCCAGTACCAGCACAAGAACGCCTTGCGGCGCACCGAGGCGTTCATGAAGGATTACTACCACCACGCGCGTTCGATGTACCAGGCCACGGAGCTGCTCTCCAACCGCCTGTGCGCGGCCGCGGCGACTTCCAGGACGGGCTTCTTCCGGGCGCTCATCCATCCCGAGAAGGAGGAGCACTTCGACGGCTTCTACAGCAAGGCGGGGGCGATCCATCCCGAAGCGCGGGATGTCTTCAACCAGGAACCCGCGCGGATGATGCGCCTCTTCCTCCACGCGCAACAGCGGCAGCTTGTCCTGAGCCTGGAGATGCAGCAGTTGATCCGGCGGCGGCTGTACCTGGTGGACCGCACGTTCCAATACGCGCGCGGCAATCGCGAGACGTTCCACGTCATCCTCTCCAAGAAAGGGCAGGTCGGACGCATCCTGCGCATGATGCACGAGGTCGATTTCCTGGGGCGTTACATCCCGGAGTTCGGGCAGTTGACCTGCCTGGTGCAGCACGAGTTTTTCCACCGCTACACCGCGGATGAGCACACGCTGGTCTGCATCGAAAAACTCGACCAGCTCATCGACACCGACGAGCCGAAGATGGCCGACTACAGGGCCATGTTCCAGCGGCTGGAAGACCCGTTTGTCGTCTATCTGGCCCTGATCCTGCACGATACGGGCAAAGCCTCCAACGCGCGGTACCACGCCGAGGCGAGCGCGTTCTTCGCCCAGAAGGTGGCCGCCAGGCTCCAGCTTTCCTCGCCGCAGAGAAAGACCCTCATCCTCCTGGTGGACAACCACCTCATCCTCTCCAACACCGCGCAGCGCCGCAATGTCGAGGACGCAGCGACCGTCGCCGAGTTCGCCAGCGTCGTGAAGAGCCAGCCGAATCTGCACGCGCTGATGCTCATGACCCTCGCCGACGGCCAGGGCACGGGCGACGAAAATTGGTCCGACTGGAAAGAATCGCTCGTCTGGGCGCTCTATCGCGGAACCACGAAATATCTGGCGGACGGCGAATCGTACATGCGCGAACGGGAGATCCATCGCGAGGACGTCCGGCGGGCGACCGGCAAGAAACTCGCCGCCAGCTTCGCGGACGAGATCGAGGCGCACTTCGACTACATGCCCGACGCCTATTTCCAGGCGTATTCCCCGGCGGACGTGGCGGCGCACATCCGGCTCTTCCGCTCGTTCCTCGAAGCGCGCTATTCCAGCGACGAGTTTTCGCTCGCGCCCGCCGTCCAATGGATCCCCCACCCCAGCCGCGGCCACAGCGAAGTCTGGATCTGCTCGTGGGATCGCAATGAAATCCTCGCCAAGATAGCGGGCTCTTTTTCCGTGGCGCAATTGAACATCCTCAGCGCCGACATCTACTCGCGCGGCGACAACCTGGTTCTCGACATCTTCCGCGTCTGCACGCCGGAGTTCCGCGCGGTGACGGACGAAAAAGAGATCGCCCAGGTCGAGAGAGTTCTAAACGAGGCGCTCCGCCAGGAATCGTTCGACTTCGGGCCGCTCCTGAATAAAACGAAACGCCGCCGGACGCTCGACATGGAGATCGACGTCTCCACGCGCATCGTCATCGACAACAACGTGCACCCCGTTTACAGCCTCGTCGAGATACAGACGCCGGATCGCATCGGGTTGCTCTACCACCTCCTGAGGGGGTTCGCCTCGACGGGCGTGAACATCTCCCTTTCGCGCATCACAACCGAGAAAGGCGCGGCCATCGACAGCTTCTACGTCACCAACGCCGAGGGCAAAAAAATACGCGACCCCGCGGAGATCGAAAAGCTGCACAAGGCGCTCCAGTATTCCGCCGAGCATTCCGGGTGACCCCGCGCCCTCCGTTCAAAATTTCGCGATCCAGGAGCGGCACAGTTCATGGACGGCGTCCACGCTCCAGCTTTTCATGCATGCCATGGGCCGCGCGAAGTTCGTGCACCCCCCGCGGCCTTGCGGGAAGGGATCGCACGGCAGGCACGGCAGGGAACCGTCGCGCAACATCAGGAAACGTTCGGAATGCCAGAAGGGGTCCCACGCCGGATTGGACGGCCCGTTCAGAATCACGGAAGGGCGGCCCAGCGCGGATGCCAGGTGCATCGGCCCCGAGTTATTTCCCACAAAGAGCGACGCGCTTCCCAGGAGGCGGACGAATTCCTTCAACGACGCGGGAGAAACCCGCTTCACCGCGGGAGACAATTCGACCCCTCCCGCCTCGTCGATCCAAAAAACCTCGGAGCGCTCCGCCAGGCGGTCGGCAAGTTGCGCGAACCGCTCCGGGAACCAGCGCTGGTACGGCTTGCTCGCCCCGGGATGGATAATGACCCGCCCGGCTGCCGGAACAACGTCTCCCAGCAAATGCCCCAGATCGGGTGCGGGCGGCCGGGCGGGCCAATCCGCGTCCCCCAAAGCCAGCGCCAGAGTCCGGCCTGTTTCCCAGTTCAAAGTCGCGACGCGTTCCGGCGCCTCGATCCGAACGGCGTGCGTGACGCTCTTCTTCAACTTGATGAAAGGGCGTCTCGTCCCAACGCGAACAGCCCCGCCCGCCAGCAGCGCGAGAAGATGGGCGACATTGCTTTGATCATCGGCGATAAGGGAAGCATCCGCCTTCTCTTTGCGGAGTCGCAGGAAAAGCTCCGCCAGCTTCCACGGCTTCTTCCAGGCGTTGTTGAAAGCATCCTTGGGCGTCGGGATTGTCCGGACGCCTTCATAGAGCGGCGCCGCGACCGGAGTGGTCAGGAGGACAAGCTCCCACCCCGGATGGCGCGAGCGAAGCGCCTGCACGACGGGCAGGAAAACCACGTTGTCCCCCAACTGGTTGACCTTGAAGACGAGGATTTTCAAATCAGGCCACGGGCGCAATGCGCCGATCATGAATGCGCACCCTTCGGGCAAAAGCAAGCGCGCTCTCTTGACAATGCGGCCAGGCCTCTTAGAGTTCACGCCAGTGCCGCGGGTCTGCTGGATTGACGCCCACCTCGAATATCGCAGCCCCACCACCCTCCATCTCCTGCACGCCCTTCCGCATCTGCGCGCCGCGGGCTGGCAGGTGGAAATCTGGTGCCTGCGGTCCGACGCGCCTCGCGACCAGGCGAAGCACGTCTTCCTGCCCGCACCGCGATGGCTGGGGCCGCTCGAACTCCTTTGGTTTACGCTCGCCGTGAATTTTTACGGATTGTGGCGGCGGCTGCGCGGCGACGGTCTTGACGCGGAGGTCGTTCATGCAACCTGCGGCGTCTATTTCGGCGCGAATCTCATCTCCGTGCATTTCCTCAATGCGGTATGGCTCAGGAAGCGGTTGAGACTCGGCTTTCATTCCGCCAGGGAGATCGCCGGATTTCTTTTGGGCGTTCCCAGCCTCTTCTTCGAGCGGCTGGCGTTGCGAAGTCCGCATCTTCGGAAAATCCTCGCTGTGTCGGATGCCATCGCCGCCGAGACAAAGAAGCGAAGCTCCGCGGAGATCGAAGTCCTGCCGAACAGCTATGACGAGACGCGTTTCAACGCCGAAGCCCGCACGCTGCATCGCGAAGCCACGCGCGCCGCTTTGGGTTTGAGTCCTGAGGAGACTCTCTTCCTCTTCGTCAGCCAGGGGCACTATGAACGCAAGGGGCTCTGGCTGGCGGTGGAAGCCCTCTCCCGCCTTCGCGAGCAAGGCAGGCGCGGCTTGCGGCTGCTCATCGTGGGCGGCGCGCCGCGCGCGGTCGAAGCCCTGCGCGGGCGGCTGGCGGAGTGGGCGCTTCTCGCGGGCATGCAACGCGAGGTCGAGAAATACTACGCCGCGGCGGACGCTTTCATCCTCCCTTCCCATTTCGAGGCGAATCCCCTGGCGGCGATGGAAGCCGCGGCGGTCGGCCTGCCTCTGCTGTTGACGCCTTTCCACGGGTCGGAGATGACTTTGCGCGACGGAATAAACGGGTTCCTCCTCGACTACGATCCGGCGCGAATGAGCGAGCAAATAGCGCGCTTCCTGGACGACGGCCTTCCGCCCTTCGCGCCCGGCCCCTGTCGCGGCCTGAACCGCCGCCAGTATGCGGAGCGCCTCCTCGCCGTTTACGGAGACATATGGCGGGGCTAGCTGACAGGACGCGGGCCTCCGCGTATTACGCGGGTTCCTCGATTATCTGCCAGGGGGTGCGCTTTTTCGGGGTGCTTTTCTCGACGCGGCACATTCCCCCCGAGCAGTTCGGCTTGTACGCGCAGGCCTGCCTTGGGCTGGTTTTCGCCGGACTCGTCAGGGAAATAGGCCAGGGAAATGCGCTGATAAGTTACCAGGGATCCGACCGGCGCTACGCGCTTTACAATTTTCAACTGAATCTCCTTCTCGGCCTCCTGGCGGCGGCCCTCCTCCTTGTTGCGCCCGTGTGGATACAGGCCATCCCGCGCCCCATCCACCGCGCCTTCCCGATCCTCGCGGCGATCTGCCTCGCGGAAAACATCTCGCTGACTTCCCTCATCGTCGCGCAAAAGGGGTATCGCTTCCTGCTGCTCGGTTGCGTCGACGTGGCCGCGGTCGGTTCCTGGACTTTCGTCCTCCTGCTCGCGGTGGGTCGCGTGGACGGCTTCATCGCGCTGCTGCTTGCGCCGCTGGCCGAGGTTTCCGTCCGTTGCGTCGCGCTTCTTGCGGCCGTCGGCTGGCGCTATGTCGGCTGGGCCGGCGGCGCCGACTTGCGGGCCTACTACTTCGGCCGGTTCGCCCGCACGATGATAGCCAAGACCTGGCTCGAAACATTGGGCGGCAAGATAGACCTGTTTCTTCTCAGTTCCCTCAGTTCCCTGTCGCAGCTTGGCATTTACGAGCGGACGCTCCAGTTCGTTCGCATTCCCTGGTCGCTTAGCATCAATCTCCTGGACAAGGTTCTTCTCGTTTCCTACAGCAACGAACAGGGCGATCCCGAGGCGTTGCGCGGCATCCTCGCCAAAGGCGGCCGGTTGATCGCCTTCCAGGCGTTCGCCGCCGCGGCTCTCGTTTCACTAGGCCTTGTCTTCCTGCTGAAATTTGCAATCGGCCCCGCGTGGCCGCCGCTCATACTGCGCCAATGGTGGATCGCCCTCCCCTTCACTCTGGCGACCCCTTTCGTCTGGAACTACAATCTGCTCTTCCAGGGGACGGGACGTCCGAAGCAACTCCTTAAAAACATCCTGGCGCCCGTCGTGATCGAACTCGCCCTGGGCCTGGCGGTTGCCGCGCGTTTCGGCGCCGCCGGCATGATCGCCGTCCGCGGTTTCGCAAGCCTCGTTCTCCTCGCGTACCAAGCCGGAGTCACAAGCCGGCTGCTCGCTTCGCCGGCATGAAACTCCATTGCTGTTACACGCCCTCCCACCGGGTTCTTTACGAGCGCTTCTTTCGCCCGTCGCTCGATGCGTCCGAGTTCCGCCTGGTTCCATCCGAACTAACCCAAACGGGCGAAGGGGAATTTCTTGCCGAGGATTTCAAGGCGGCGATCGCTTTCAAGCTTCGCCGAATTATCGAATCCATCCGCGAGAACATGGGCGAAATCATCGCCTGGTCGGACGTGGACATCCAATTCTTCGGCCTGAAGCGGTCGCACGTCCTCGCTTATTTCGAGCCGGAGACCGACCTTGCCATCCAAAAACTGCACCCGCGCGAAGGCGCTGTCTGCGGCGGGTTTTACGCCATTCGCTGCTCGGAGAAAACGGCGCTCTTCTTCGAGAAAACGCTGGAGATAACAAGCGCGGAAACGAACGGAAACGAGCAGGACGCGCTGAATTTGTTGCTCGGCGAAATTCCCGCGCCGTTGAACTGGAAATTCCTGGGTCCGGAATTTTACGCCAGAACGCACGGCCTCCGCATACCCGGGAACGCCGTCCTGCACCACGCGACATGCATCCTCCCGGGCGATCACGTGCGGCAAAAGACGGCGCTGCTGTCCGCGTTGGAGGGGTATGAAAAATGGGGCCGGAGCCGCCGCCAGGCTTACCTCGCGCGCAACGGCCTGGACGCCCTGGCGCGATGCGGATGCGGCCCGGCGCACCTCAGCGTGGATACCGTCGCGGGAATCGATCTCTTGCGCGGCGCGTTCGCCATCCTGGTCCTGCTCTCGCATTGCTGGGTCTCCGCCTTGAGGAATTCTCCTCACTCCGGCGAACCGCTTCTCAGGTTCGTCACGGTGACGCTCGGACAAGGCGGCATTTGGGTCACGGGGTTTTTCGTTCTCTCCGGCTTTTGCATCCATCTCTCGGTTCGGAACAGCCAGGCGCGAGGCCGCTATAGCGAGGGCGATTATCTTTGGGCGCGGGCGACTCGCATCTATCCGCTCTTCCTGGCGGGCTTGCTCGTCGCCGATGTCGCCCGGCGCGCCGCTTCGGCGCGCGCGCAGTGGCCGCAGATCCTCGGCAGCCTGTTCTTGCTGCAAGGCTTCACCGGGCAGGTTTTCGCCTACAGCCAAAGCTGGAGCATCACCAACGAAGCCGTCTACTACCTTGCGTGGCCGCTCGCGCTGCGCGTCTTCGGGCGCGATGGGGCGCGCGCTTCAATCCTGGCCGGCGCGACCGCGCTAGGCATTACGGCGGCGGTGGTCGTGGTGTGGAAAGTCTTTGACCGCGGGTCTGCCGCAAGCTGGCTCGTTCCTTTCTGGACGATCTCCGCGAACAGTATCCCGTGGTTCGCGGGAGCCTTCCTCGCAAGCGTCTGGAACGGATTGCTCGCGCGCGAACGGGCGGCGGCCCTCGCCTGCCGCTCCCTGTGGATCGCCCTTCCGCTGGTCTATGGCGTACAGGGCTGGCTGAACTACCGCCAGGGCAAAGCCTTCTGGTCCTTTGCGAACAGTTACCTCGCGGCTCTCGTTTTCATGCTGCTGATCCTCGCCATGCGCAACGGCGTCTTCGGCCGGAAACTTCCCGCGTTGAGGCCCGTTTGCGCCTGGCTCGGTCTGCTGAGCTATCCGCTCTATCTCTTGCACGAACAGATCAAGGTTCTTTTGCGTTCGTGCCTTGGCCGGCTGGGGATGGCGCCGGGGGTTGCGGGCGCGTTTTTCCTGTTCCTATTCGTTTGCCTGGTTGTCGTTGCCGCCCTTGGCGCGCCGCTCGAGGCCGCCATCCTGCGCCGGCGCGCCCGCTGGCTGGGCAAGACCCCGCATGAGGCCGCTTACGAGAAAAGCGGAGCGCCCCTGGCCGCGCCAACATCGCGGGCGGGCGAATAGAGAGGCTCTTGCGCCAAGGCCGGCTCCTCGTTCAGGCGGATGTGGCGCACGAGAGTCCCCGCCAGCGCCCAAAACAAGAAGCTCAAAGGATAGACCGCAAGGTGATTGCCCGTGAGCAACCCGCTCGCCATGATCCCCGCGAGGATGCTCAGCAGGCCGACTCCCCACGCCCTCTCCCGGCCCGCGCGCAACCGCAGCACGCGCTCGTGCAGCCATGCGAAGGACGCGACGCCTACGTAGAGGATGATCGCCAGCCCGACGACCCCGAAGCTGACCAGAGTCTGGGTTATTGCGTCGTGGGAAAGCTCGTTATTTTGCACCACCCTGCTGGCAGCGAGGCTGCTGTTTCCAAACCAGGTCCATAAGTCGCCGTTGTTCAACAGGTTCTGGTAACTGTACAAGCGCGCGCTGTACGTTTCGAGACGGAATGCGCTGGTAAAAAAGGAGTTTCCGGAAGGCAGCAGCGCCTGCAAATCCCCCAGCCGGTCCAGCAGGACATCCGCGTTGAAGACCACCAGGACAAGGGAAACCACGAAGCCGCCGTAAAAAAAAAGCGTTCGCGCGCGGCCTCGGAAGAAGAGCATCCCCAGGAGGCCGAACATCCACACCGCCCACCCCGACCTGACGAAGCTCGCGAGCGACGCGGTGAAATAGAGCAGCGGCAGGAGATACTTCAGAAACAGCCCGCCCGGGTCGAACCTGGGACGCGCCGTCTTTTTCACCAATAAAAGGGTTAGGAGAAACAGGATTGCCATCGTGACCGCGAACGCATGGGGAGAACTGAGAGTCGAGAAGGGGCGCGGGCGCAGATCGTCCAGGTTGCCCGCGGTCTGGGTCAGGCCGGAGGCGAGGTATTGGTACTCCAGCCGCGTGAAGCCGAACTTCGCCTGCCATATCCCGTAGAACGCAACGGGCGCAAAAATCAGCAGGGCAAAATAAATGAAGTTCAAAAGCTCCTCGCGCGTGCGAAAGACGAGTCCCATGACGAGCACGAGCGGCACATAAACGCCGCCGCCCGCAAAGCCCGCCAGGACGCTCATGCTGCCGGAGTTCCTGTAACCGCGATAAGCCGACGCAGCCAGGACGATCTCGGTCGCCGCGACGGCAAAAAAAAGAAACCGGTCGCGTCTGTCCATGGAGACGTGTTTGAGAATCTTGCCCACGAATACGCCGATGCACACGCCGGCGAAGGTGACGGGGGCTGCTCCAAGCACGCTCGCGACGTCGGTCATGCTCGCCCCGCCGGTGGGGAGGATGATGAAACGCTTCACGCAATCCAGGTAAGCCGCCATCCCGACAAGCACATAGAGGCCGAGCCGCGGCGAAACCACGGAGACGAAAAAACCGGCAACCGCCGCCATGCGCACGACCGACGTGATGATATTCCCCTCGGTGGCCATGAACCAGCCGGCCGCAACGGCGGCCACGCAACATCCCACCGGCAGGAGTATCCTCGAAATCCGCATCTGCGCATCCTGCGATTCAAGGCTGAGGTTCACTAAAACGAGACTATCCCGCGCCGTCCGGTCCGCAAGCCGCAACCCTGCTTGACACCGGCAGGCGCCCTAAACAGAGTTCAAGCGCTTGGCAATGATCCATCTCGCGCTTGGGACGCTCCTTTGGCTCGCGCTGCTCTTCCTGGCGCGGGAAGGACGCTCGGCCCCGCTGTTTTTCCTGGTCGCGCTCGCGGCGCTTTTTGTGTGGCGCGCCCCGCTGCTCTCGCTCGACATGGAGCTCAACCGCGACGAAAGCCAGATGATCGCGCAGGCGATGAAGTTCAGGACGGACTTCCTGCCCTGGAGATCGGTGGACGGCGGCACCGGCGGCCCGCTCCTCACGTATGCGATCATGTGGCCGTATCTTTTCGGGACGCGCGTCTCCTACGCCACGGAGAGAGCCACGGAACTGGCCCTCCTTTTTTCGACGATCTTCTTTTGCTGGAAAGCCTGCGCCGTCCTCGCGGGAGAGCGGCGCGCGCTGTTCGCGGTCTTCCCGCTCGTGACGCTCTGCCTCTTCGCGCATAAGCCCGATTTCGTTCAATATTGCGGCGAGGATTTGCCGGTCGCCCTTCTCGCCGCGGGCGCGTGGCTCGCGCTCGAGTTGTTTAAACAACCGACGCCCCGCCGCGCCTTCCGGCTCGGGCTGCTTCTCGGCGCCGTCCCTTTCGCCAAGCTCCAGGCCGGGCCGCTCGCCGCGTATCTTTTCCTCGCCGCCGCGGGAGCCGTTCGCTTCCGAAAACCGCTGGCGTGGCTGGCGGGCGGGACGCTTTGCGTTCCGGCGGCGATTCTGGTTCCCGTGGCGGCGGGCGGCGCGTGGACGGCATTTGTTTCGCGCTACATCCTGCTCGGCGCGCGGCTTCGTTACGGGGTGAACCCACCCTCCGCCTTCTCCACGTTCGCGGAACTCCTGCACAGGGGGGGAGAGGTCGCTTACTTCCTGGCCGGCGCGGGCCTCTGGATTCTCATCGCGGCGCTGCTTCAAAAAAAAGAGCGGGCCTGGCTCGGCGGGTTTGCGCTCGCGATGGGTTACCTGCTCGTCGGCTTCTTCGTGGTGACGCGCAGTTCGGCCATCTTCCGCCATTACCTGCTGTTTCTTCCCGTTCCCGCCACGCTCGCGGCGTGCTGGGTCTGGCGCGGTCGCACCCTTCTTTTCGCCGCGCTCTGCGTCCTTCCCGTGCCGCTCGCCTACGGCGCGGAGACGCTCTACTATTCCTTCGTCCACAGGCCGCCCGGTTTCAACGGGGCGATCGTAACCCCGCACGCCCAATACATCCAGGCCGCGCGGAGCGGCGCCTTCGAGTTGTTCCGCCTGGAACCCCGGTTCAACTACGCCGGCCAGCCGCTCGGGAAAGTGGGCGCCAACGCCGTCTCCCGGTTCCTCCTGCAAATGGCCGCGCCGGGCGACCGCATGGCGATGTGGGGATGCATGTGCCGCTGCTTCGGCGAGACGGGCATGACGCCCGCCACCCGGGACGCGATGGGAGGCTTCGGCCTGCTGAAGGACGATTCCTACCCCGCCGTCTTCCTCGCGGACATGAAAGAAACCAAGCCTCGCTTTTTCGTCGATTCAGCCCGCGCCGAAGGCCTGAACCCGGAATCGTGGGCGCCCAATGAAGTGCGCCATGCCGATTACCCGCCGCTGGCGGATTACGTCTCGGAAAACTACGCGCTCGTCGCCGAGGTAAGGCCGGAAACGGGGGGCGAACGGGTCTTGATCTATGAGCGAAAGCATTGAGACGCGCGCGATCCTCGGCAGCAACGTCGCGGTCACGACCTACGCCGAAGCCGTATCGCTGGCGTGCGGCTGGGCGGAATCGCGCGAGCGCCCCTATGCCGTCGCCGCGGCCAACACGCACGTCGTCACCCTTGCACGCCGTGATCCGGCCTATCGACGCGCGCTGGATCAATTCGACTTGCTGCTGCCGGACGGAATGCCGCTCGTCTGGTGCATCAACAGGGGGAAGCGGCGTTTGGACGACCGCGTCTACGGCCCGACGTTCATGCTGAAATGCCTCGAAGCGGCGAAGACCGCCCATTTTTTCCTGGGCGGCGGCGACGATTTGTTGCGCGCCCTGCGCGAACGGTTTCCGGGCGTCGAGATCGCGGGAATGTACGCCCCTCCCTTTGGCGAATGGAGCGCGGCCGAAGACGACGCGATCATCGGGCGCCTGCGGGCGGCCGGCGCGGGCTTCATCTGGGTGGGGCTCGGTTGTCCGAAGCAGGAGATGTGGCTGGCCCGGAACAAGCCCCGCCTCCCCGCGGGCGTTTACTGCGGGGTGGGAGCGGCCTTCGCCTTCCACGCCGGGCTCCTTCGCCAGGCGCCCGCGTGGATGCAGCGGGCCGGCCTGGAGTGGGCTTTCCGCCTCGCGGTGGAACCGCGCCGCCTCTGGAGGCGCTACCTGGTCAACAACTCCCTGTTCCTCCTCTACCTTCTTTTGGACAGGTGAAAAAAAACGATTGCATTCGAAGTGCGGCTCCCTATTTTTGAAACCCCGATTATGGCTGATGTAGCGAACAGGTATCCGGAAAACGTTCCAGGGAAATTTTACGTCGACGACCAGTGCATCGACTGCGATCTCTGCCGCGAGACCGCGCCCGCGAATTTCACTCGCAATGACGACGGCGGCCATTCCTACGTCTACAAGCAGCCCGAAACGCCCGAGGAAGAGGCGCTCAGCAAGGACGCCATGGAAGGGTGCCCTGTCGAGGCCATCGGCCAGGACGGCGGATAGGCCGCGCCCCATGAACTCCCGGCTGCGGAACCAGGTCCTCGCGGAATGGCGGGGACTCCCCTCCGCGCCGCCGCCGCCCGATCGCGGACGCGCCATCTCAACAGCGCTGGAAGATGTGATGCTTCGCCTGGGCCTCGCGGACAGGCTTCACGAAGCGCAAGTCCTCGCGGTGTGGAAGGAGATCGTGGGCGATTTTCTTGCGGCGCACTCCTGCCCCGCCGCGCTGCGCGACCGCGTGCTCTACGTGCGCATGCTGCAACCGGCTGTCCACTTTGAACTGGATCGCAACCAGAAGAAGCTCGTCTTGCAGCGCCTGAGGGAACGCTTCGGGGAGAAGACGATCCGCGAAGTCCGTTTCCGGGTGGGATGACCGGCGACGCCATCCTCATCGAGAACCTGGAAATCCACGCGCGCGCGGGGATAACCGAGGAGGAACGCGCCCAGCCGCAGCGGCTCGCCCTTCGCCTGACTCTCTGGCCCAAGAACGGATTCTCCGGGATGGACGATCGCCTCGAGAACACCGTGGACTACGCGGCGGTCCGCGAAACCGTGCGGAACGTGGCCGCCGGCCGCGCGCGTAGCTTGATCGAAACGCTGGCGGAGGAAATGGCCGCGGCGTTGCTGGAGCAGTTCCCCCTCGCGGGCCTGGAACTGGAGTTGAGAAAATTCGTCCTCCCGGACGCGGACTACGCGGCTGTCAGAATCCGGCGTCCACGTTGAAGGACGAAACGGCTTTTTCGTTTGCGGATGCGGCTTGCACCTCCCAATGCCCGGCGCTTAGCGGCCAGAAAAACCTGCCGTCCCGCCCGGGACTGAGCTTGCGTCCGTTTACGAACCACTCCACCGGGCCGGTGTTCGAGACGAACTCGATCATCTGTTGCGAAGGCGGGAGCGTGTCATCCATCGCATAGGTCGCGCCCGGTTTCGGGTTCGTGATGGAGAGTCTCGCGCCGGAAACCGCGCCAAGCCAGTTATACGGGCCGCCGCACCAGGCGGCGTATTCCTGCGGGAGGCGGAGGCGCGTCTTGTCCCCGGCGCGGATAAACCACGCCGAGGAATCAACCGCCGGCTCGGTCCCTTTCAAGAAATATTCCGGGACCGCGCCCTGACTTTGGCTCGACGGCAGCAGGCCCGTCAGCTTGCAAATCCGCAAGCGCACCAGGCCGGAGCTTTCTTGCGGAGCGTCCAGCGGGTGATCCTTCGGCAGGAGGCGCTGCATCATCGCCGCCCAAAGCGGAGCGGCGGAACGGATGGAAAGAAGCTCGCGCATCGGCCTGTTGTCGGCGTTGCCCGCCCAAACGGCCACGGTATGTTCCTTGTCGTAACCGACCGCCCAGCCGTCCCGGAAGCCGCTGCTGGTGCCGGTCTTGGCGGCCACGCGGGATGACAACGCGAGCGGAGAGGCCGGCCCGAACGTTTTCTCCCGCGCGTCGTTATCGCACAGAATGTCCGTGATGATTTCCGCCGCCTCGGGCGAACAAACCCGCTTCGCCGAACCGCGCGAAGGCAGGAATGAGGGCGGCATCGCCACGCCGCCGCGCGCAAGCCCGGCGTACGCCCCGGCGAGATCGAGCAGGCGGACTTCCGCATTCCCCAGGATGAAACCCGCGCCGTAGGCGTCCAGCCCGCGCGGGAAGTGAAAGCCCCAGCTTTCCAGGTCGGAGAAAGCGCGCCGCGCGCCCAACTTGCCGAGGGCGGCCACGGCGGGGACGTTCAGCGAGTTGCCAAGCGCCTCGCGCACCCGCACCGGGCCAAGGAAGCGGTTGCTGAAATCGCGGGGGTCGTAATCCCGGTAAAGCGCCGGGATGGCGTCGGGCGTGTCCGGCAAAAGCGTCGCCGCCGTGAGGATCCGCCGGTCTATCGCGTCGAGGTAGATGAATGGCTTGAGCGTGGAACCGCAACTGCGCGGGTCGAGGGCGCCCCCGGCCATCGCGCGAACGGCGCCGGTGTTGTTTTCGATCACCACGACCGCCGCGCCGGTCACGTCGAACCGGTTGAGCGAATGAAGATGCTCGCGCGCCAATACCTCCGCGACGCGCTGCATGTCCAGGTCCAGCGTCGTTCGCACCGTCCCCGTCAGCCCTGGCCGGACGGCGTCCGCGAACTCGGGCGCCAGGTTCCTCAATTCGTTGCGTTGAATCTCCGGCGGCGGGACAAGCTGCCCGGGCGCGATGACGCCGAGCTTTTCCAGCCGGGCGACGGAACGGGCGAATTTCGCGGCGGCCTGGGCCGGGCGCCGCCATGGGTTGAACCGCGTGGGCGATTGCGGCAGCCCGGCGAGGAAAACGGATTCCGCGAGGGTAAGATCGCGCGCGGACTTCCCGAAATACGCGCGCGCGGCCGCCTCCGGGCCTAGCCGGCGGTTCCCGTAGTCCGCCCGGTTGAGGTATTCCGCGAGGATGCGCTCCTTGCTCCATGCGCGTTCCAGCTTCCAGGCGAGCAGCGTTTCGCAAATCTTCGCCCGCCACGACTTGCCGGTGCGGCCGGCGGCCATCTTGACGAGTTGCTCCGTGATGGTGGAGCCGCCCGCGGCGATCCGCAGGGATTTTGCGTCCCGGAGAAAGGCGCCCGCCGCCGCGCGGAAGTCGACGCCGCCATGCGAATAGAACCTGCGGTCTTCCAGGGCGACCGTCACCCGCGGCAGCCAGCGGCCCATCTGATCCAGCGCCACGGGTTCCTGGAGGCTCTCCGCGATGACCCGCCCCCGAAAATCCAGAAGCGTCAATCCCGGTTTGACCTGTTCCGGCAACGGCTGCCGCCAAAGCCAGACGGCGGGCAAACCAACCGCCGCGGCGAGACCCCCACCCCACAGACGCAATAAAAACCCTTGACGCATCGTTCGCTCCCACGTTAGCACTGCGACCGGTTCTTTGCAGTTCTAACATAGTGCGTGGACACGAGGAATTCCGTGAAAACCGGAAGCAGTTGCGCTGCTGTAACTGGATACGACTTTCCAATATGCCAATCGCCGGGCGACCGGCGGTGAAGGCGGGAAGAAGGGCAAGCCAGGAGTCAGAACACTCGTCCCGCGCGCTCCCGACAACAAAACCTCTTCGCAAGAAAGAGGCGCGGGGGATTGGAAGCGTGTTCTTTTGATCTCTCGAAAAACAACAGGAGATCAAAATGAAAAAGTACGCAGCCAGTCTGTTCGCCGCGCTTTATGCGGCGTGCGCTTTCGCGCAAAATTCCCAGCCCGAGGATGCGCAGCAGCAACAACTCCCGGGCATGGTCGTCACCGCCACGAGAAACCCGGAACCGGAAACCAAGGTCGGCAGCGCCTTCACGCGCATCGGCCGGGATGACATGGAGGACGCGCAGGAGATCGACCTGCAACAGGCGCTTGATACGGTCCCCGGCGTCACCGCCATCAACGCCGGAGCCCGCGGCGGATTCGCCACGGTCTCGATCCGCGGCAACCGCGACATCGACACGCTGTTCCTCGTTGACGGCATCCGGATCAACACCGGCATCTTCAGAAACGCCGCGCCGTTTCTCGATTTCGCGGGAACGGCAAATCTCGATGACATCGAAATCATCCGCGGCCCGCAGAGCACGCTCTACGGTTCCGACGGGATCGGCGGCGTCGTCTCGATGGAAACGAGGCGCGGCCAAGGCTCGCCGGGCGTGGATATCCTCGGCGAAGCCGGAAGCTTCGGTTCATTCCGCGAAGACTTCGCCAGCCAGGGCGCGCTCGGAAAGCTGGACTACTCCCTCTCCTACGAACGGGACGACACGCAGAACCGCCGGCCAAACAACGACCTGGCGATGAATCGCTACTCGTTGCGGCTGGACTACCAGGCGCTCGACACCCTGAGCCTGCGGCTGAATGTCCGCGGGCTGGATGCCCGCTATCAGGAACCGGGCAGCGAGAGGCCGCAGGATTTCGCGAGCAATGACCCCAGTTCGCACACCTTGGGGCAAACCAACCTCGCCAGCGCCGTGATTGAATGGAAACCCATCAAACAGTGGACACAGAAGCTGACGCTCGGCGTTTACTTCGAGCACTATACGCTCGTTGATCCTCCTTATCCGGGAAATTTCTTCACGCCAACCAACTACCTCAGCCACGCGACCAATTATTCCCTCGACTGGCAGAATACGGTGCAGGTCGCTTCCAACAACCGTCTCACCGCCGGCTTCGATTTCAACGAATTCACCGGGCACGACAACACCTTCACCGACACAAGCGTCTCCGATTGGGCATTCTACGGCCAGGACGAATGGGAGCCCGTCAAGAACCTGAATCTCACCGGCGGCGCCCGTTTCGACCGCTATGAACAGGCGGGCGACGCCTTCACCTGGCGCGTCACAGGCGCTTACCTGTTTCCTTGCACCGATACGAAAATCCGGGCGAGCTACGGCACGGCGTTCGAAGCGCCCTCCCTGTTCCAGCTCTATTCCAATTCGACCTCCTTCCGCGGAAGCTCCGCTTTGCGGCCCGAGAAATCGCGCGGCTGGGACGTTGGCGTGGATCAGTATTTTCTCAACCGCTCCGTGGTCCTCAGCGCGACCTATTTTCGGAACGACGTCCGGGATCTGATCGCCTTCGTGGAATCCAGTCCGGTCACGGGCTTCTACGTCAATCGTAACACCGGCGAAAACGACGGCGTGGAACTCGCCGCCCAGTTGACCCTCTTTCGCGACTGGAAGACACGGCTTGCCTACACCTGGCTCAATTCCACAGAAACCAGCGCGGGCGTCACCCTGCGGCGCGACGAAACGCCCAGGCACGCTTTTGATCTCGATACGAACTGTCTCTTCTTCGGCAAATGGCTGGTCGGCGGCGGCCTCGCCTTCATGGGCAATCGCGTCGACACCGACTTCTCGGTTTTTCCCGCGACCCAGGTGAACCTCCCTGACTACTGGATGGCGCGGCTTTATTCCCGGCTCGACATCAATCCGCATTGCGCGGTCTTCGCCCGCTTCGAAAACGTCACGAACGTCCGCTGCCAGAACGTGCTGGGTTATCCGGGACTGCCGTTCGGGGTCTACGGCGGCGTCGAATTGAAGTTCTGAGAAAAACGGCTAGAGTCAGGCGATGAAGCCACGACATACCCAGACCGCGGCTGCCCTGCTGCTGCTGACCGCCGCCGTTCTCTACCGCCTCTGCGCGGGGCTTTTCGGCGGGCTGCCGAATTTCTCGCCCGTCGCGGCCATCGCCTTGTGCGGCGGTGTTTTCCTCGCGCCCGGCCTCGCCTTTCCCCTGCCCCTGGCGGCTCTCTTTTTTTCCGATCTCGCGCTGAACGCGCACTACGGCGTCCCCTTGCTTGGGACGGAAATGCTCGCGCGCTACATCGCCCTTGGCCTGGCCGTCGCGCTTGGCTGGGCGTTGCGGGAGCGCGCCAAGGCTCCCGCCGTTCTCGCGGCAGCCGTAGCGGGCTCGCTTTTATTCTACGTATTGACGAACACCGCTTCCTGGCTCGGCTCGCCGCGGTACGCGCAAAGCTTTGCGGGCTGGCTCCAGGCGCTCACGCTAGGCGTGCCAGGTTACCCGCCGACGTGGATGTTCTTTCGGAATACGCTGCTCAGCGACCTCCTCTTCACCGCGCTTTTCCTGGCCTGCATGGCCGCGCCGGCGTTTACTGTCTCGCCTCGATCAACCCGCGCAGCTTGTCCTTGACGGCCCGGCTCGGGAGGCGCTCGACGACTTCGTTCAGGAACCCGGCCGTTACGAGCTTTTTCGCGGCCGGCGGCGGTATGCCCCGCGAGAGAAGGTAGAACAACTCTTCCTCGTCGATCTGCCCGGAAGTCGCTCCGTGCGAACAGCGGACTTCATCCGCGAGGATCTCGAGCCCGGGCATCGAATTGGCTTCGGCGTCGTCGCTGAGGAGAAGGTTGCGGACTTTTTGGTAGGCGTCCGTCCGGTGGGCGTGCGGCTCCACGCGAATGAGGCCCGAGAAGATCGTTCGCGCTTTGTCCGACAAGACGTTTTTGTAAAGGAGATCGCTGGTGGTGTTCGGCTGCTGGTGATCCTGGAGGGTGCGCTGGTCGAACTGTTGCGCGCCCGAGGCGACCGTGACCGCCAGCATGTCGCTGCGCCCGCCTGTTCCCACGAGGCGGCTCACACTCTCCGCGCGGGCGACGGCGGCGCCGAGGTTGAGATTCATGCTCAGCGCGGAGGCGTCGCGGCTCACCACCGTGGAGTTGATCTGGAAGGAGAGCGCCTTCCGGCTCCAGTTCTGCACGCTGACGTACGTCAGGTTCGCGCCCGGGCCGAGATGGAGGTCGTTGACTCCGCAGGCGAAACCCGGCGCGTCGGCGTCCGCGGACTCGAAGTAGTCGATGAGCGTGACCTTGCTCATCTCCTCCGCGACCAGAAGCGTATGCGGGAAGCTTGATGCTCCCGCGCCGTGCAGCCAATGGAAGACCTCGATGGGAAGCTCGACCTCGACCCCGCGCGGCACGTAGAGGAAAACGCCCGACTTCACCATCGCCTTGTGCAGCGCGGCGAATTTCTTCGAGCCGAGCACGACTTCCTGCGTCATGAAATGCCGGCGAAAGATCTCTTCGTGCTCGACGGCGGCTTTTTCAATCGGCGCCCAAATGACGCCCTTCCTGGCGAGTTCCTTCGAATACACCTCGCGCTCGACCAGGTGGTCATTGGCGAACACCATGCGGCCCGCGCTTTCCGCCAGGCCCGAGCAACGGCCGATCAATCCCTCGCGGACGGCGGGCGGGACGGGAAGCGCCCGGTTGTAAACGGAGAGATCAAGGTCTTTTACGGGAGAGAACCGCCACTTTTCGTCGAGCCGATGCGGCATGGGCAGGGCTTTAAAGTCCCGCCAGCCCGCGGCGCGCCCGTGGCCAAGCCAGTCCGCGCGGCGCGGCTCCTCGCTCGGGGCTTCGTCCAGTTCGGGTTCTATGGCCAGGGAAGAACTCACCCTACCGACCCCTCCATCTCGAGGTCGATGAGCCGCTTCAACTCGACGCTGTATTCCATCGGGAACTGCCGGACGAGGTCGTTGACGAAACCGTTGACGCTCAGGCTCATCGCCTGCGCCTCGGTCAAGCCGCGCTGCTGCATGTAGAATATCTGCTCGGCGCTCACCTGGCTGACGCTCGCCTCGTGCTGCACGGCGTTCCCGGCGCCGCGCACCGTGATCGTCGGGTACGTGTCGGTGCGGGACTGCCCGTTGATGAGCAGCGCGTCGCACTCCGTGTTGTTCTTGCAGTTCTTGAGGTGCTTCGGCACGTGGACGAGGCCGCGATACGTGGCGCGCCCCTTGCCGATGCTGATGCTCTTGGAGATGATGTTGCTCGTCGTTTCGTCGGCGGCGTGGATCATCTTCGCGCCGGTATCCTGGTGCTGGCCGTCGCCGGCGAGCGCGATGCTCAAGACTTCGCCGCGCGCCTTCCGCCCCTTCATGACGACGCCCGGATATTTCATCGTCAGGCGCGAGCCGATGTTGCAATCGATCCACTTGATCTCGGCCTCCTCGTGCGCGAGGCCCCGTTTCGTCACCAGGTTGAAGACGTTCGGGCTCCAGTTCTGAACCGTGATGTATTGAATCTTCGCGCCCTTCATCGCCACCAGTTCCACCACCGCGCTGTGGAGCGTGGCGGTCGTGAACTTCGGCGCGGTGCATCCCTCCATGTAGGTGACCTCCGCGCCTTCATCGACGATGATGAGCGTCCTTTCGAACTGCCCGAAATTTTCGGCGTTGATGCGGAAATACGCCTGGAGCGGGTGTTTCACCTTCACGCCCGGCGGAACGTAGATGAAACTGCCGCCGCTGAAAACGGCGCTGTTCAACGCGCTGAATTTGTTATCCCCGGTCGGGATGACCTTCCCGAACCACTTGCGGAAAATCTCCGGGTGTTTCTTCAACCCCTCCGTGCTTCCGACGAAAATGACTCCCTGGTCGCCCACCGCCTTCTTGATGTTCGAATAGACCGCTTCGCTGTCGAATTGCGCCTCGACGCCCGCGAGGAATTTCCTCTCGTTCTCCGGTATGCCGAGCCGTTCGAACGTCTTCTTGATGTCCTCGGGCACGTCGTCCCAACTCCGTTTCGTTTCCGTGCCGGGCGAGAGGTAGTAGCGGATTTTGTCGAAGTGGATCGCTTCCAGGTCCTTGCTCGCCCAATGCGTCGGCAGCGGCTTGCTCTCGAAAACTTCCAGCGCCTTCAACCGGAATTCGCGAACCCAGTCCGGGTCTTCCTTCACGTCGGAGATGTAGTTGACCGTGCGCGGCGCCAGTCCGACGCCGGCGTCGCGGACGTGAACCTCCGGGTAGGCGAAGTCGCCCACCGTCCGGTCGATGTCCAATGTTGCGTTGTCGGTTTCCATTTGTTTAAACAGCCGCGAGTTCCCCGGCTTCCTCCTTTACCCAGTCGTAGCCCTTTTCTTCCAGTTCGAAGGCGAGTTCCTTGCCTCCGCTCAGGACGATGCGGCCCTGCATCATCACGTGCACGTAATCCGGCACGATGAAGTTCAGCAGCCGCTGGTAATGCGTTATCAAAAGGATTCCCAGTTCCGGCCCCCGCAGCGAATTCACCCCGTTGGCCACTATCTTCAGAGCATCGATATCGAGGCCGCTGTCGGTCTCATCCAGGATGCCGTAGGAAGGTTCGAGCATCGCCATCTGGAGGATTTCATTGCGCTTCTTTTCGCCGCCGGAGAAATTTTCATTCACCGAACGCGCGGTAAACGAGCGGTCCATTTCAAGAAGCGCCATCTTCTCGTAAAGCTTTGCGTAGTAGTCGGTCGCCTCCAACTCCTCCCCTTCGCCAAGCCGCGCTTGCAGGGCGGCGCGCAGGAAATTCGCGATGCTGACGCCGGGCACTTCGCTCGGGTACTGGAACGCGAGGAAGAGGCCTTTGCGCGAGCGTTCGTCCGGTTCGAGTTCAAGAAGATTCACCCCGTCCATCCAGACCTCGCCCGATGTGACGCGGTAATCCGGATGGCCCCCGAGCACCTTGGCGAGCGTGCTCTTCCCCGACCCGTTCGGCCCCATGATGGCGTGAACCTTGCCGCGCTCGACTTCGAGGTCCAGCCCCCGGACGATCTCCCGCTCCGCCACGCTCACGTGCAAATCTTTTATGATCAATGAATTCATACTTGTTTCTTCGCGCAGGCCGCGCAGAGGCCGCGCAATGCCACCTCGTGATTGGTAACCACGGTGCCCGTTGGCAATTCCCACTGCCCGGCTTTCTCCCGTTTCCTGAGCGGAACATCGAACACCGCGCCGCAGTCGTCGCAAAAAAAGTGCCCGTGCTCCTCCAGGTTGGGGCAATAGCGCGAGGGGGCGCGGTCGTGGTTCACATGGCGCACCAGCCCGCATTCGGTCAAGGTCTCCAGGCAATTATAAACCGTCGCGAGCGAGATCGAGGGCATCTCCTTCTTCGTGCGAAGGAAAACCTCGACCGCGGTGGGATGATCGCGCCGGGCCATCAACGCGTCATAGACATGGCGCCTCTGCTTCGTGAAACGGAACCCCCGCAGGGAAATCGTTTCGTCGTAGGATTTGTCCCACTTGTCGCACTTGTCGCTTGAGACGCTCATTCTCTTCATCCAGAATATCGTCGAGCCGCCAAGGCCTATCAAGAATAATTCTAAATAAAATCATCCTCATGAATGCAAGATTCGTCCTCGCCCTTCTCCTCGCCCTCGCACCGCTGGCCTCCAAGGCCGACGACAAAAAGGACAACCCCATCGGGAAGGAGATGAAGGGGATGAACGCCGACTTCAAGCAACTCAAGAAACAGATCGGCGATCCCGCGCAAAAGGATTCGTCCTTGAAGCTCATCGCCGACATGAAGAAGCACGCCAAGACGGCGCGCGGGTTGACGCCGGACAATGCCGCCAAGATTCCCGAGGCGGATCGCACAAAATGGATGGACGCCTACAAGAAAAAAATGGACGACCTGCTCGGCGAATACGACAAGCTGGAAAGCGCGGTCAGCGACGGCAAGACGGATGAAGCGAAGACGCTCCTGGGGGATGTCCTAAACGTCAAACGCCAGGGGCACGAAGAGTTCAACAAGGAAGAGAAATAGAGATGTTGTAGAGGCGGCTGTGTCAGCCGTCCTCACTTTTCTGTCTTTTGTTTACCGTGCACTCCAGGCGGCTGGCACAGCCGCCTCTGCAACGTCAGCATCGCTTTTGCGGCTTTCGGTCATGCTGACGCCGAAGCAGCGGGGCTCACGCCCGGAGCCGGAGCAGCAGGTCGTTGCTTTCCACGCTGTCGCCGACCTGCGCGAAAAGTTCGCCGATGATTCCGTCCGCGGGCGCGTACAGCGTGGTCTGCATTTTCATCGCTTCAAGGGTCAGGAGCTTGTCGCCCTTGGAGACTTTGCCGCCGATTCCCAGGGTCATGGATGTGATCATGCCCGGTATCGGCGCGCCGATTTCCCTCGGGTTCGCGGGGTCGCCTTTCGGGCGCGCCTTCACTTTCGGCGCGACGGATTTGTCGATGACGCCCGCCTCGCGCGGCATGCCGTTCAGCTCGAAGGAGACTGTCCGCCGCCCCTCCTTGTCCGGCGAACCGACGTTGATGAGTTTCACGAAGAGCACTTTCCCCTCTTCGATATTCACCGAGATTTCCTCGCCCGGCTTCAATCCGTAGAAAAACGCGGGCGTCGGCACCGTTCCCACGTCGCCGAAATCCCGGGCGAGCCGCGCGAAATCCGAAAAAACCTGGGGATACATCAGGTGGCTGTAAAGATCGTCGTCGGTCACCTCCCGTTTCAGCTTCGCCGCCAGGTCGGCCTTCGCCGCCTTCAGGTCGATCCTCGCCGGTTTGGGCCGCTTCGGTTTGCCTTTGCCGAGGACGGCGGCCACCACCTTCTTCGGCCAGCCGCCGAGCGGTTCGCCCAGGCCGCCCGAGAGCATGTCGATGACCGACTCGGGAAATGCCGTCCCCGCGCCGAGGTTCACCATGTCCGCCGGCTTGACCCCGCGCGTTATCAAAAACATCGTCAGGTCGCCGACGACCTTGCTGCTGGGCGTCACCTTCACGATGTCGCCGAGAAGCATGTTCACCTCCGCGTAACAATGCGCGATCTCGGGCCAGCGCGAACCCAGGCCCATCGCCGCGGCCTGCTCCTTCAGGTTCGTGTATTGGCCGCCGGGCATTTCGTGCTCATAGACTTCGGCGGAACCGCTGTTCGGCGCGGTGTCGAACGGTTTGTAGAAAGTCCTCACCTGCTCCCAGTAGTCGGAGAATTCGTTGAGCGCGGCGAGGTCGAGGCCGGTGTCGCGGGGCGTGTGTTGCAGCGCGGCGACGATGGAGTTCAAATTCGGCTGGCTGGTCGAGCCGGACATGGAGGCGATGGCCAGGTCGACCACGTCCACGCCCGCGTCGCTCGCTTGCAGGATGGACGCAGAGTTCACTCCGCTGGTGTCGTGCGTGTGAAAATGGACCGGCAGCCCCGTCGCGTCCTTGAGCGCGCGCACCAGCGCCGACGCCGCATACGGGCGGCAGAGGCCCGCCATGTCTTTTATCGCGATAAAGTGCGCCCCCATCCGCGCAAGTTCCTTCGCCATGCGCACGTAATATTTCAGCGAGTACTTCGTCCGCTTCGGATCGAGAATATCCCCCGTATAACAAATCGCCGCCTCGCAAACCGCGTGCGTGGATCGCACGGCTTCCATCGCGGACGCGAGATTCGGGAGATGGTTCAGCGAATCGAATACGCGGAATATATCGATCCCCTCCTCCGCGGCGTGTTTGACGAAGCCCGCCACGACGTTTGGCGGATAAAGCGAATAACCGACCGCGTTGGAACCGCGCAGGAGCATCTGGAAACAGATGTTCGGGATCCTCCCCCTCAAAGCGCGCAGCCGACCCCAGGGGTCTTCGCGCAGGAACCGCATGGCGGTGTCGAAGGTCGCGCCGCCCCACATTTCCAGGCTGAACAACCCCGGCGTCCGGCGCGCGATCGCATCGGCCGCTCCGAGCATGTCGTACGTGCGGACGCGGGTCGCCAGCAGCGATTGGTGGGCGTCCCGGAAGGTCGTGTCCGTGACCAGGAGCCGTTCCTGCGCGAGCGTCCACTCCGCGAATTTGCGCGGCCCAAGCTCCAGCAGCAGTTGCCTCGTCCCCGGCTGCGGCTCCTGCTTGCGGTCATAAACGGGCGGCGCCGCCGCCTCGAGCGCGGAAGGCGTCTGCCAACCCTTCGACTGCGGGTTACCGTTGACGATGACATCCCCCAGGAATGCCAGCAGTTTCGTCGCCCGGTCGCGCCGGGGTTTGAAAACGAAGAGTCCCGGCGTCGTGTCGATCAACGTCGTTGTCGCCTCGCCCGCGCGGAACGTCTCGTTGGTTATGACGTTTTCCAGGAACGGGATGTTCGTCTTCACGCCGCGGATGCGGAACTCCCGCAAGGCGCGGTGCATCCGTTGCAGGGCGATGTGGAACGTCTGCCCCGAGGCGGTTATCTTCACGAGCAGCGAATCGTAGAACGGGGTGATGACGCTTCCCGTGTCGCCCATGCCTCCGTCGAGCCGTATCCCGCACCCCGCCGCCGAACGGAATGTGATGATCTTGCCGTAGTTGGGGGTGAATTTGTTTTCCGGGTCTTCCGTGGTCACGCGGCATTGCACGGCGCATCCGAGCCGGGGCATTTTCTCCTGCGGCGGCAGGCCCGCCTCCTCCAGCGTCGCGCCGTTGGCCACGAGGATTTGCGAGCGGACGAGGTCGACCCCGGTGATGACTTCCGTGACCGTGTGCTCCACCTGGATGCGCGGATTCATCTCGATGAAGAACCATTCGCCGCGATCCAGATCGAGGAGAAACTCCACCGTTCCCGCGTTGTTGTAGCCGATCTCGCGCGCCATCCGGGCCGCCGCGTCGCAAAGGCTTTCCCGCAGTTTGTCGTCCAGGTTTATCGAAGGCGCTATCTCGACGACTTTCTGGTGGCGGCGCTGCACCGAGCAATCCCGCTCATGAAGATGGATGACATTCCCGTGCCGGTCGCCGAGCACCTGCACTTCGATGTGCTTGGCGCGCCGGATGAATTTTTCCAGGAAGACCGACGGGTTTCCAAACGCGCGTTCCGCCTCGCCGCGCGCTTCGTCGAGCAAACTGGCGAGGTCCTGCGCTTTTTCGACGACGCGCATCCCGCGCCCGCCGCCGCCGAAGGCCGCCTTCACGATGAGCGGGAACCCTATCTTCCGCGCGATGGCCAGCGCCTCCTCCCTCTCTTTTACGGGTTTCTCGGTTCCGGGCAGGGTCGGGACGTTCAGCTTCAGCGCCAGCGCGCGCGCGGCCACCTTGTCGCCCATCAATTCCAGCAACTCCGGCGACGGCCCGATGAATGTGAGGCCCGCTTCCCCGCACGCCGCGGCGAACCGCGCGTTCTCGGAAAGGAAACCGTAGCCGGGATGGATCATGTCCACGCCCTTTTCCTTGGCCAGCGCGACGATCCCCCCGACGTCCAGGTAAGCGCCCACCGGCCCCTTGCCTTCGCCGACAAGGTAAGCCTCGTCGGCCTTGAACCGGTGGATCGATAGCCTGTCTTCCTGCGCGTAGATCGCGACCGTCCGCAACCCCAGTTCCGTCGCCGCCCGGAAAACCCGGATGGCGATCTCGCTGCGATTGGCGACCAGGAGTTTTTTGCCCGCGAGGGGTTTCGCGCTCATAGCTGGCCGTTTATAGGGTGCGCGCCGCCTCTTGGCAAGGCGCGCCGCTTGTGCCCCGCGGAAATCCGGCTAAGGTCCCGGAATCATGAATGCTCCCGACCTCACCAAACAAGCTCCCCGCACCCCTCGCAAACGAATCGGCGGTTACGCCATCCTCGGCAGAACCGCCGACAAGTGCCGCGCGTCGCTGCACGGAAAGCTCGGCGAATACCATTTCGATTGTCCGCTGGACAACGTGCTCTTTGGTTTCAAAGGCGTGACGGGCGACGCGTTTAAGAAGCAGGTCGGGCAAGGCGCGACCGACGAACAACTGGCTTCCTGGCTCGACAGCCATGGCGCGCCGAAGTCCGCGGCGGAAGTCAAGGAATGGGCCGACGGCGTCGAGAAATACTCGCTCATCGACGACCCGGAGAAGAAGGATCACTTCATCGAGGAATGCAAGAAGCTCGGCCTCGACCCTTACAAAACAACGCTTTTCGAGTGGCTGGAAGCGGACGACAAAGCCAGTTTCTAGTTTTTTGACTTCATCGGAATCTCACGTAAACTGAATGCGGAGGCCGGGTCAACCCCGGTGGACCGTGATAGCGAGATTCCTGAAATGGGCGAAGAAAAGCGCGTTGTTGCGCCGCCTGGGAATTCAACCCCACTCGGCGCCGATCGACGACTATCGGCGCGGGACGGTCATTTACCAGGAGGACGAGCCCTCCGACGCGTGCTACCTGGTGCTGGGCGGCGCGTGCGAATCCCGCCACAAGGGCGAGGCGGTCACGCTCGGCCCGGGCGACGTTTTTGGCGAGCGGGACGTCCTTGGCGAGAAGGATTACGAACGCACCATCCGCGTCACGGAGGATAGCGTGCTCCTGCGGATGGGCCGCAATCGCCTGCGCCACCTTCTCCAGGAACGGCCCGAACTCGCCGGTTATCTCAACTGGAAGTCGCGGGAACCGCATGCATTTTCCGCGATCCCTTCGCCGGGATGCGGAGCGATCCTTCTCGCGTCGCTTTCGCCCGGGATTCCCGATTTGCGGATCGCGGAGCAGCTTTGCGGCGCCTTGCGCGTCGACACGGGCGAACCCATTTTGCTCGTCCATCTCACGCGCGAAGAAACGGATTTCCGGTCTGACGAAAGCCTGGACCGCCACCTGCATCGGAACGACGCCGGCTTCTCTACATTAAATGTCCGCGTAACTTCCGAGTTGAAAGACGCCGCGGGCATCGCGCCGTTGCTGGCGCGGCTCAACGGAGGCTACTGCCATTTGGTCATCCACGCCGGCGCGGAAGTTCCCATCGAAACGCTCATCTCCTGCCTGGACCAATGCAGCAAGGCTTACGTGCTCCTGCGGCCCACGCCGGAAGACCTTTATTCCCTCAATCTGTTGATGCGCGAACTCCGTTCCCTGCCGGGCATCGACCGGTCCCGCATCAAACCGCTGGTCTATTTCCCGGACGACAAGCCGGTGCATGACGTGTGCCAGTGGATCGAGCAGAGCACAGGGGCGCCCGTCCACGCTTTCCTGCGGGAGAACGCTTTTCTCTCCGCGAACATCCGCCGGCTAGCCCGTGAAACAACCGGGCGCCGGCTGGGGCTCGCGCTTTCCTCGGGCGCCGCGCGCGGTCTGGCGCACATCGGCGTCATCCAGGTGCTGGAGGAAAACGGGATCGAACCGGATGTCATCGCCGGTTCCAGCATGGGAGCGTACATCGCCTCGATCTGGGGGTGCGGCTTCGACGGCAAGGTGATGGAGAAACTCGCGCTGGAAATCCGCAGCCCGTGGGAGATGCGGCATTTGATCGACCTCATCCTGACGCCAAGCCGCGGCTTCGTGCGCGGCGAACGGGCCAAGCGCCGTCTCAAGCGGACAATCGGCGACGCCCATTTTTCCGACACCGTCCGGCCCATCCGGATCGTCGCCACGCGCCTGGACACATTGGAGAGAAAAATCTTCACGCATGGCGAGGTCGCCTCCGCGGTGCATGCAAGCATCGCCATTCCGGGCATCTGCATGCCGGTTACGCTCGAGAACACGACCTACGTGGACGGCGGCATCGCCGATCCGCTACCCGTCGACGTCCTCAGCGAGATGGGCGTCACCCGGATCATCGCCGTCAACACCATCCCCACGCCCGAGAATCTCCGCGACCGGATCGCTTTCGAACGGGAGATCGCCCTCGCTGAATCCGGCGTCTGGCGCGCGCCCTTCACCTACTTGAACCGCGCCATCAATCCGTTCGCGGGCGGCAATATGTTCGACATCATGATGCGCAGCCTGCACGGCGTGCAGATACGCGTCGCCGAGACTTCCTGCCTTGGGGCGGACATCGTCCTGCGCCCGCATTCGTGCGAAGGGCGATGGCACGATTTCGCGAACGCCGCCCGCTACATCGCCCTGGGCCGCCAGGCGGCGCTGGAGAATCTCGCGCAAATCAAGGCCCTCGCGGAGACGCCGATCCATGGACCCACAACCGCTCCACTCAAAATGGCAGTCGCTGCCTAGAGGCGAAGTCCGCCGCCTCCAGGCGATCAAGCTGCGGCACTACCTGCGCGGCGCCGTCCTGCCGTTCTCCCCGCACTACAGGGCGCTTTTCCGCAAGGAGCGCCTCAGCGCGGAGTCCTTCCGCACGCTGAAGGATTTTCAAAAACTCCCCTTCACTTCCAAGGCCGACCTGCTGGAACCCGAAGCGGTGAAGAACTTCGTCCTGACGCCGGACACCGCCGTCCTGGCCAGGCGTCCCTCAACCCTCCTGCATGCCTTGTTTCGGGGAAGCGCCGCGGTCAGGCGCGGGTTCGAGCGGGAATTCCGTCCGCTCATGATGACCGGCACCACGGGCCGTTCCGCCGACCCCGTGCCGTTCCTCTTTACGCAGCACGACCTGGAAAATCTCGGCGTCGCCGGCGCGCGCGGCCTCGGCATTTACAATACCCCGCGCGATTTCCGGATCATCAATCTTTTCCCGTACGCGCCGCATCTCGCTTTCTGGCAATGCCACTACGCGGCGTCGGCGTATGGCGTCTTCTCCATCGGCTCCGGCGGAGGCAAAGTGCTCGGCGCCGCCGGCAACGTCCGTCTCCTCCGCAAGATAAATCCCAACGCGCTGGCCGGGATGCCCACGTTCATCTACCACGTCCTGACGCAAGCGGTGGAGGAAGGCGTCCGCTGCGAGAACCTCGCGATGATCATCCTGGGCGGCGAGAAAGCCCCGGCCGGGATGCGAAAAAAACTGCGCGCGCTGGCGGACCAACTCGGTTCGCCGAATATTTCAGTGGTCCTGACGTACGGCCTCACCGAGGCGAAAATGGCGTGGACGGAATGCGCGGAAGGAAGCGGCTATCACCTCTATCCCGACCTTGTTTTGATGGAGATTGTCGATCCCCTCACCGGCGCCGCGCTGCCGGAAGGTTCGCCCGGCGAACTGGTTCTCACCCCGCTCGACGCGCGGGGCACCGTGGTGCTGCGGTACCGGACGGGGGACATTATCAACGGCGGCCTCTTTTATGAAAAGTGTCCGCACTGCGGGCGCACGATGCCGCGCCTGGTCGGCGAGATCGCGCGCAACTCCGACGTGAAGGAGATGCAACTCGACAAGCTGAAGGGCACGCTCGTGAACTTCAACGAACTCGCGCACGTCCTCGACAACGCGGAGCACGTCGGCGCGTGGCAGCTCGAGATACGCAAGGTCCGCGACGACCCGCTCGAACTCGACGAACTCATCCTCCACGTCAGCAAACTGGACGGCGTGGCAGAAGACCGGCTCGCGCGGCAGTTGAACGAGCGTTTCGCCGAACGGACCGAACTGCGGGTGAATCGCGTCGCCTTCCACACCGAGGAGGAAATCCGCGGGCTGCAAGGCGTCGGCACGGCGTTGAAGGAGCAACTCATAGTCGATCACCGGCCGAAGCCATGAATCCGCGCCCCGTCATCGTCGCAGGCCTCCGCACCCCGTTCGCAAAAGCGGGGACGGATTTCTCGGACCTCGCCGCGGACGAACTCGGGCGGGCGGCCGCGAATGCCTTGCTGACGCGGACGGGCCTCGATCCGCGCCTCATCGACGAAGTCATCTTCGGCTGCGTGGCGCAGCCCGCCGACGCCGCGAACATAGCGCGGGTCATCGCACTGCGCGCGGGCGTCCCAAAGGAGACGCCGGCCTTCACCGTCCACCGCAACTGCGCTTCCGGCTGTGAGGCCGTCACGCAGGCGTGCGACAAGATCGCCCTGGGCAGGGGCGAAATCTTCCTCGTCGGCGGCGTCGAGAGCATGTCGCGGGTCCCCCTGCTCTTCTCGCACAAGGCGGCGAAGAAACTGAACGGCCTCGCCCGCGCCCGCTCAACCGCGCAAAAAGCGGCCGCGCTCGCCGCCTTCCGGCCTTCGGATTTCCACCCGCGCGTCGGGCTCAAGCTCGGCCTCACCGATCCTGTTTGCGGCCTCAACATGGGAGAGACCGCGGAATTGCTGGCGCGCGAATGGGATGTCAGCCGCGAAGAATCGGATGCTTTCGCCTTAAGATCACATCGATTGGCCGTGGCGGCGTCCGCGCGGCTCGCGGAAGAAATCACGCCGGTTTACCTGAAGTCAAAGACTGTGACCGCGGACAACGGACCTCGCCCGGGGCAAAGCCTCGAAGCTCTGGCCAAACTCAAACCCGTATTCGAACCCGCGACGGGCATCGTGACGGCGGGCAATTCCTCGCAAATAACCGACGGCGCGGTCGCTCTGCTGGTGATGTCCGAAGCGCGCGCCGCGGCGCTCGGGCTGGAGCCGCTCGGCGCTGTCATGGATTATCAATACGCCGGCTGCGATCCCGCGCGGATGGGCCTCGGGCCGGTCTTTGCCATCGCGAAGACGGGCCGCGACCCGGCCGCCGCCGACATCGTTGAAATCAACGAAGCGTTTGCCGCGCAAGTCCTCGCCGTCCTCAGGGCGATGAAGTCGGAGAAATTCGCCCGGAAACATTTGCGCCGGGAAAGGGCGCCCGGGGAAATCCCGGACGAGAAACTCAACGTCAACGGCGGCGCCATCGCGCTCGGGCATCCCGTGGGCGCGACCGGCGCGCGGCTCGTCCTCACGGCCTTGAAAGAACTCGGACGGCGCAAGGCGAAGCGGGCGCTGGTGTCGCTCTGCGTAGGCGGCGGACAAGGCGCGGCGCTGTGGCTGGAGCGGTTATGAACGCAACCCTCGAACCTCCCGTGCAAGCCGCGCCCAACATCCGGCGCGAGTTGGACGCCGATCACGTCTGCGTGCTGACGTTTGACCGCCCCGGCTCCTCCGCGAACCTATTCGACGCGCAGACGCTTTCCGAACTCGACCGGCACCTCGCCTGGATCGCCGCTTCCGGCGCGGCGGGCGTCGTCCTGCAAAGCGCGAAGCCCTCCATCTTTATAGCGGGCGCGGACCTGCGTGCGTTGATGGACGCGGCAAAACGCAACGCGCTCCCGCCGATCATCGAACTGGGGCAGTCCGTCTTCACGCGGCTCGCGTCACTCCCGATGCCGACCGTGGCGGCGATCCACGGCGCGTGCGCGGGAGGCGGCCTCGAAGTCGCGCTCGCGTGCGACTATCGCATCGCAACGCCCGACGCCGCGACGAAGATCGGCCTCCCCGAGACGCAACTTGGCATCCTTCCCGGCTGGGGCGGCAGCGCGCGGCTGCCGAGGCTCATCGGCCTTCCCGCCGCGCTCAACGTCATCCTCGGGGGCAAGCTGCACGCCGCCCGGCAGGCGTTTAAAATAGGCATCGTGGACGCTCTCGCCCCGCGCGAACGCCTTCTCGAACTCGCCAGGAAGAAAATCCGCTCGGGCAAACCGCACCGCGCGTCCCACTTCCTGACAAACAACAGGCTGGCCGCGGCAGCCATCGCCGCCGGAGTCCGGCGCGTCGTCCTGAAAAAGACGCGCGGCCATTACCCGGCGCAAATCGCGGCGCTTGAAACAATCGCAAACGGCGTCTCCCTCCCGCTGGAGAAAGCGCTGGCCCTGGAACGCGAGGCGGTCGTTCGGCTCGCCTCCACCGAAACATGCCGGAACCTGGTGAACCTTTTTTTTCAGCGCGAGCGCGCCCGCAAAGGCCCCCCCGGCGAAGCGGTTCAGGTCGCGGTGATCGGCGCGGGCGTCATGGGATCCGCCATCGCCCAGTGGGTTTCCTCGCGCGGCTCTCCGGTCCTCTTGCGCGACATCGACGCCGAAAGAGTCGGAAAAGGAATGGCAAATGCAGCCCGCCTGTATGATGCGGGCGTGCGGCGCCACACCTTCACCGCGCTCGAAGCGCGGGACGGCCTCGACCGCATATCCCCCATCGTCGACGAAGCGCCGTTGAAACGTGCGCGTCTCGTCATCGAAGCCGCCGTGGAAAAGATGGCCGTCAAAAAGCAAGTTTTCGCCCGGCTGGAAGAGTTGTGCGATCGCGATGCGATCCTCGCGACAAATACTTCCGCGCTTTCCGTCTCGGCACTCGCCTCCGGCCTCGCAGCGCCCGGGCGCGTGGCGGGATTGCATTTCTTCAATCCGGTCCATCGCATGCAGCTCGTGGAAGTCATCGTGGGCGTGCAAACGGAGCCCGAGGTCGTGCAACACCTCGCGGCCTTCGCGCGCAGAATCGGCAAACTGCCGGTGGTCGTAAAGGACAGCCCCGGCTTTTTGGTGAACCGGATACTCATTCCCTACCTGATGGAAGCGGGAACCCTGTTCGAAGAGGGCGCGAGCGTCACGGAGATCGACAACGCCATGCTCGATTTCGGGATGCCGATGGGGCCGCTGCGCCTGCTGGACGAAGTGGGGCTGGATATCGCGACCGACGTGGCGGAGACGCTGGGATCGCCTTCCCGCGCGCTGGCCGCCATGCGCGACGCGGGGTTGCTCGGACGCAAGAGCGGGCGCGGATTTTATCTATACGTTCAACCTCGCGAGAAACCGAACGCGGACCTGGCGCCGTTCCGGCGGGGCCGGGAGAATCCGTCCCGCGACGCATTGCGCGAGCGGATGGTTCTGCCGATGGTCAACGAAGCCGCGCGCTGCCTGGAGGAAAAGGTCGTCGCGACGGCGGACGACGTGGATTTCGGCATGGTGATGGGAACGGGGTTCGCCCCGTTTCGCGGCGGCCCGCTGCGTTACGCGGACTACGCGGGGATCGCCTCCCTCGTCTCGCGAATGAAAGAGCCGTGCGAACTCCTGAAAACAATGGCCGCCGAAGGCCGCAAATTTTATGAAGACCCAGATTGAAGAATCCGTCATCGACACGTCGAAGATGTCCGAGGGCCAGCGGGCCGCCCTGGAAGTAACGGAATCCGCGCGCGATCAGACGCGGGGCAGTTTCGCTTCCGATCTGTTCATGGGAAGGTTCAACGCCCCCCGCGCTTTCCCGGCGCAAAGCGTGGAGGATCGCGACCAGGGAGACGCCTTTCTCGAAAAGCTCGCGGGCGTTCTCGCGGGCGTCGACCCCGACGAGATCGACCGCACCGGAGAGATTCCCCAGGTCGTCATGGATCAGCTCGCGGCGATAGGCGCGTTCGGCATCAAGGTTCCTCCGGCTTACGGCGGCCTCGGCCTGTCGCAGACAAACTACTGCCGCGCGGGCATGCTGCTCGGCAGCTTCTGCGGGAACCTGACGGCGCTTCTTTCCGCCCACCAGTCGATAGGCGTTTCCCAGCCGCTGCTCCTCTTCGGCACGGAGGAGCAGAAGCGAAAATTCCTGCCGCGCGTCGCGAAGGGCGAGATTTCCGCGTTCGCGTTGACGGAGCCGGACGCGGGCTCCGATCCCGCCACGATGCAGACGCGGGCCGAGCCCGACGGAGACAGTTTCGTCATCAACGGCACGAAGCTCTGGTGCACCAACGGCACGCGCGCGGGAGTCATCGTGGTCATGGCGCGCACGCCCGACAGGAACGGGCGCAGGCAGATCACGGCCTTCATCGTCGACATCAACACCCCGGGGCTAACGATCGAACACCGCTGCCGGTTCATGGGCCTGAAGGCGCTTTACAACGCGGTCATCACATTCAAAAACGTGCGGGCGCCGCGCGAGAACATCCTCCTGGAAGAGGGAAAAGGCCTCCGCGTGGCGCTGACGACGCTGAACACCGGGCGCCTCACCCTGCCGGCCGCTTGCGCCGGCTTGTCGAAACGGTGCCTCGCGATCACCCGCAAATGGGCGGGCGAGCGCGTGCAATGGGGATCGCCCATCGGCAAACACGCGGCGATAGCGGGCAAGATCGCCGGCATGGCCGCGGACACCTTCGCGATGGAAGCGATGACGTTCCTGACCGCCGCGCTGGTGGATCGCCACGACTCCGATCTCCGCGTCGAGACGGCGATGTGCAAGCTCTGGGCCACGGAAAAGGCGTGGCGCATCGTGGATGACACGATGCAGATCCGCGGCGGACGCGGCTACGAAACAGCCGCTTCGCTGAAAGCGCGCGGCGAGGAACCCGTACCGGTGGAACGGCTGTTCCGCGACAGCCGCATCAACACCATCTTCGAAGGTTCGAGCGAGATCATGCGCCTCTTCATCGCGCGCGAGGCGCTCGATCCGCACTTGAAAATCGGCGGCCCGGTTCTCAACTCGAAGCTGCCCGCCCGCGCGCGCATCCGGGCGGCGTTGCGTTCCGCGGCGTTCTATGCGCGCTGGTACCCCGGCCTGTGGATGCCGGCCACCGGCAACGCCGCCGCGAGCAGGCGCCTGGCCCGGACCCTCTTTCACGCGATGGCGCGCTACGGCCCAAAGCTCGAGAAACGGCAGCTTTTGCTGGGCCGCTTCGTCGATATCGGCACGGAGATATTCGCCATGACCGCGGCCCGCCTGCGCGCGCAAGCCCTGGGCGCAAGCGCACGGGAGATCGCGGATTACTTCTGCCGGACGTCGAAACTCCGGATGGAACGCTCCTTCCGCGCCGCCGCGCGCAACGCCGACTCGCAGGGCTACCGCGTCGCGCTCGGCGTGCTCGGCGGAGAGTATTCCTGGCTGGAGGAAGGCATGGCGCCGTCGTCCGCGGAAAAATGATAAGACTGGCCCTTCAATCCCGAGCTTAGTATCTAATGCTTCGCGATGAACCAGTTGCTGACCAAAATCCTCACCCGCGTACGAAACACGGCGGGCAGCATCCTCGAGGCGAAGAGCGGCCCGGCGTTTTTGATCAACAGGCGCCTGCTGAAAATGGCCGCGAAAATGCCGCGCAGGACGCCGGGCGAGTTCTCCTTCCCGTTCGGGACGGTCTCCTTCGTTGACGCGATGTCCCTCCAGGGACAGTACCGGGAAATCTTCATCGACCGCATCTACGAATTCTCCGGCGACGGGCAATCCCCGCGGATTCTCGATTGCGGCGGCAATATCGGGATGAGCGTGATCTGGTTCAAGCAGCGCTACCCCCGCAGCCGGATCACGGTGTTTGAAGCCGATCCCCGCATCGCCGATGTTCTCCACAGGAACGTGGCGCGCCTCGACGGGGTTGAAGTCATTCGCGGGGCCGTGTGGACGGAGGCGGGATTTGTTCGGTTCGAACCCGACTCGGCGGATGGGGGCCGCGTCTCGGGCTCGGAGCAGTCGAAGCCGGTTCCCGCCGTATCCCTGGCCGACGCCATCGTCGAGGATATTGATTTCCTCAAGATGGACATCGAAGGCGCCGAATACGCGGTGCTCGCGGATCTCCACGAGAAAGGAAAGCTCGACCGCGTGAAGCGAATCGCGTGTGAAATCCACGGCAGAAAGGATGACGGAGCCGGCTTGGGGCGGCTCTTCTCGGCGCTGGGTCGCGCGGGATTTCAACTCACCATTGCCTGGGGTGGAGCGTCGCCGGCGATAGTGGGAGCGCCCGAACCGACCCCTTTTCCGGCCGTCGTCGACGGGAAATTCCTGCTTCACCTTTACGCCTGGAAGACGCCGTAAATACCGCGTGTGTAGCGTGCTTGACCAGTACCGGCACAAGTGTCTCGGGACGTTTCATGCTCTTGGCGCGTAAAGCCGCCGTTCGCTCCTCCGGGCAGGCGTCGTGCCGCCTACGACCTGGAGACACGCTTTAGGCCTCATCGGTTTTGCGAGAAAAATCGCGCGCGCCTGAGGAGTGGAGCGGGTGACGAGACTCGAACTCGCGACATCTTCCTTGGCAAGGAAGTGCTCTACCAACTGAGCTACACCCGCGTTAGCGTAAAAGCGTTTACGACATTAGGAGGGACCCCGGGGGCTTGCAAGCCCTTTACGGCGTCTTTTGCTCGAACACCCCGTCGAGGACGGCGAGGAATTTCCGGATGGCGAACGGCTTGGTAATATAATCGCGCGCGCCGGCTTGCAGCAGGCGTTCGATCTGGCTGGAAGCGGCGTCCGCGCTGATGATGATGACGGGGATGTCGGCGGTGGCCGGATTTTCCCGGAGGCGGCGGAGGACTTCGGAGCCGTGGATATCCGGGAGGTTGAGGTCCAGGAGGATGACGTCGGGGCGGCGGTTTTGGGCGAGGAGGACGCCGAGTTCCCCGCTGCCAGCGCCGATAAGCTGGAAGCCTCCTTTCTGCTCCAGGATGCGCAGGACAAGGAGGAAGTTCGCTTTCACGTCCTCGATGTAGAGGACGGTTTTCCCGCCGCCCGCATCGGCGGGATTCTCTTCCGGCTCTTCGGCCAGAGCCTCGGCGATGAAGTCGAGCAGCCGCCGCCCGGCTCTCAGGATGTGATCGACATTCTCGTTGTTGCGCCGGTCGGAATTCTCGGTTTCGAGAAGCTCGGCGAAGCCCAGGATTTCGTTGAGCGGGGTGCGCAATTCGTGGCTCAGCCGCGCGAAAAGCTCTTTTTTCTGTTGGGCGAACTCCAGGCGCGCGGCGCGCGTTTCCTCCTTCGCCTGGGCGAGTTCCTGTTCGGCCCTCCTCAAAGCCACGCTCATTATTTCCATATTCACTGGTGCTGGGCCGCTTGTCTCGCGGCGCGCGCGGCCTCGAGCGGGTCTACTTGCAGTTTGAAGCCGGTCGGCGCGTCCGGCTCGGTGCAGCGCATTTTTTTCACCACGTCCACGTCTCTCCGCATCTTGTTTTTGTGGGTGCAGAAGAGCATGGCAGTCTCTTCGGTTATGAGGTTGGCGTCGAACGCTTTGACCAGCGATTGGTCGAAGCTGTGCCAGCCCGAGGCGTTGCCCGATTCGATGATTTCCTGGAAGCTGCGGTTGTCGTCCTCGCCGTAGAGCAGGACTTCGCGGGTGCGCATGCTGTTGCCCATGATCTCGGAGACCAGGAGGCGTCCGCCGTCGATGCGGCTGACGAGGCGCTGGCTGACGACGTAGCGCAAGGTGTCTGCGAGGCGCTGCCGGACTTGCTGTTCCTCTTCGTTGGTGAACATGCCGAGGATGCGGTTGACCGTCTGGCCGGCGTTGATGGTGTGCAGGGTGCTGAATACGAGGTGGCCGGTCTCCGACGCGGTGAGGGCTATCTCCATCGTCTCGCGGTCGCGTATCTCGCCGACGAAGATGACCTTGGGCGCCTGCCGCAACGCCGCGCGCAAGCCGTGGGCGAAGTCCGGGAAGTCCCGCCCCAGTTCCCGCTGGCTGAAGGCGGCTTTTGCGTGCGGATGCAGGAACTCGATCGGGTCTTCGAGCGTGACGACGTGGATTTCCGATGTCTGGTTCAGCTCGTTGAGCATCGCGGCGAGGGTGGTGGTCTTTCCGCTGCCTGTGCCGCCGGTGACGAAGACGACGCCGGTCTTTTCCTTGACGATCTGGCGGAAGATGGGCGGCAGGCCGAGCTTGTCCAGGGTCGGGATGACCGATTGCAGCTTGCGCATGACGATGGCGTGCCGGCCGTTCTGCTTGAAGACGTTGACCCGGAACCGGGCGAGCTTCTCTATGCTGTAGCTGCAATCGCACGACCCGAGGTTGGCGAAGTCGTCCACCAGCCTGGGATTGCCCTGCATGAGGCAGCCGGCCAGCCGTTCGATGTCGTCTCCGGTCAATTCGGATGTGTAGGGAGCGATGGCGGCGGCGGCTTTCAGCTTGCCGTGCTCCTCGACCAGGGGGGGCTTGCCGGCGACGAAAAGGAGATCGGATATCCCCTCCCCCCCTTTGACCATCGCCATCAGAAGTTCATCTACGGTTTCTTTATTCATGCGGCGGGGAGCGCCGCGCGGCTCAAGGCGCTCAACGAGGTTGCCACGCGAGGACGATCGCGCCGCAAAGGATGAGAGTACCGCCGAGCCAGTGGCGCCATGTTATGCTCTCATGCAGCAGGAATGCGGCCAGAACGATGGCAAAAATGACGCTCAATTTGTCCACCGGGGCCACTCGCGACGCCTGCCCGAGTTGCAGCGCCCTGAAGTAGCAGAGCCACGAAAGACACGTCGCCACCCCGGACAGGACGAGGAACACCCAGGTGCGCCGGGTGATGGCCGAGAAACGAAAAGGCGCCGAAACCGCGCAGGCGACCGCCCAGGCGAATATCAATACGACCGTCGTGCGGAGGGCGGTGGCGAGATTCGAGTCGACCTTTTCCACGCCCACCTTGGCGAGGACGGCGGTGAGTCCCGCGAAGAACGCGGAGAGCAGCGACCAGGCGAACCAGTTCACTCTTCCGGAATTTTCTCGCCGCGCACCAGGTCTTCGGAGGTCTGGCGCTCGCGGATGAGATGGGCGCCGCCGTCTTTCACCAGGACCTCCGCGGGCAGCGGACGGGAGTTGTAGTTCGAGGCCATCGAGAAGCCGTATGCCCCGGCGCTCATCAAGGCCAGGAGGTCGCCTTCCTTCGGCTCCGGCATGGCGCGGTCCTGCGCGAAGAAGTCGCCGCTTTCGCAGATGGGCCCCACGACGTCGGCGACGATGGTTCCCGCGCGCGCCGGCTTCTTCACGGGGACGATCTGGTGGTACCCCTGGTACAGCGCGGGGCGGATGAGGTCGTTCATGCCCGCGTCCACGATGACAAACGTCTTCTTCCCCGTTTTCTTGACGTAGTTGACCCGGGTCAGCAGCACGCCGGCGTTGCCGACCATGAGCCGGCCAGGCTCGAAGAGGATGCGCACCCCGAGCTTCTTGAGATGCGGGATGACGGCTTCCGCGTAGCTCTCGATGGTGATCGAGCCGTTCTTCTTCCACCACTTGGAGTCGCCGCTCGCGAAAGAGTTCTCGTAGACGATGCCGATGCCGCCCCCGATGCTGAAAAACTCGATGCCGTGGCTGCGCGAAAGTTCGGAGACGAGGGGCGCCATTTTCACGACCGCCTCCGCGAACGGCGCGGCCGTGGTTATCTGCGAGCCGATATGCACCTGGACGCCGCGGATGCGTATATTCGGCATCTTCGCGGCGGCGGCGTAAACCTCCATGGCGCGCTCGAAGCCGATGCCGAATTTGTTTTCGCTCTTTCCCGTCGAGATGTATTTGTGCGTCCCGGCGTCCACGTCGGGATTCACGCGCACCGCGACAGGCGCGCGGCGCTTCAGGGAGCGCGCGATGGCGTCGATCTTCTTCAGTTCGCTCTCCGACTCGACGTTGAAGCTGAGAATCTCCTGCCGCAGGGCGAGCCGGATTTCATCCTCCGACTTGCCGACCCCGGCGAAGGTGCACGCCTCCGGTTTGCCCCCGGCCTTGCGGACGCGGAAAAGCTCGCCCCACGAGACGATGTCGAAGCCGGAATTCTCCCGCGCGAGCAGATTCAGGATGGCGATGTTCGAGTTCGCCTTGACCGCGTAACAGATCAGGTGGTCGATCCCGGCGAAAGCGGCGTCCAGGCGCCGGTAATGGTCGAGGATGGTCGCGGCGCTATAGGCGTAAACGGGCGTCCCCGCTTCCTTGGCGACCTGCGCGAGGCTGACGTTCTCGCAATGCAGGACGCCCTTGTGATATTGGAATGAATGCACGAAGGGGAGTCTTCAACCGCCCGAAAAGAAGCGCAAGGCAATATGGCTGGAAGCGAGCAGCACCGGCGCCCTCCAATGCGCAAAAAAAAGCATTTCCAAACCCCGTCGCCTCCGATACTTCTCTGTAAACGGAGACGCCGTCCGGCATGGCATGGCGGCTGCTGAAAGCGCCTCCGAAGAATCATTCCCATGAAGAAACTGGAAGCGATAATCAAGCCGTTCAAACTCGAAGAGGTCAAGGAAGCGCTCGCGGAACTGGGCGTCGAAGGAATGACGGTGACGGAAGTGAAAGGGTTCGGCAGGCAGAAGGGCCACACGGAGATTTACCGCGGCAGCGAATACACGGTCGACTTCCTTCCCAAGGTGAAGATCGAGATCGTGCTCGCGGACGAGATCGCGGACCGCGCGGTCTCGACGATAGTCAACGCCGCGAAGACCGGGAAAATCGGCGACGGCAAGGTCTTCGTCCTGCCAGTGGAACACGCCGTCCGCATTCGCACGGAAGAGACCGGCGACAAGGCGGTTTAAAGTTGTCCGTACTTGTAGCCGTGATTGCGCGCTTTCGGTTGTAGAGGCGGCTGTGCCAGCCGCCTAAAAGACCTGGAGCGGCAAAGGTGCATGACACACTCCGGAGTCAAAGTTCCAGCATCAGCCGCGCGGGGTCTTCGATGCATTCCTTCACGCGCACGAGGAAGGTGACCGCTTCCTTCCCGTCGACGACGCGGTGGTCGTAGCTCAGCGCGAGATACATCATCGGCCGGATGACGACCTGCCCGTTCAAGGCCACCGGCCGCTGCTGGATCTTGTGCATCCCGAGTATGCCGCTCTGCGGCGGATTGAGGATGGGCGTGCTCAAAAGCGAACCGTAGATGCCGCCGTTGGACAGGGTGAAGACGCCCCCTTGCAAGTCTTCGATCTTGATCTTCCCTTCCCGCGCCTTCACGGCGTAGCCGGCCAGGTCTTTCTCGATCTCCGCGAAGCTCTTCTGATCGGCGTCGCGAATGACCGGCACGATGAGGCCGCGCTCCGTCCCGACCGCGACGCCGATGTCATAAAAATGGTTTTGCACGAATTCGTCGCCGTCCATCTGCCCGTTCACGGCCGGCACGGCCTTCAACGCCGACACCACGGCTTTCACGAAAAACGACATGAACCCGAGCTTGACCCCGTGCTGCTTCTGGAACGCCTCCTGCACGCGCGGGCGGAGTTCGTTGATGCCGGTCATGTCGCACTCGTTGAAGGTGGTGAGGATTGCCGCCGTCTGCTGCGCCATGACGAGTTGCGCCGCGATCTTCCGCCGCAAGGGAGAGAGCTTCTTGCGGGTGATGCGCCCGCTCGCGGCGACCCGTATCGGCGCGGGCTTTTCCAAAGGCAAAACATTGGCGGGTTGATCGGTCTTTTCCGGCGGTGGCGGAGGAGGAGGAGCCGCCTCCGCTTTCGGAGCGGGAGGCGCTGCCGGCGCCGTCGCCGGGGCGGCGGTTGCCGCGCCTTCTTCAATCACTGCCACCACGTCGCCGATCTTGACTTCCGCCCCTTCCTGCGCGCGGATTTTCAAGACGCCTTCGGCCTCGGCGGCTATCTCGGTGGAGACCTTGTCGGTCTCCAGGGTCAGGAGCGCATCGCCGGTCTTGACGGCCTCGCCGTCCTTTTTGTGCCATACGGAAACAATGCCGCTTGTGATGGATTCGCCAACCGAGGGGATTTTGACTTCGACGCTCATAGGAGGATTAGACTTCCTTGTAGTTTAAAAATTGCTCCTTGTAAAAGGGTGAAATTACAAACGCTCCGTTCGGCGGCGGTTCTCTGCCTTCTCGCCGTCGTTTTTTACTGCGCGAGCGAGGCGGCTTATTTCGCGTTCTACTTCGCCGCGAGGCTTGCCCGTTCCGTGGCGGTCGCGCGCGCTTTCGACGCCGCCGGCTCGCTTTTCCTGCTGCCGGGCAGGCTTATTCTTCGCAGGGACCTCGCCTTCGACGCCGCCATGCCGGGGACCCTTGCGCCCGCCAACACGGCCGGCTGGCTCCTGCTCTGGAGCCTCTTTCAACTCATCAGGCGCAAGCCGTGCGGCAGCGTTTCGCCGAATACGGAGTCCTGCTCCTCCTCGCGCAAAACGCCCGCGTCGCGCACCAGCTCCACGTAATGCGCGGGAGCGTTTTCGCGCTTCATCCATTCCAGGACGCGCCCCCGCGTCTCCTCGGAGACATCCCGGTAACGGTCGCCGGTGCGGCGCGCCATTTGCATCAACGCAAAGAACGCCTCCCCGCCCGGAAGCCCCGATTGCAAAAGACGCTCGATCCATTTTTCGACGGTCTCGGCGGGCGCGAGCGTGTTGAGGGGGCCGTACATAGGAATCCGCGCGCCGAGACGCCCCAGCGTCCACAAGGCGGCCTTGCTTCTTCCCGCCTCCGCGAGGAGGATTTCCGCGGCTTCCGTCTTGACCGGCGCGGCGAGCAATTCGAAGGCGCCGAGCATCCGCCAGATTTCGGAGGTTTCGTGCGAACCGTCCAGGAGCCGGCGCTTCCGCATCGCGGCGAGAAGCGGCTCGGCAAGGGCGCGCTGCTGCCCGGCGGTCAGGCCGCCCGCGATCCTGCGCCAGAGAATCCACCATTCGGAGCGGCAAAGCTCGTTGCGCCCGTGGATGGCTTTCTTCGCGGAAAGCTGATGCCACGTCCTGGCCGCGCGCCAGTCGTCCACCGCGAACCCGTAGCCCGGCCGCAGCGAGAACCCGAGGAGATTCAGCCAGCGCGCTTCATGGGCGGGGCTTCGGGCGCGGCGTTCCTCGAGGCCGGTCAATTCCTCCCAGAAACTCCTCAGGAGCGAAGGCGGCCAATCCATCCGGCCCATTCCCGCGGCGGTCTCCAGTTGTTTTACAAGCGTCTCGGCGTCCCCGTTCGCGAGGAATGCTTCGCGTATCCGTTCGCGGCAACGCTCCGCCGTTTCCTCGTCGATGATCCCCCCGCCCGCGGCCGCGCCCGCGGGCGCGGCGCCGCGCACGTCGAACGGGAGCTTCCAGCGCCTGCCGCCGCCCGGCTCCGCGCACCAAACCTCCAGCGCGCCGATCTCCGTCAGCTTCGCGTGCAGACGCACCCGCGCGATCCCCTCCTCCTTCGCGCCGGAGCGCAACGCCGTGCGCAACGGGGGCAGCGCGGTGAGCTGTTCATCAACGGGGACGACGTCGCCCGGTTTGTCCGTGGTGCGGGCGCTTGAGACGTAAAGCGGAAACTCCGCGGGCCGGCTTACCACCAGGGCGAACTCCTTCCCGGAGTCGATCCCCTCCCCTTCCTCCAGCCCCGCCGGCGCCAGGCAGAGCGCGGCGCGCCTCCCATCCTGTTCCACGCCTATATAATAGGAGTGCGCCAGCCCGCCTGAAATCCTGACGCCCTCCCCGCGCCGCACCATGCCAAACCGCGCGGCCCCCACCGCGACGGCGAGGTCCATCCGCCCGTTCTTCAATACAATCGGACTCCAATCCTCCTCGAACCACGAGCCGAGCACTTCGAGCAAACGATTCCGCATCAACGGCGATTCAAACAGCCCGCCGTTAAACAGCACCACGTCGGGACGCGCCGAGTGCGCGGAAAGAAACGCCGCGAGATAACGGGTGACGCCCGCGTCCGCGGCATAGGGCAATCCAAACTCCTGGAATCCCGAAGAGCGCTTCGCGGGTTTTTCATCGAACGGAACGCGCGGAAGGAAACCGTCGATGAGAAGCTTGGTTATGTCGTCCCTCGTCAGATCGAACGTCCGCCCCCCGGCAATGAGCTTCGACCCCGCCGCCGGCACATGCAGGGAGAATCGCTCCGGAGCGTCCGCCGCGAGCAGGACTTCCTTCGCCTGGCGGCAGCGCTGGACGAGCGCGCTCCATTGCGCCGGCGAAAGCTTTCCGCCAAGGCGATCCTCCACGAAATGGGCGAGAGCCAGGTCGAGATTATCCCCGCCCAGGATCAAATGATCGCCCACCGCGAAGCGATGGAACCGGATCCACCCATCCTTGCCGGGCTGCACCTGGATGAGGGTAAAATCCGTCGTGCCGCCGCCCACGTCGCAGACAAGTATATTCTGGCCGGGCCGGAGCAATTCATCGCCCTTGTGCTCGTGAGCCCAGGCGTAGAAAGCGGCCTGCGGTTCCTCGAGCAGGACGATGCGCGGCAAACCGGCGCGCCGCGCGGCGGTCACCGTCAACTGCCGCGCGATCTCATCGAACGAGGCGGGAATGGTGATGACGACATCCTGTTCCTCCAGCGGATGTTCCGGATGAGCCTGATCCCACGCCGCGCGGATGTGCGCAAGAAACCGCGCGCTCGCGTCGGCGGGCGAGAGTTTCGTCACATCCGGGCTTCCGTGCCACGGCAGTAAATCCGCCGTGCGATCCACCCCGGAATGACTAAGCCACGACTTGGCCGACGCGATCAACCGCCCCGGCGCATCCGCGCCGCGCGCCCGCGCCAGCACGCCCACAATGCCGGGCTCGCCAGGCGCCGCCTCGAAGTGGAAGGAAGGGAGCGTTTCTCGCGCTTCCGTTTCCCCGGCGGCAATCAACTGCGGTATCGGGAAAATGCGCACGCGCGCCGCATCCTCCGCCGCATCCACGAAGGCTGCCGCCGAATTGGTCGTCCCCAGATCGATTCCGACAACGAACCGGGCTGTTTTGGAAGTGTTCAAGCAGTCCCGACAATTACTCGATGGAGGATGCGACCTCAATCATCGTCGCGAGACTTCATCCTTCTCGATGAGGACCCCCTGATAAATGCTCGATAAACCGCTTCGGATAAACTATACTAAGACATGCGGTTGAACGGTCTGCATCATGTTTCCTCCATAACCGGCGACGCAAAATACAATGTGGATTTCCATACGCGTCTTCTTGGGATGCGCCTCGTCAAGAAAACGGTGAACCAGGATGATGTCTCGGCCTATCACCTTTTCTACGCCGATGCGCTCGGGAGCGCCGGAACCGAGTTGACGTTTTTTGATTGGCCGAGCGTCCCTCGTTCCCGGATTGGCGCGGGCGCGGTGACCGAGACGGCTTTGCGCGTGGGCGGGGGCGCGGAATCACTCAACCTGTGGGCGGGGTGGTTCGACAAAAACAAGGTGGCTCATGGCGAAATCGAGAACGGCTCTCTCGCTTTCCAGGACGCGGAGGGCCAGCGGCTGCGGCTCGTGGCGGAGGCGGACGCGGGCGGACATCCGTGGCGGGAAAGCCCGGTGCCATTGCATGCGGCGATTTTCGGTCTGAGCAACGTCACCCTCACGGTGGAGGAACGCGAGCCGACGGCGCGGTTCCTGACCGGGGTGCTCGGGTTCAGGGAAAGCGAGTCCTCGCTTTTTGAAACGGGAGAAGGAGGGCCCGGCGCCCAACTCCGTTTGCTCGTCTCGCCGAACCGGGGCGCGCCGGGCGCGGGCGGCGTCCACCACGTCGCGTGGGCCGTTCGCGACGCGGAAACGCAACAGGCGTGGCTCGATCATCTTGCCGAACACCTGGTCCCAAACTCCGGGCTGATCGACAGGTTCTATTTTCAATCGGTCTATTTCCGCGTGCCCGGCGGCATCCTTTTCGAGATTGCGACGGAAGGGCCGGGATTCACCGCGGACGGCGAAGACGTCGATCATCTCGGGGAGCGCCTCTCCCTGCCGCCGTTTCTCGAAAAAAATCGGGTGAGGATCGAGGCCGGCCTCAAACCGCTGTAGCGGTCCGCCTCTTCAGGAAGGAAATGTCCGCACGTCGCGGAATTTGACGAACGCGCGGTCGCCCGGCTTGAGCGCGAGTTCGGCCTCGCGCGAGCGGGGCAATTCGGCCTCCAGCAGTTCGCCGCTTCCTTCGAGGCGCAGGTCCATCTTCGCCACGGCGCCCGCGGTGTTGACGAATTCCACCACGGCGTCGAGCGACGGCGCTCCGTTGCGGCGGCTTGTGATCTCGACATCGTGCGGGCGGATGAACGCGGCGCCGACTTCGTTCACATTCCCGATGAACCGGCAGACGAATGCGCTGGCGGGGTGGTCGTACACTTCCCGGGGCGCGCCGATCTGCTCGATGCGCCCCTGGTTCATCACGACCACGCGATCCGCGATCTCCAGCGCCTCCTCCTGGTCGTGCGTTACGAATACCGTGGTGATGCGCAGCGTGTCGTGCAGCTTGCGGAGCCAGCGGCGGAGTTCTTTGCGCACCTTCGCGTCGAGCGCGCCGAACGGTTCGTCGAGCAGCAGGACGCGCGGCTCGATGGCGAGCGCCCGCGCCAGCGCCACCCGCTGCCGCTGGCCGCCGGAAAGCTGCGCGGGAAGGCGGCGTTCGACTCCCTCCAGTTGCACCAGCTTCAACAACTCGCGCGCGCGCCGTTCGATCTCCGCTTTCGGGGGCCGTTTCGCCCGCGGGCGGACGCTCAGGCCGAACGCCACATTCTTCAGGACGCTCATGTGCCGGAAGAGCGCGTAGTGTTGAAAAACAAAACCGGCCTGCCGTTCGCGGATGGAGATATTTGCGGCGTCCGCGCCGTCGAAGAAGATGCGGCCGCTCTCCTGCTGTTCAAGACCGCCGATCAACCGCAGCAGCGTCGTCTTGCCCGAACCGGACGGCCCGAGCAGGGCGACCAGTTCGCCGGTTTCGAGCTTGAGGCTCACGTCATCGAGCGCCGGGAAGGCGCCGAATTTCTTGCTTACCCGCGCGACTTCGATGCTCATGGGTTCATTCTCCATTCGACAAAGGACTTCAGCCCCAGAGTGACGAGCGCCAGCAGGGCCAGCAGCGACGCCACCGCGAAGGCGGCGACGAAGTTGTACTCGTTGTAAAGTATCTCGACGTGCAGCGGAAGGGTTGTCGTCTCGCCGCGGATGTGGCCCGAGACGACGGAGACGGCGCCGAATTCGCCCATCGCCCGCGCGTTGCAGAGGATGACGCCGTAGAGCAACCCCCATTTCACGTTCGGGAGCGTCACGCGCAGAAAGGTTTGCCAGCCGCTCGCGCCGAGGCTCACGGCGGCGATCTCTTCATCCCTCCCTTGCGATTGCATCAGCGGGATCAATTCGCGCGCCACGAACGGGAAGGTCACGAACAGCGTCGCGAGCACGATGCCCGGGACCGCGAAGATAATCTTGATGTGGTGCGCCGAGAGCCACGGCCCGAGCCAGCTTTGCGCGCCGAAGAGCAACACATAGATCAACCCCGAGACGACCGGCGAAACGGCGAACGGCAGATCGATCAACGACGTGAGCAGGCTTTTCCCCGCGAAGTCGAACTTCGCTATGGCCCACGCGGCAGCCACGCCGAAAACCAGGTTCAGCGGCACGGCGATGGCCGCCGCAAGCAGCGTGAGCCTGATCGCGGAGAGCGCGTCGGGGTCACGGAACGATGCGAAATAAGCGCCCGCGCCGCGCCGGAAAGCCTCGGCGAAAATGGCCGCGAGCGGAACAAAAAGGAAGAGCACCAGGAACGCGAGCGCCGCGCCGATGAGAAATAGCCTCCGGATCATGGTCGGGAAAAAAGACCCTTCATGGTCAGGCGGCGCTCCTCGCGGCCGTCCAGCGCTGGAGCGTGTTGATGAGGAGCAGCAGCGCCAGGGACGCGGCCAGCATGGCGACCGCGATGGCCGTGGCGCCGCGGTAGTCATATTGCTCCAGCTTCGTGATGATGAGCAGCGGGATGATCTCGGTGCGCATCGGCATATTGCCGGAGATGAACACGACGGAGCCGTATTCACCCAGCCCGCGAGCGAACGCCAGAGCGAAACCCGTGAGGAGCGCGGGCGCTATCTCCGGAAAAATGACGCGGACGAATGTCTGCCAGCGGCTCGCGCCGAGAGTGGCGGCGGCTCGTTCAAAATCGGCGTCGAGATCCTCGAGGATGGGCTGAACCGTGCGCACAACAAACGGAAGCCCGATGAACGTGAGCGCCACCATGACCCCGAGCGGCGTAAACGCGACCTTTATGCCATGCGGCTCGAGCAACCGCCCGATCCAGCCGTTGCGCGCATAGACGGCGGTGAGCGCGATGCCCGCCACGGAGGTCGGCAGCGCGAACGGGAGATCGACCAGGGCGTCGACAAGGCGTTTTCCGAAAAACCGGTAACGCACGAGCACCCACGCCACGAGCAGGCCGAACACAGCGTTAAGGAGCGCCGCGCCGAGAGCCGCCCCGAAACTCAGCCGAAAAGACGCCAGCACGCGCGGCGAGGTCACGGCGGCCAGGAACCGCGGCCACGTCAACTCCCCCGCCTTGAAGAACGCCGCCGACAGCGGCAACAACACGATGAGACTCAGGTAAAAGATGGTGTAGCCGAGCGAAAGCCCGAAGCCCGGCAAGACTTCCTTCTTTCGCATGGCCTATGGCTGGTAGATCTGGTCGAAGACGCCGCCGTCCGCGAAATGCTTCCCCTGCGCCGCCCGCCAGCCGCCGAAGCCTTCCTGGATGTCCACGAGCTTCAGCTTCGGAAACGGGTGCTTCGCCAGGATGGCCGGGTTGCGTGGCCGGTAAAAGTTTTTCGCGGCGATTTCCTGGCCTTCGTCCGAATAGAGATACGCAAGGTATGCGGCGGCGGCTTCCGCGTTCCCATGCCGTCGCGCCACGGAGTCCACGACGGCCACGGGCGGCTCGGCCAGGATGCTCAACGGCGGCGTGACGATCTCGAAATTGTCCGCTCCGAATTCCTTCAATGCGAGATGCGCCTCGTTCTCCCAGGCGAGCAGCACGTCGCCGATGCCGCGTTGCGCGAAGGTGGTCGTGGAGCCCCGCGCGCCGGAGTCGAGCACCGGGACGTTCTTGTAAAGCCGCGCGACGAAATCCTTCGATTTCGCCTCGTCCCTTCCAAACTTCTCATCCGCATAGAGCCACGCCGCGAGGTAGGCCCAGCGCGCGCCGCCCGAAGTCTTGGGATTCGGCGCGATGACCACCATCCCCGGCTTCACGAGATCGTCGAAATCCTTGACGCCCTTCGGGTTCCCCTTGCGGACGAGGAAGACGATGGTGGAGGTGTACGGGGCGCTGTTCTCCGGGAACTTCTTTTGCCAATCGCCAGCCAGCAATCCCTTGTCCGCGATGACGTCGATGTCATATGCCAGGCCGAGCGTGACGACGTCGGCCTCCAGCCCGTCGATGACCGCGCGCGCCTGCTTTCCCGAACCGCCGTGGGATTGACGTATGGAAACCTCCTCCCCCTTCGCCGCTTTCCAATGTTTGGCGAAGGCGGCGTTGTATTCCTGATAAAATTCGCGCGTCGGGTCGTAGGAGACGTTCAGCAGCGAGACGGCGTGCGCCGCCGGGACGGCGAAAAGCAGTAGGAGAAAGTGTAGTCGCATGGTTGCGAAACACTACCTGGCGAATAGAGTATGGCAAACCCTTTTTTTTAGACCTCGATCCCCTCGCCCGGCTTGAGCGCCTTGGCAGCCGCGCCCGTCCGCGCGACCTTACGCACGAAATCGTCTGGATCGGCCATGATGGCGTCAAACGTGTTGTAATGCATCGGGATCGCCAGTTTTGGCCGGAGGAATTCGACAGCCAGGACAGCATCATCTATTCCCATGGTATAGTTATCTCCTATCGGAAGCAGGGCGGCGTCGATCCTGTTCAGTTCGCCAATCAGCTTCATGTCCAGGAAAAGCGCGGTGTCGCCCGCGTGGTAAAGCGTCTTCCCCCCGGCCTGGATGAGCAGCCCCGCGGGCGTTCCAAGGTACGCGCCCTCCACCGCGGCGCTGTGATGGGCCAGGGTCAGCTTCACCCGGCCAAACGGAAAGGCGTGCGCGCCGCCGAGATTCATGGCGTGCGTCCGCGCCCCCTGTTTCTCGAGCCACGCGGCCAGTTCCACCATCGCGATGATTGTCGCCCCCGTGCGCTTCGAGATCGCGACCGCGTCTCCGATATGATCCGAGTGGCCGTGGGAAAGGAGGATGAAATCGCATTCCACCTCCTCGGGTTTCACGGAGGCCAGACGGTTGCCGGTGAGAAAGGGATCGATGACAAGGCGATGAGCGCCGGTCTCTACGCAGAAACAGGAGTGTGTCCAGTAGGTAAGTTTCATACGGGGTTAGCGGGGTTAGCGGGGTTAGCGGGCGGTGATGGCCGGCCCCTGGCTCTCGGAAAGGAGGCGCCATTGCTTCTGCTCGCCATCGAAACGGAGAGCCACGCGCCAGACGCACCGCTTGCTGCCGCCATCCGCCGGGAAGAGCGTGCAGGGAAGCGCCACGGAGGCGTCGCTGCCGCTCGTCAAGGCGATCTGGGCGGCTTTGAAGCGTTCAAACGCGAGGTTGGCCCTCTTCCTCTTCATCTCCTCGCGCACGAAACCGCGGGCCTTCCAGTAAGCGGCTTCGGCGGTGAATTTCCGCTGGGAGGAAACCTCCTTCCAGCAATCGCGCACCAGCGGCCCGAAATAGGCGAGCAGCAGCAGGGCGGCCGCGGCGATGCCCGCGAAGATATAGACCCGTTTTTTGTCCGGCTTCTCCGCCCACGCCTTCAACGGCCCGCCGCAGAGATCGGAGACGGGATGCCATTGGTCGAAGCCGTCCATCCAGTAGAGCGTTTCCGCCGGTATGAAGCCCTTGGCATAGAGGCCCATGAGTTGCGAGAGGGTGTAGGGCCCTTTCTGCTCTCCATTTAAATGGATGTAATATTCTTCGTAATAAGGCATTCTGTAAGGCGCGTTTTTTAGTCTTGGCTGAACGCGCGGAGGTTGCAAGACCCAGATGACCTTTTCCTTTCCCACCCCCACCCTTTTCGGAGCCGGCGCGCGGGAGGAACTGCCCGCGCGGCTGGCGGGCCTGGGGGTGGCGCGCGCCCTCGTGGTGACCGATGCCGGACTCCCCCGGACGACCGCTTTCGCATTGCTCGAATCGGCCCTCGCCGGGGTGGAAAAGACCGTTTGCGCCGACGTGCGGCCAAACCCCGGGGAAGCCGACGTGGAGAACGCTTTTCGAGCTTACAGGGAGGCGGGTTGCGATGGGATAGTGGCGTTCGGCGGCGGCAGCGCGCTCGACGTGGGCAAGGCGGCGCGCCTCCGGGTAAAGCGCCCCGAAACGACGCTGGCCGGGTTCGAGCCGGGGCTGGATTGGAACGGCCTCCCTCCCCTTGTCGCCATCCCGACGACGGCCGGGACGGGCAGCGAAGCGGGGCGCAGCGCCGTCATCATCCTCGGCGGGAGGAAGCGCGTTCTTTTTCACCCCGCGCTGCTCGCGAACCTGGTCATCCTCGACCCGGAATTCACCCGTGGACTCCCCGGCAAGCTGACGGCGGCGACCGGCGCCGACGCCTTGACCCATTGCATCGAATCTTTCACCTCGCCCGTGTTCCATCCGCTCTGCGACGCCGTCGCGCTGGAGGGCGCCCACCTCATCGCGGGGGCGCTGCCGCGCGTTGTCGCGAACGGCGGGGACATGGAGGCGCGGGGCTTGATGCAGGTCGCGGCGCTGATGGGCGGTATCGCCTTCCAAAAGGACCTCGGCGCGGCGCACTCGCTGGCGCATCCGCTCTCGTCCTTGTGCGGGCTGCATCACGGGCTGGCCAATGCGCTCTGCCTCCCCTTCGTCATGGATTTCAACGCCGCGCGCAAGCCGGGCGTCTATCGCAGGCCGGGCATCGCGATGGGGTTGACGAATCCCTCCGATGCCGAGACCATTTCAGCCGTGCGCGCTCTATTCCAGGAGATCGGCCTGCCGCCCGGGCTGCGCGCGCACGGGGTGGACGAATCCATGCTGGACGCCCTCGCGGACCAGGCGTTCGCGGACGAGCGCCACGCCACCAATCCCGTGCCGGTGACAAGGGACGATCTCCGGAGCCTCTACCTGCAAGCGCTGTGATAACGGGTCTGATCATCGACGGCTGCGAGCGCGCGGGCGCTTCCGGGCGGACGACGCCGTTGATCAATCCCGCGACCGGGGAAGTGTTTTGCGAGACGGCGGCGGCCTCCGCGGCGGATGTCGAGACGGCGGTGGCCGGGGCGCAGCGCGCCTTCGAGCAAGGCTGGCGCGATCTCGCTCCCGGCAAGCGCGCCGAAGCGCTCTTGAGGTTGGCCGCCTTGATCCGGGAGAACGCGGAAGAGATCGCGCGGCTCGACATGCAAAACGTCGGCAAACCGATCACCGACGCGCGCGCCGAAGCCGCGCTGGGAGCGCGCATCTTCGAATACTACGCGGGCGCCATCGCGCGCCTTTGCGGCGAGACGATTCCGGTCGCGGGCGGCGGCTTCGATTTCACCCTGAGGCAGCCGGTGGGCGTGGCGGTCTTGATCGCGCCGTGGAATTTCCCCTTCCCCATCGCGTGCTGGAAGGCGGCGCCCGCCCTCGCGGCGGGGAACTGCGCGGTGTTGAAGCCCGCGAGCCTTTCACCTCTGAGCGCGCTGCGCCTGGGCGCGCTGGCGTCGGAGGCCGGAATCCCGCCGGGCGTCTTGCAAGTGCTCCCGGGCCCGGGCGGCGAGATCGGCGACGCGCTGGTGACCCACCCGCTCACGCGCAAGGTTTCCTTCACCGGCTCGACGGCCATCGGGAGGCGCATCATGGAACTCGCGGCGCGGGGCTTGAAGCGCATCTCGCTGGAACTCGGCGGCAAGTCGCCGAACATCGTCTTCGCGGACGCGGACTTGCAGAAAGCGGCGTCGTCCTCGCCCATGAGCGTCTTCGGCAACGCGGGGCAGGACTGTTGCGCGCGCAGCCGCATTTTCGTCGAACGCCCGGTTTACGGGAGATTCGTCGAGAAGTTCATCGAGGCCGCGCGCGGTCTCGTCGTGGGCGATCCCGAGCGGGAGCAAACGCGGATCGGGCCGCTCGTCTCCGCCGCGCAACGGGAAAGCGTGGAGGAGTTTCTTTTGAACGACCATCGCGTCCTCGGGGGAGAGCGCGTTGGCGGGCGGGGATTTTATCTGCGGCCCGCGACGATTCCCGGTTGCGACACGACCGACAAGGTTTGGCGCGAGGAGGTATTCGGGCCGGTGGCGTGCATACGGCCTTTTGACACGGAGGAGGCGATGCTCCGCGAGGTCAACGACTCGCCCTACGGATTGAGCGGCTCCATCTGGACGAACGACTTGAAGCGGGCCTTGCGCGTGGCCCGGCGGGTGGAGAGCGGCGTGCTGAGCGTCAACTCGCATTCCAGCGTCCACGTCGAAGCGCCCTTCGGCGGCTGCAAACAAAGCGGCCTCGGGCGCGACCTGGGAATGAGCGCGCTGGAAGGCTACACGGAGTTGAAGAACGTCTTCATCGCGGAGGAATGATGGATATATCCCAATTGACGGCAAAGACCGAAGCGGGAGAAATCGACACGGTCATCGCCGCGTTTCCGGACGTGTTCGGGCGGCTCATGGGGAAGCGGTTCACGGCGCCCTTCTTCCTGCAAAGCGTCGCGAAGGGCGGCACGCACGGCTGCAACTACCTCTTGACCGTCGATCTGGAAATGGAACCGATGGACGGGTTCAAACTCGCGAACTGGGACGCCGGGTTCGGCGATTTTGAGTGGCGGCCCGATCTTAATACCCTTCGCCCCGTGCCATGGCAGCCCGGGGCGGCGCTCGTCTTGTGCGATCTCCGTCATCACGAGGGACGCCCCGTTGAAGAAGCGCCCAGGCGCGTCCTGCAAAGACAGGTCGATCTGCTCGCCGGAAAAAATATGGTCTGCAACATCGCGAGCGAACTGGAGTTCTTCCTTTTCAACACGAGCTACCACGACGCTTTCGCCGCGGACTACAGGAATCTCGCGGCGTCCAGCGACTACCGCATCGACTACCATACGATGCAGCCCGCGCGCGACGAGGCGATCTTCCGCGCGGCGCGCAACCAGTTGCTGGCGGCGGGCGTCGCTGTCGAGTCGAGCAAAGGCGAATGGGGCCGCGGCCAGCACGAGATCAACTTCACCTATGCGGAGCCGCCGGCCATGGCCGACATGCACACGGTTTTCAAACAGGGGATAAAGGAAATCTTCGCGGCGCAGGGCCGCGCGGTCTCGTTCATGCCGAAATACAAGGAGACGGAACCGGGCAACAGTTGCCACATCCACGCGAGCGTCTGGCGCGAAGGCGGGAACCTTTTCCGCGACGGGGCGTTCTTCCGGCGGTTCCTGGGCGGGCTGATGAAATACTCGGGCGAACTTTGCTATTTCTTCGCGCCGACGATCAACGCCTACAAACGGTACCAGCCCGGAAGCTGGGCGCCGACGAAGCGCGTCTGGTCGCCGGACAATCGCACCGCCGGTTTCCGCGTGGCGGGCCATGGCGATTCCCTGCGGATAGAGAACCGGATGCCCGGCGGCGACGCGAATCCGTATCTCGCCTTCGCCGCCACGCTCGCCGCGGGGATGGCGGGCGTGGAGGAGGATCTGGATTGCGGGGCGCCGTACCAAGGCAACGCCTACGCGGACGCGAGCCTGCCCGCGCTGCCAAAGACCTTGCGCGAAGCGGCGGACCTGCTTGAGAAAAGCGAACTGGCCCGCAAGGCGTTCGGCGCCGAGGTCATTGAATTCTACGCGCACACCGCCCGGCTGGAAGTCGAGGCGTTCGATAACGCCGTGACGGATTGGGAGCGGCGGCGCTACTTTGAACGCATCTAGGAGATGTACCAAATCCGCTACCTGACAGGCGCCGAGGAGGGCAAAGTGCTGCCGCTCGTCGAGCAGATCGTCATCGGGCGTTCCCCCGATTGCGACATCGTGCTCGAGGTCGACTCGCCCGCTTCGCGCATCCACGCCTCCCTCTACAACGGCCCCGCCGGCTGGCGCGTGCGCGACATGGGCAGCTCCAACGGCACCTATCTCAACGACAAGCGGCTCGACAGCGACGCCGCCCTGGTTCCCGGCGACCGCGTCATGGTCGGCGCCTCGGTCTTCCTCTTCGAAGGAGACGGCGCCGAGGCGGGCGGGCAATTGGAGATACAGGAAATCGTGAGCCGGATGAGCGCGAAGACGAAGCTCATCGAGGCGGAGATCGGCAAGGCGATCATCGGGCAGCGCGAGATTCTCGGCGAATTGCTGGCGGCCATCCTCTCCAACGGCCACGTACTGATGATCGGGATGCCGGGGCTCGCCAAAACGATGATGGTCCGCACCGTCTCGGAAGTGCTGGACCTGAATTTCCGCCGCATCCAGTTCACGCCCGACCTTATGCCCTCGGACATCACCGGCACGGACATCCTGGAAGTGGACGAGGAAACCGGGCGCAAGGAATACCGGTTCATCCGCGGCCCCGTCTTCACAAACATCCTGCTCGCCGACGAGATAAACCGCACCCCGCCCAAGACCCAGGCCGCGCTGCTGGAAGCGATGCAGGAACACCGCGTAACCGCCGCCGGCGAGACCTACCCGCTCGCGCTCCCCTTCTTCGTCCTGGCGACGCAAAACCCCCTCGAGCAGGAAGGGACGTATCCGCTGCCGGAAGCGCAGCTCGACCGCTTCATGTTCAGCATCCACATCGACTACCCGACCGAGGCGGAGGAGGAAACCATCGCGAAGGTCACCACCACCGGGCGCAAGACCGAATTGCGGAAAGTGCTCGACGCCGCGGAGATTCTCGAACTCCAAAAAGTCGTGAGCGAACTCCCCATCTCCGACCACGTCGTCAAATACGCCACGCGCCTGGCGCGCGCCACGCGCCCGCCCGATCCGCGGGCGCCGGACTTCGTGAAGAAATGGCTGCACTGCGGCGCCGGGCCGCGGGCCACCCAGTACCTCGTCCTCGCGGCCAAGGCGCGCGCGGTCATCGACGGACGCCTCCTGGTCAACACGGACGACGTCCGCTCCATCGCGCGGCCCGTGCTGCGGCACCGCATCTTCACCAACTTCGCCGCCGACTCGGAAGGCGTCGACGCCGACAAGATCGTGCAAAAATTGCTCGAAGCCGTACCCGAGCCCGGCGAAAAGGATTACTGAAGATGATCCAGAAACTCATCGCGGAGATCGGCAAGAGCCAGCGGCTCGGGATATTAAACCTCCTCAAGCGAACGCAGGGCCTCTCCGTCAACGAAATGGCCGCCAAGCTGGACATGAGCTACATGGGCGTCAAGCAGCACTGCGTCGAGCTTGCGCACGGGGGCTACCTCGACACCTGGCGGCGCCCGAAACCGGTGGGCCGGCCCGAGATGCTGTACCGGCTGACCAGGCGCGCGCACGAACTCTTCCCGGTCACGAGCAACGAACTGACCCTTCAGCTGCTGGAATCGGCGAAAACCCTCTACGGCCCCGCCGCGGCGGAGAAGCTGCTCTTCCTGGTCTTCCAGGAAAAGACAAAGGGTTACCTCGCGCGGGTAAAAGGCTCAACCCCCGAGGATCGCGCAAAATCCTTCGCCCGGATCCGTGAAGTCGAAGGCCACATGGCGCAAATCGAGACGAACGGCGCCTCGCTCGGCATCGTCGAGCACCACTCCCCCATACTGGATTTGCTGCAAGCCTTCCCGATCGTCGCGCGGCTCGAGGAGGAAATGTTCCAGAAGGTGCTGGAAACGCGCGTCCGGCGGGAAGAGACATCGGTCTCCGGCCTCTATAGTTTCGCCTACTGGATCGGCGCGGGCGCCTGTAGCTATTATTCCGCTGACGGAACCAAAGGCACACCCGCGAAAACACGGCAGTAATGCGCGTAGCGCATAAATCCGGGCATTTCCCATCGCTCATGGGGAAACCACGGCACGAGGCGATGCCGCGGCTCGGAAGACAGGATTTTCTTGTTTCAATGGGTAATCGGTCGTCGCATAACTTCGGCCCCAACCCTCTCACGAGAGTCCTCGATCTCAGCCGACACTCACGAGGAAATAGATCCGCTCGGAGCCAGGCGCAACGATTGCTGGATGAGAAAACCGCCGCCGCAAGAAACGCCGCAACGGTCAACGACCGGGCCAACAACGGGCCGCTGAACGCTCGCCGACCGCCCCAAAATCCACCCGAAAAGACCGGCCTTTAAAGGAATGCTCTTGTTTCAGTTATTGCCTTCAAAATGAAATAAGCGCATTTTCTATTTCAGTCATGAGCAGCGAATCGCCCAATCGAAAATCCATCACCCAATCGGGGCGGTGGATTAAAACTCTGGAAGGCTACCGTGCTTATCATCCCAATCCGTTGCCGCCACCGATTGAGTGGACTCAACCGCTGGCCGTGGGTCTGGCCAACGCCTCCACCCTTATCGAGAAGCTGGCCGGTGAAGGACGACGGTCGCCCAATCCGCACGTCCTGATCCGTCCTTTTGTGCGCCGCGAGGCCGTGTTTTCCAGCCGTATTGAAGGCACGCAATCCACGCTCGGCGAATTGCTGGCGGCGGAGGCCGGGGCGGCGGTCGAAAGAAGCCCGGACGATTTGCGGGAGGTGGGCAATTACGTCATCGCGCTGGAATATGGCATCGAGCGGCTCAAAACTCTGGCGCTGTCCTTGCGACTGGTGCGCGAACTGCACGAAAAACTGATGACCGGCGTTCGGGGACAACATGCCACGCCCGGCGAATTCCGCCGCACACAAAACTGGATTGGCCGGCCAGGTGATACGCTGGCGCAAGCGTCTTACGTGCCGCCACCGCCGGATTCCCTGGGCGAGCATCTATCAGCTTGGGAAAAGTTTCTGCATGACCGGATGCTGCCGCCGCTGATACACGCCGCGCTGGCCCACTATCAATTCGAGGCCATTCACCCGTTCCTGGACGGCAATGGCCGCGTGGGACGCCTGTTGATCACGCTGGAATTGTGCGAGCGGGACGTTTTGCCTGCGCCGCTTCTTTACCTGTCCGCGTTCTTTGAGGCCACCCGTGCGGACTATTACGACGGGCTTCGCGGCATTTCCGAAAAGGGGGATTGGCTGAACTGGCTGCAATACTTTTTGAATGGTGTGGCGCGTCAGGCTGAAGACGCAGTAAGCCGCGCCGAACGCATTAACGCGCTTCTAGCGCGTTGGCGGGACAAGTTGTCAGGCGAAGCCGATGCAAAGGTCGCTTTTCGGGTGTTGGACATGCTGGGCGGGAATCCGTTTGTGACTCCACGCGGCGCGGAGAAGCATCTTGGCCTGGCTTACAACACCGTAATGCGCGCCATTGGGCAACTGGAGAAGCACAAAATCATCAAAGAAGTCAGCGGCGCGAAACGTGCGCGGGCCTATTGCGCCCAGAAGTTATTGGACATTCTTGAAGAACCGGCGCAACTTTCGCCCGCCGGAAAATTCTGATTCTTGCGTCGTAGATTTGATGCTGACATTGGATACTGTTTGCCATTTTTCCCGCAAATCATAGTCAATCATAGCAAAGACAAAAACGCTGGAAGCCCCGTAAATTCAGCAATTTTGCAATGATAGACGAACGCCGCCAAAACGAGAAAAAGGTGGTTTTATGACTTCGGATCAGACGGTTGGCGGTTCGAGCCCGTCCAGGCGCACTTCCCGGGGATTGACATGGCTCCAGGGCAAAAGGCACATTCGCTCCAATGCGAAAACGAATAACCGCTCCAACCGCGAATGCCCCGCGCCAGGAAAACGAGTGGCTGGACCTGGACAAAATCGCTCAGGTCGAAATAAGCTCCGAGCATCCGGCGAACCCGGTCGAGCATGCATTCATGCCGGGGTTGGACTCGGGCTGGCTGGCTGCGCAGTCCGGGGAACAAACGCTCCGGCTCCTCTTTGACGAGCCTCTTAAACTCAAACATATCCGCCTGGTGTTCGTTGAGAACAATCACAGGCGAACGCAGGAATTCGTTTTGCGCTGGTCGGCGGACGGGGCGGCTTTTCGCGAGATCCTACGCCAGCAATATAATTTCAACCCGCCCGCGACCGAGGTTGAGGAATATGATGTGAACCTTGCCGGCGTAGCGGCACTCGAACTGAAAATCGTTCCCGACATTGGCGGCGCCGCCGCAAACGCTTCCCTGGCGGAATTGCGTCTGGCATGACGGCGCGCTGACCAGGCGGCTTACGGAAGGACTTACGGAAGGAAAAACTTCGTGCCGGGGCCGCTGCCTTCGCGGCGGAGGACGCGCGGATTGTCCTGGAGGAATTTACGAACCCGAACGGCGGGCTGGCCCGTCTTTTCGGCGATGGCGGTGGCGTTCATCCCGTTTTTCGCGTTGGCGCTCATGACGGCGAGTATCTGCGGGCGGAGCTGGTCGTCGGTGACGGGCGCGCGGCGCGGCTTTTTTTCCGGCGGCGATTCCTGCTGGGCTTTTCCCGTGAGCTTCGCCAGCTCGGCTTCCTGCTCGGCGAGAAGCCGTCTGCTTTCCGCGATCTTTTGTTTCAATTCGTTTACCGCCCCGGTCTTTAACTGCGCGATTTGGGCCTGGAGTTCCGCGATCTGGTCTAGTGCTGAGGATGTCATGGTGTGGGAGAAAACAGTGCGTTACTTGGATTTGTCGCCGCCGCCAAAGATGCCCATCTTCTGCGCGAACCAGCCGGGAGGCTTGGGACGCTTTCCCGGCTCGGGAGCCGGGAGTTTTTCCGTCTTGTTGGCGGGCGGGAGGGACTTTGCAACGGCTTCCACGGGCTGGTCCTCGGGCTTTTCGGGCGGCTTGTCGACGGGCTTTGCGATGGGAGAAGAAGCGGGTGACGGCCGAACCGGGGCGACGGGTGCAGCCGCGGGACGCGCCACGGGCAGCGGCGCGGGGGGTTTGGGCAGGATGCCGGGCGCTTTGGGAAGCGGCATGGCGGCGGGACGAATGATATCGGGACGTTGCGCGCGCGGCATCGGCATGGGCATCCGCGGCGGCTCGCCCGTGCGCGGAGGGAGCTGGGTCGGTTTTTGCCAGGCGATTCCGCCGGGCGTCGGCCCGGGCATTGGCATCGGCGTCGGCGATTTGGAAGGCGGCGGGGCTTCCTGTTTCGCGGGAAGAACCGATTGTATCGGCGCAGCGGGCTGGATCGCTGGGACGGGCGCGGCAACGACCGGGGCGGCCGCTGCAACGGGTTCCGCGGGGGCGGGGCTTTTCTCCAGGGTCTCGATGCGCCGGCGCGCTTCTTCCAACTGGCGCGCGACTTCACCGTGGGCGGACGCCTGGGCGCCGAGGGCTTCGACTTTCTGAAGAAGGCCGGCGTTCTCGGCGCGGAGCGAATCCCGCTCGGCGCCGGCGGCTTCCAGTCGCTTCCGCGTTTCCTCAAGCCCGGCAAGCTGCGCGGCGAGTTCCTCGGTCTTTCGATGGCTCTCTTCGCGCTGGCTGGTCAGCACGGAAATCTGTTTGCGATGCTCTTCCAGTTTCTCGGCGGAGCCCCGGTTCGCATCGCGTTCCCGCTCCATGTTCATCCGCTCTTTTTCGAGGGAGTCGATCCGCATCTGGGCCGCGGTGAGGCGGCCGGCCATCTCCTGGTTGGCCGGCGCTTCCTTTGGCTGCTCCGAGGCCAGGCGGGCGGCGTCGCGTTCGGCGGTGAGCGCTTCGATACGCCTTTGCGCCTCGGCGGCCTGGGCGAGGTGTTGTTCGATCTTCCGCGCGGCTTCCTCCCGCTCGGCGGCCAGCGTTGAAATCTGGTTGCGATGCTCTTCGTTGGCGCGGGCGAGTTCGTCGCCTTTGGCGCGCAGGGCGTCCCGCTCGCCGCCGAGTGCCGCCAGTTGCTTGCGCGCTTCCTCCAGTTCGCCAAGATGCCATGCGCCCTTTTGCGCGGCTTCGTCCCGCTGCGCGGCGAGTTCGGCGAGCACTCTGCGGTGTTCTTCCAGTTGCTGTTCCCTCCGCCGCGCGGCTTCCTCGTTCTGGCCGGCCAGGCCTTCGGTTTGCCTGCCTGCTTCGTCGAGCTTTTGGGTTATCTCGAGATTCCTCGCGCGAAGCGCTTCCCGCTCGCGGGTCAGTTCTTCGATCTGCCTCTGCGCTTCGGACATCTGCGAGAGGAGTTGCTCGCTGCGCAACTGGCTGCCTTCGCGCTGGGTGGTGAGCAACTGGATTTGTTTCCGCTGCTCTTCGGCCTTGCCCGTCAATTCGACGTTCCTGCCGTGAAGGGCGTCGCGTTCGCTCCCGATCGCTTCGATCTGCCTTTGCGCTTCGGCGTGGCGCGCGTGGGCCGCTTCCCGTTCGCCGGTGATGGCGTCGGCGTTCCGGCGCAACTCTTCAAGCTGCGTCTGAAGGTCCTGGCGCTTGAGGCGCAGTTCATCGCGCTCCGCGGAAAGGCTCTCGATTTGCGCGGCGGCTTGCGTCCCTTTCTGCTCGACGGCGGAGGCGCTCCGCCCGCGTTCTTCCTCCAGCTTCGCCAGGAGGGAATCGCGTTCCGCCTGGAGGGAATCCTTTTGTTTCTGGAGATCGGCCAGTTGCGCGGCGGTCTGTTCGGCCTGCTCCCCGCGCGCGGTGATCGCCTGGAACTGCTTTTCGCGTTCGTCAAGTTTCGCGGCCAGTTCGGAATGGCCGCGCACGGCCGCTTCGTGGGCCTGGGCGCTCGAATCGGCGCGCGCCTGCGCTTCGGTCAATTTCGCGGATGATTCGTTCAGCTTCGCGGTCGATTCATCCAGCTTCGCCGCGGACTCGTTCAGTTTCGCGGAAAGCTCTGTTTCGCGCGCGCGGGCGGCTTCCAGTTGCGCGGTGAATTCGCCTTCCTTTTTCCGCGCGGCCTCAAGCTGCCCCGTGAGCGCGGCGACTTCCTCGGCCTGCGCGCCGGACTTCGGGGCGGGGCGGGATTCCGTGTGCAGCATGCATTCGACGCCGCCGAAGCTGATCTTGTCCGCGTCCTTCAGATTGGCGACTTTGATGCGGATGCCGTTGACGAAGGTGCCGTTGGTGGAGTTGAGGTCTTCGAGCCGGTAGTTTCCGTTTGCCAGGACGAACCGCGCGTGGTGGCTGGAGACGGTGTCGGCGTGTATCTGGATCGCGTTGTCCGACAAGCGCCCCACCGTGGTGGTATCGCCGGTCAATTCGCGCGTCACACCGACCGCATCGGGGAGTTTGATGTGCAGATTAGCCATAAAAGGGAAAACGGATGGGTAAGCGAGTATGCGTCAAAAGCGGGCGGCTCTCAAGTTGAAATCAGGCGCCGATCACGGCGCGAGCTCCTTTTCACGCAGGATCGCGACGAATTCTTCCACCGTACCCGCGCTTCGCAACTCGGCCACGGCGCGCGGGTTTTTGAATATCCGCGCGAGGGCGCCGACGATCCGCAGGTAATCGGCCGCCCACGCCGTCGGGACGCCGATCGCAAAGATGTAATGCATCTTCATCTCGCGTCCGGGGACGACGATGCCCTTGGGCGAACAGCCGATGGCCATGATCATGCCGGCGACGCAATTCGTCCGCACGTGGGGTATGCTTATCCCGAAGTCGCTGCCGGCGGCGACGGTGGGGGGGCGGACGATCAAGCCTTCGTAGAAGCCGCTCCAGTCCAGGATGCGGTCATCGTTGCGCAGGAGATTCGCCACATGAAGGACGGCTTCCTCCTGGTTGGTTTGCTTCACGTCGAGGTCAACGTGCGCGGGGCGCAGGATGTCCGCGATGGTGATCATCCCAATATGCCGAGCGCGCTGCCGCTCCACTTCAGTTTCTCCCGCAACACTTCGAAGAAGGTGACGTCCGGGAGCATCGCGAGGGCTATCTCCTGCCTGGCCTTGCGGATCCGCACCACGTCGCCGCAGTTCAGGTTCAAGAGCTCCTGCCCGTCCACGGTGAGGAACGCGGGCGCGTCGTGTTTGCAGGGGGATATCTCGATCTCGGAGCGGTCGCTGACGATGACGGAGCGATTCGTGAGGACGTGGGGGCAGATGGGCGTGATGACGAACACCCCGGAATCCGGCGTCATGACCGGGCCGCCCGCCGAGAGGGAGTAGGCCGTGGAACCCGTGGATGTGGCGATGATGAGGCCGTCCGCGTTGTATTCGGTGAGGACGGCGCCGTCGACCCGCATATCCAGCTTGATGAGGCGCGAGAGTTCGCCGCGGTTGATGACCACGTCATTCAAGCCCCGGCGTTTCTGGATGACCCGGCCTCCGCGCTCGACCTGCATGGAAAGCATGACGCGCTTGCTCAAGACATACGTGCCCGCGATGATCGCCTCCACGGCCTTCGAGCACGAAGCGGTGTTGGCGCACGTGAGGAAGCCGAGCGAGCCGAGATTGATGCCGAAGATCGGCTTCACGTGCCTGCCGAGATCGTGCGCCACCTGCAGGATCGTCCCGTCGCCGCCGAGCACGAGCAGGATGTCGCAAGCCTTCCCCACTTCCGCGACGGAGAGATTCGAGTCGACGCCCACCAGACGCGCCGTGCGCGCTTCATACAACAGCGAGGCGGGCTGGTCCTGGAACTCTTTGCCCAGGGCCTTCACCAGACTCGCCGCGCCGGGTTTCCCCGTATGGGCGACCAGCCCGACTAGTTTCGGACGCATGCGAGGAACTCCTTGTTGCCTTCCGCGCCGAGGATTGGCGACTCGATGACGCCGAGCCACTCTTTGCGCAACCTCTCGCGGACGAATTTCTCGACGCCGCCCACCGCCCGCTCGTGGAGGGCCGCGTCGCGGACGATCCCGCCCTTGCCTACATCCTGTTTTCTCAATTCGAACTGCGGCTTAATCAAAGCGATAAGCACGCCTTCTGGAGTTAACACCTGGAACGCCGGTGGCAAGATCAAAGTCAGCGAGATGAAGGAGACGTCGACGACGCATAACTCGGCCAGTTCGCCCAGGTCTTCCTTGGCCAGACGCCGGGCGTTGAGCTTTTCCCTGACTATCACGCGCGGGTCGGAACGCATCCTCCAGGCAAGCTGACCCCGGCCCACGTCTATCGCATGCACTTTGGCGGCGCCGCGCTGGAGCAGGCAATCGGTAAAACCGCCGGTGGAAGCCCCGATGTCGAGACAGACGCGCCCCGCCGGCTGGATGCCGAAATAATCCAGCGCCGCCGCCAGTTTCAAACCGCCGCGGCTGACGTAGGGATTACCCGCCTTGACGCTGATCTCTTCGTCCGCCGCCACGTTCAGCCCCGGCTTATCGGCGACCCGGCCTCCCGCCATGACCTCCCCGGCCATGATGGAGCGGCGCGCCTTTTCCCGCGTCTCAAAAAAGCCGCGCTCGACGAGCGAGCAGTCCAGCCGCCGCTTGTCTTTCACAGATTGGACTTCAGGATGTCGAATATGACGGTGTTATCCAAAAATCCCCGCAGCCGCTGCGATCCCGGCCCGATGCCGACGGCGATGACGTCATCCGCGTTATTGATCGCCGTCTTGTCGTAAAACGCGGCGGGCTCGCTCGTCGCCGCGGCCGAGGGCGACGGCGCCGCCTTCGGTTGATCGCCCGTCGCGCGCGCGGCCGGGGGCGGGACGCCGTTCGGCCCGGTCGCCCACGTGATGGAAGGATAACCGAACGGATTCGTCCCGAGCACCGCGACTCCGTGGTCCTGCCGGAAGGGATAGCCGTTGAGCGTCATGCCGCCGGCGCCGTGTTTGCCCACCGCGATGACAAGCGCATCCTTGCCCGCGTAATTCAAGGCGGTCGCCAGGGCGTTGTCGAAGTCGATCGTTTCCGTGAGGACGTGCTCCCCGTCGTTCTGCTCCGCGGCCCGCGTTATCAACTCCGCGTCCACCACCAGGAGATAGCCGTGCTGGTTGTATTGCAGCATCTCGATCGCGCGCCGCACCATGTCCGAAAGCGACGGCTGCTGGCTGCCGGACGCCAGGTCGGTGCTGAAGGCCATGTCCCCGTCGCTGAAGAGCCCCACCAGGTGCGAACTCCCGAAAGCCGGTGCGTTCTCCAATTCAGCCTTGGAGCGCACCAGCGGGCGGCCGCCTTTTTTCAATTCAAGGAGAAGATCGCGCCCGTCCTTTCGCAAACCGCCGTTGACCAAAGGCGAAAAATTCGAGGCGCCTCCGCCCAGCGCCACGTCGAGCTTCGCCCCGTCCACAAACTGCGCGGCGATGCTCTCCACCTCGCCGCTGTTGCCCGCATGCGCGTAGAAAGCCGCCACGCCCGCATCCGTCAGGCTGCCCGTGCTGATCGCGCCAACGGCCCTCCCCTCCAGCCGCGCCGCGTCCAGGATGGAGACAAGATTATTCCCGCGGGGGTCGACCGAGACGCTCCGGTTATTGACCTTCACCCCGGTCGCCAGCGCCGTCGCCGCGGAGGCCGAGTCCGGCACGGCGAAATCATTCGCGTAGTTCGTCAGCAAAGCGAGATGCGGCAAAGTCTCCACCGCGAGGCGATGATCCGCGCCCCCTTCATACAAGCGCGCCGCGGTGAGATTGCCGCTCACCATCCCATCCCCGATGAAAAGGATGATGGCAAACGGCTTCTGAACCACCCAGTTGTGGAAATACCAGACGCCGAACGCCACGAATACCAGAAGGCAAGAGAACGCGAGCAACAGATTGCGGATTTTCATGGGGAGCCGCCCATAGTAGGGCAACGCCCGCCGTTTGCCAACCGCGGCAGAAAGGTTTAGATTGGCCGAGCATGGAAAACGGCGAAATCCACAACCGGCTCAAAGGGTACTTAGGGTACTTCGACCAGGAAGAAACCGTAAACCGCCTCGCCGGAAAGCTCGGCGACCTCGAAACACACGCAGAGCAGGCTGTAAAGAACGTCTTCCACACCGCGGAGGAATCGCTGTCCGCGCGCGAGTATCAGCTTGCGCTCCTCCTCGCGTGCGCGGGCGTCCTTGGCCTGATGATCGGCGCGACCTTGCTCGCCGCGAAGCTCTCACGCAGGGCGGCGCTACGGTGACGCCCGCCTGCCGAGCCAGCCGGCCACATCCGCCAGCACCTGGTTTCGATCCACGTCGTTGTGCGTCTCGTGCCGCGTCCCCGGGTAGATAAAGAGCGCCTTGTCCACCGAACCCGCCCGCCGCACGAAATCCTCCGTGGCCGCCCGCGACGTCACCGCATCATCCTCGCCGTGCAGGAAAAGCGCCGGGCAATCAAAACTCCCGGCATTCTCCGCGGCCCTCCGCGCACCCCGGCACAGCAGGTCGAACATTCGGGCCGACATGCGCTTATGCACCAGATCGAGGTCTTTCATCGACTGCAAAAAATCGCGGTCGCGCGACAACCCGGAGTCGCTCATCCCGGACTCCTGCGTCCAGCCCGGCGCCAGCGCGAGCGCCAACCGGGCCAGGAACAGCTTCAAGCGCTTCGGCCGGAACACCAGTTCCAGCCAGGGCGACGCCACCACCGCCCCCGCCACGGGAGGCCGGTATTTCAGGAAAAAATTGATCAGCAGCTGCCCTCCCATGCTGTGTCCGTAAAGGAAGGACGGCCCCCCGGCCTCATGGAAACGGCGAAAAACCGCCTCAATATCCTCCAGCAGGATATCGTAACCCTCGACATCCCCCCGCGGGCCCGAGGAACGCCCATGCCCCCGCAGATCGGACGCGCAAACACGGTAACCGCTCTCCGCCAGGAAATCGCCCACGTGCAAATAACGCGCGGAATGTTCGCCCATCCCGTGGATGAGGATGACATTCGCCTTGGCCGGGCCGCGAGACTCCCTCCAGCGCAGAAAAAGAGCCGCGCCGTCCGGACGGGGAAGAACAGCCTCCTGCCAGGGCGTAGTCATGGGGAAATCGTTTGTATTTCGCATCCCGGCCCAATATATTGCAAGGCAAAGACCCATCGAATGACCCTCCCGCCCCTCTCGAAAACCAAGCGCCTGGCGTTCACGCTTGTCGAGCTCATCACCGTCATCGCCATCATCGCCATCCTCATGGCCCTGCTCCTCCCGGCCGTCAACACCGTCCGCAAACAGGCCAACAACGCAAAAGCCAAATCCGACGTGCAGACCATCGTCGCCGCGCTGAAGAGCTTTAACACCGACTACGGGCAATACCCGCCGCCCATCTCCCCGGCGCTCAGCGGCACGTCGGATGTCGTCGTCGGCCCCGGCCTCACCTATTCAAACTACCAGCTCATCGACGTATTGCGCGCCGCCTCCTCGGGAGCGAGTTCCTGGAATTTCAACAACGTCGCGAACCCCCGGCAAGTTGTTTACCTGGACATGCCGAACGCGAAAAGCGCGACGGCGCCCAAAGGGGGAGTGGCGACGGCGGCGGTCGCGAGTTTCAACGGAAAAGCGGTGAACATCGGCGATTTGATGGACCCATTCGGAGTAGCCTACTTCATCGCGATCGATTACAACTATAACAACGTCATCGACCCCGCCGCCAACTGGCCTTACACCGACATCGGCCCCACTACTTCCACCCCATTGCGGGCCGGGGTTGTGGCCTGGTCATTGGGGGCGGATAACGCCGCGGGCAAGAGCGGCGCCCTGGCCGGTTCCGACGACATCGTTTCCTGGCAATAAACATTTCGCGCGGGTGTAGTTCAATGGTAGAACGCCAGCTTCCCAAGCTGGACACGAGGGTTCGATTCCCTTCACCCGCTCCCCTCCTCATGCTGAGGGACTTACGGAGGAATAGAGCTAGATAAGAGGCTAAGTGAGAACAGAAGTGAGCACTCATCTGGATATTTCGGTAATATTTGGACATGTCCGAGGGTGTTTGCCCTGAACTTGGGAGGTGGGGTAGGTTGGCGGGAGAAATGGGCAGAAAACGACTCTCCCGAGCCGAGCATTTGCGCGTCGGCTTCGGACTCCCTCCGCCGCCAGATCATTTATCCACGTACTCTCCTTGGAAGTTCGTCCTTGAAGGTGAAGAGTGGAAATTCCCGCTGGCGTACCGAATGTCTTACGCGCTCTCAAAGCGCAAGGGTCTGAGCAGCAATGCGCGAAGGCGTGCGCTTGATTTTGTAAACGCGATCGAAATTTACAGAGCACGCTGGCGGGATCTCCGGACCAGATATAAAAAGGTGGAAGAGATGCCAAAACCCAGCTTTACGTGGCACCCAACCCCACTGTGGACCTTCCAAGATGGGAGCGAGTTTGAACCCGCTACGGCTTGGAGAAACGAGGCCGCTGATCTGCCAGAGTTCTCAGAAGGAAGTTGGAAACAATGGGCAAACTTAGCGTGGCGGGTGGTGGTGGCGGTGAGCCCCGAGGGGCGACCTGAGATGAACTCGGAATTGTGCAGTGGACCGAGCAGAATATGCAATGTCCGTAAAACTCGGAGTGACGACAACTTTAATTCTAAACCTGGCAGCCCAGCCAAAATCCTTCGTAGCAGTCCGAGCATAGCGCGAGACGATCTCAAGGAAGCCTTCTTCAATGCGTTTCAGGAAGTTGCTGCTGTCAAATCACGAAGAAGGCGGTAGAGAGTTGGTTTCCCTGACATTGGGGTAGGGAGCTCGGGGTCAACTCTTGACACTTGGTAGGGAGCTCGGGGTCGGGGGGAGCTCGGGGGGGGAGCTCGGGGTCAACTCTTGACACTTGACAGAGCAGCGATTCAACCTCATGATTTGGGATATGGCTTGCCCGATACGCGTTGAGTTTGAAGGAGCAGTGTACCATGTGACTGCCAGAGGCAACGAACGACGGGAGATTTTTCATTCCGAGCAGGATAAAACGCTCTTCCTGGATACCTTGAAGCAGTGTGTGGT